>Ga0209504_1000715_pt1 | contig 27945 bp, 29 predicted proteins | sample COGITO_mtgs_1005_FD_184791 | JGI IMG/M metagenome (GOLD analysis project Ga0209504, IMG submission 184791) | Pelagic marine microbial communities from North Sea - COGITO_mtgs_100511 (SPAdes) (version 2) | ecosystem: Environmental > Aquatic > Marine > Epipelagic ...
AAGATTACACTTATCTTTAGATTTTAAAACACCGAATATGATATATCAATTATCAGCTTAAAAATCAATTTTAACCTGTAGCCATATTTCAGGACGAGACATACCTACTCAAACTATGAAAATCGAAAAAGTAAAAACGAAAGACTCAAAACACTAATTTTGTTATGGTTCTAAAATCATTTACTGTATTCTTATTTTTAAACATATCATTATCAAATAATAACTTAGATTCATTATTAATTGGACTTGAAAATGAGATAAATAAAAAGGAGTTCTATGATATACAAAAAGAAGAAAGAATAAAATTTCTTGTTGAAAAGAGTAAAAAAAAAGGAAGCTTAAAAGAAAGATATAAAATCAACAATGAAATTTATAAAGAATACCTATATTATAATTTCGACAATGCTATAAAGTACATAGAGAATAATATACAACTTGCTTATGAATTAAAAAATGATACTTTTATAAATGAGTCCAAACTCAAATTAGGATTACTTCTTGTCAACACTGGAAGATATAAAGAATCTATCGATATATTAAACGAGATAGTTAGAACTACACTTGCTGAATCATTACTAGATAATTATTATGCTGCTTACAATGAAGGATATTCTGGGCTTGCTTACAGTACAGCTGTTAACAGTAGTAAGTCTAATTACTTGCAATTATATTTGACTTATAGAGATTCTCTCTATTCTAGACTTAATCCAGATTTTGAAAAAGCATTAAGAATAAAAGAAAAAGATTATAGAGATAACCGAAATCTAAAACTGGCTTTAGAAGTTAATAACCAACGATTATCAAAAGTGCATAAAGATTCTAGATTATATTCTTTAATAACCTTTGAAAGGTCTTTAATATATGAATTAGAAGGAGATATTCTTGAGCAAAAAAAACACTTAATAGTATCTGCCATTTCAGATATTAAGGCTTCCGTAAAAGACAATGCTTCCATAGGTACACTAGCCAAAATACTATTTATTGAAGGTGATTTAGATCGTGCTCATCGATATATTAATCTTTCCTATGATGATGCAGAGTTCTACAATTCTAAATTGCGTTTTGTCAATATTTCAAACAGTATGCCTTTGATAAACAAAGCTTATGAAGATAAAACTGCGAAGCAAAAAGAGCGACTTCAAAGATCATTAGTACTCATTAGTCTATTGACTGCTTTTTTATTAATTGCTGTTTACTTCATATATAAACAAGTAAGAAAGATTTCCTTTGCAAGGAATGAATTAAAAATTGCCAATGAAGACTTAAAAAAAATATATAACGAACTTTCTGAAGTCGATAAAGTCAAAGAGCATTATATTGGTTCATTCATAAATCTTTACTCTGAATACATATCAAAATTAGATGTATATAGGAAATTAGTGAGCAAATACGTTAATGCAAATCAGATGAATGCTTTATTAAAGCTTTCTAAATCCAAACAATTAATAGATGAAGAACTAGAAATATTTAATAAAAATTTTGACAGTTCATTTTTACATATATATCCAAGTTTTGCTGATTCCGTAAACAAACTGTTACAGGATGATAAGCAAATTCTTATCGAAGATCTTTCTAAACTTAATACCGAATTACGAATTTTGGCTTTAATAAAGTTAGGAATTATAAGTAGTTCAAAAATTGCAAAAATATTGAGGTACTCTGTAAATACAATTTATAATTATCGTGCGGCCATAAAAAACATGGCAAAAGACAAAATATCTTTTGAGGAAAAGGTAAAAGCAATACAATAAGATCGAAAACTATTTTACACCTTACCACCTTTACATTATCAATAAATCTTTTGGTTTTTTGATAATTCTCTTGATTCTGTATCCACTTTTTAATTTATAAAAACATATTTTAATATATTGATTTTCAATTGTTTGATTTAAGATCAATTTTATAAAATCCACTTTTTTGTATACCTCTATTGCTGAGGAATCAATATCAAAGTAACTTGCGATCTATAACAATTAATAATATATTAAAATGACTACGAGAATTTTAAAATCTGATAAGAGACAAGTTATTTGGTTACTACTGTGTTTGTTTTTTATGTTTCAAAGCTGTAATGACGACGATGAGGCATTTCCAAGGGCTGACTTTACTTTTATAAGTACTGATGGAACAGGTGAAGTAAATTTTACTAATCTTTCTGAAAATGCGGTTAATTATACTTGGGATTTTGGAGATAATACCATTTCTACATTAGTTAACCCTGTACATTTTTATGAAGAAGGAGGACAATATCAAGTAGAGTTAAGAGCCTATAATAGTGCCAATGATTATGATGCAACAACATTAATGGTAAACGTCGAAGATGTTGATGTAGACTTGCCTTCGACAGTGGATTTTTATCTCACCACACCTAATCGTTCTAGTTTATTGGAATTAACCACAGATGGTATTTTGCCAATGACTAACAATAGTAACTCTACCATTACCGTTTCAGATCAAACCACTTATCAAGAAATGGATGGGTTTGGTTTTGCTTTAACTGGTGGAAGTGCCTTTCATTTAAATAGTATGGGGAGCAGTCAAAGAGCTGATTTGTTAAATGAACTTTTTAGTCCAAATGGTATTGGAATAAGTTATTTAAGAGTTAGTGTTGCGGCTTCTGATTTAAACGCAGAACCTTTTTCGTATGATGATCTTCCAGCTGGACAGACCGAAGATCTTAATTTAGATCATTTTTCTATTGCTAAAGATGAGGAAAATCTTATTCCTGTTTTACAAGAAATATTAGCCATCAATCCAGATATTAAAATTTTAGGATCACCTTGGTCTGCGCCATCTTGGATGAAAACGAGCAATAGTACCATTGGTGGTAGCTTAAAACCAGAATACTATTCGGTTTATGCTAATTATTTTGTAAAGTATATTCAGGCGTATCAAGCAGAGGGAATTACTATTGATGCCTTATCTGTACAAAATGAGCCTCATCACGACAGCAATAATCCAAGTATGAGAATGGAAGCAAACGAAATGGCTACCTTTGTAAAAAACGATTTAGGGCCTGCATTTGCTTCAGCTAATATCCAAACTAAAATTATTGTATGGGATCATAATGCAGATAATGTTAATTACCCTATAAGTATTTTTAATGATGTTGCAGCCAATCAATACATAGACGGTTCAGCTTTTCACCTCTATGCAGGTTCAATAAATAATTTAAGTCAAGTGCATAATTCGCACCCTGACAAAAACTTATATTTTACTGAACAATGGGTAAGTTCAACAGGAAATTTTGGAGGTGACCTCGCTTGGCACATCAAGAATTTGATGGTTGGAGCTACTAGAAATTGGTGTAAGAATGTATTACAATGGAATCTTACATCAAACCCTCAACTAGAACCACATACACCAGGCGGATGCACTCAATGCTTAGGAGGCCTAACTATTAACGGAAACTCTGTGGCAAGAAATGTAGGTTATTATATTATTGGGCATTCTTCCAAATTCGTTCCATCTGGTTCAGTCAGAATAGAATCTAATACTCTTTCTGACTTTCCAAATGTTGCTTATAAAACCCCTGAAGGGAAAATTGTAGTTATCGTATTAAATGATTCTGGAGCTGAAAATTCTATAAATATAAATGTACAATCAGAGCCTATAACAGTTACACTACCAGCAGGTGCAGCAGCTACTTTTGTTTGGGATTAGATTAAAGTACTATTTACAACAAAGTATATAAAAAATAGCAGTTAAGAGCGAAACTTAAAGTTTGTTCTTTTCTGCTATCTTTGTTTTTAAACAGAAATTTAGCCAATATAAATCTGCTACTTTTCATATACAAAACCGTTATGGGCAATTAAAACGAACATCAACCATATCCGAGAATAAACTCTGCTTGGAAGAAAAAAATAAAAGAGTTAAAATTTTAAGTTGTCTATTAAACGGAGTTTCTTAAAAAAGAAGGCAAAATTGCAAGTGTTCAATACTCTATAAAAAGTTGAATGCACGAAAATTAAATACAAATTAAAATGAAAAATCATAAATTAAAATTTAAAATTATTATCACATTCTTCAGCATTATTTTATTAAACAGTTGTGAAAATGATGTAGTAAAAACTAATAACTCGGAAAATATTACATCAATAGAAATTGAAGAGTTAGCCAATTATTTTTCTGAATACTTTGAAAGTAAAGAAAGTATGGCTAATGCTTTTGAAAAAAGCAACACACTAAGATCAAGAACTAATAATGAATCGTCTTTAGGGACTATTTATGTAAATATAAGTGCTGATAAAGTTCATTACACAAAAGAAGATTTAGCAGATACTTATTCAGATAAGCAAAAAGATTTTCTATTACTTTATTTTAACAAAGTTGGTAATATAACTAATGGGGAATTACTTACCGAAATTACTTACTTTAAAGACTTATTAGAAAAACAATCGTTCGAAGAAGAAGCATATAATCAAATTTATTCTATTTTAGATGTTGCAGAACAAACAGTAATTACTATTAATGAAATGTTGCCAAAAGAAGAAGATACTGAAAAAAATTATGAAGGAAAGACTGACGATTGGGGTGATTTTCTAGCATGCATAGGCGGTCAAGGTAGTAGTATTGCTAGAGGTTTGGTTGAAGGCGCTATTTTTGGTGGTATAGCAGGAGCATACGCTGGTGGAGCAGGAGGAACCGTAGTTTTACCTGGGATTGGGACAGCTACAGGTGCAGTAGGTGGTGCTGTTTTTGGAGCAGCAGGAGGTGCTGTAATTGGGGCTTTCGGAGCAACACTTTGGGCAGCATCAGATTGTGCCGGTAATTTTGCAAGTAGCGGCCAATCTTGTTTATATATAGGTGGAGAAAATAATAGTGGAAGCGTTCTTCCTGAAGCTTGCATGGAATAAATAGAATAATTATGAAAACAACTAAAAAAGTTAAGTATTTTTTAAAAAGAAAATTTTTTAAGATTCGATTTATTATTATTTTATTAGGAACGACAATTATGTTTCATGCACTATATTTTTCCGATAGACCTTTTATTCTAGAGACATTAATTAAAGACAGAAAAGAACCAAGAATGTACTTATGTCTTTTACTCTCTTTTGGAACTGCTTTATTAATTGCCTATATTATTGGTTATTTTAATAAACAAAATGTTAAAAAAATCACTTCTATGGAAGAATTTGAAAGGTAAAAGCCCATAACACGGTATATAGAAAATAGCAGTCAAGTGCAAACCATAAAGTTTGTGCTTTTCTGTTATTTATAATGCTAAATTTGAAAATAATCGCTTTTTTATTCTGCTACTTTTCATATACCAAACCGTTGGCATTCATTGCTAAACTATGACGAAATTGAACAATTATTAACTTAAATTATATAAATGAAAAAGAAATTAAAAAAAACGGAATATCTAAAAAGAGCTCTATTTGTTTTAATATTTATTGTCGCTTCAATAATATTTTCAGATTGGGAACAATTTAAAAGTGGATTATTTGGATTAAGTCCAAATTTATAATCAAATATTAAATTCATAACGGAATTTTTAGCTCTTTTGATGAGTTATAGGAATTAGCGGAATTAAAAATTTTGTGAATTAAAACGCTGAATGAGTTTACTCAAACACTGAAAACAAAAAAACAATATGAAAAATTTATTTATCTACTACTTAACAATCTTATCACCTATTGGAATGCTAACATGGCTAAGTAGAATAGACTTAGTGAATCCAACATTATTTGTTTTACTTTTATTTTTTTATGTTTTAATATTCAGAACTTATGTGGACGGAAAAAGACTTTCAGATAAAAATGTAATCCAAAAAAAAGATATTTGGAAAATGATAATTCCTGGAAAGCGTTTTGAGTATTTTAAAGAATTATATTTAAAAAAATAGAAAAAAAAGTAAATAACAACTGAATGAAAACAACGAAATGCCAACACCATACATAATTTATTGCTACTACAACAATTTTGCAAAAAGCCCTGACTATGACAGATTTTGTAACCACAAGTGTAAATAGATAAAATGGTTTATATTTTATTTTGATATGTAAAAAAAATTTATATCTTTGTATTATACAACTTGTATAATACTGTTTAATGACAACAAAAAACATACTGCCAGATTTACTTTCTTCTTGGGAAGAAACTTATAAAAAAGGACAGCTTACACTCTGGATATTTCTTGCCTTAAAAGACGGGCAAAAATATGTAGATGAAATTAAAAAGTTTATAGAAACCAAATCTAACAACACCATTAACTGCGAAGAGCAAAGTCTTTATAGAAATCTGCGAAAATACCAACATATAGATGTGGTAAGCTTTGAAAATAAAAAAGGAAATAAAGGACCCGATAGAAAATATTATTTTTTAACCAATATGGGCGCTAAATTATTAGAACAATTTATAAATAGGAATATTAATTTGTTCTTCTCTACCGAAATACACACTCTCTTAAAAAAATAACTCTGAAATGAAAAATCTAAGTAACAGTAATTTATTAAAATTCTCTCTTACAACCATACTTCTTACCTTACTCTTTAGAGTTGGGTTAAGTACTTCTTTAACCAATAAAATGAAAATTGCTGTTATAGTATGCGCTATTGGTTATGCTATTCTTATGTGGTTTAATGGCTATTATTTTGGCAAAAAAGAATATGAACATCTTCCTATTTACAATATCGGTTTTAGATTTCACCTGTCTACATTCTTAGCTCATAATATGGTTTCTATAGCATGGTTTCTTTTAGCTTTTGAATCTAAATATGAAAGCATTAGAATTATTTATATGACCGCCCTTATTTGGTCTGGCTTTTTATTGTTGCATTTTAGCTATTTTCTTACCAAAAGAAAATCTACCATTCGCAACTTAGATAAAGAAGACTTATTTGAATAAAAAATAGCTTTTAAAAGATACCTTTACAACTTATTTTATTCTATGGAACTTAATATTTTTGGAGACTCACTTATTGCTTGTTGTTCAGATCCTGTGACAGGATATTTTAGAGATGGCTTTTGCAGAACTATTTCTGAAGATACCGGCACCCATACTGTTTGTGCAGTAGTAACTAAAGAGTTTTTAGCCTATTCTGCTTCTAGAGGAAATAATTTAATGAGGCCTATGCCTCACTGGAATTTTCCTGGGCTACAACCCGGAGACAAATGGTGTTTGTGCATTTCTAGGTGGTTAGAGGCAGAAAAAGCAGGCAAAGCACCGCCTATTATTTTAGAGGCAACACATCAAAAAACCCTGCAATATGCTTCTTTAGAATTATTGCAACAATATGCCTTTGTTCAGAAATAGGTTTTTATGCAAGACAGTCTATAACTCTTAATGCAGCTTTTTCTCCAGAAATCATAGCAGCGTTTAAAGACCCATTTAATTGTAGATCTCCTGCTAAAAAAATACCAGAAGACAGCTGTGTTTCTGATGGCAAAACTTCATGTTTTACATCTTTTAAGTCTGGCAATGCATTTTTTATATGATAGATAGCCAAGAATGTGAGATCGTCTATTTGGCACTCTTCTTTTAATTGCATAAGTATCTTAGTTACCAATTCTTTTTCAGACAATTGGTGTTGTTTTACAACGGTTACAGATAATAATTCTTGGGTAAAAGGGGTAATAGTCTGCACACTGGTATGATAAAAAATATTATTTATAAGACTATCTTCCTCAGAAACTAAGCCAATCATAGGTTTTTCTATTACACGTTTGTTTGCCGTAAAATAAAGTGTTTGGCAAGATTTCCAAGAGAGGTTTTTTGGTGGTGCATTATTTACAAGCTTACTGGCATCTGTGGCAATAATTGTTGCGGTGCTTGCTAGCTTTTCTCCTGTATTTAGTATAATTTCTTCATCAGAAACTGAACGTACTTTTGTGTTAAATTGAAAAGTTGTGTTGCTAAGTTTGGCTACTAACTGTTTAGAAATTTCTTCCATTCCTCCTTTTGGAATTACAGCCAACCCTTCTCCAAACATTTTAAAAACAAACTCAAACATTCTACTAGAGGTTGTTAACTTGTTTTCTAAAAATATGCCTGTAAAAAAAGGAGAAAAGAATTGAGCTATCATTTGAGAAGAAAACCCAAACTCTTGTAAATACTCTTTGGTACTTATTTCTTGAGATGAAAAAATAGCATCAATAGATTTTTTTTGTAAGCGAAGGCTTAGTTGTAAAATTTTAATCTTGTCTAACAGGTTTCCAACTCCAGAAAATAAGGTTGAAAAAAGCACAGAAATATCTCTCAGCGGATCACCAATAACTTGCTGTTTTCCATTTTTAAAAATAACAGCACCAGATCTTAATTCTTGCAATTCTAAGGCCTTAAAATCTAAGTATTTTTGAGCTGCTGGATAGCTAGACAATAGCACCTGAAAACCATGATCTAATTGAAAACCATCTATAAGGTCTGTTTTAACACGGCCACCTGCTCTATCAGTAGCTTCAAGAACAACAGGTGCATACCCGCTGTTTTCTAGTACTTTAGCGGCTATTAAACCGCTAACTCCTGCTCCAATAATGTATATTTTTAAATCTTTTTGAGACATGCTACATTAATTAAAAGAATAGTTGTAAAATTACTACAATTAAATACACATTTTATGACAAATTTTATCCTTGTTTTATGATAGAAATTACACGCTTAGTTTTAGACGTTGGTCTCTTGGTTTTAATATGGATGATTCAATTAATTGTCTATCCTAGTTTTTTATTTTACACAGCAAAAGAACTTATTGCGTGGCATAAAATGTATACAAAAGCAATTGCTCTTATTGAAATTCCGTTAATGCTTGGGCAGTTGGGCATTGCCATATATCAGGTATTTCTTTTACAAAACACCTATACCCTAACCAGCATTGTATTGGTTGTTTTTCTATGGGGCATTACTTTATTAAAATTTGCACCCATGCATCAGCAAATTTCTGAAGGAAATACCCATGAACAACTATTAAAAAAGTTGGTCCAAAACAATTGGATAAGAACCCTTATTTGGACCATCTTATGTGCTATGAGTGCTACCTCAGTTTTCTTTTTAAATAATCTTTGAAAGGTACTAGTCTAGATCTAGTCTTAAACCTACTGAAATATTATTTTGTTTGTTCATTTGGTTCTTAAAAACCGGAGATAAATCATACTTTACATACAAAGCACTAGATCCAACACCAACATAACTACTTAAACCATACACAAAATTACTTACTTCAAATTCTCCTTTTTGTTTGTCTTTTATTCTATCACCATCTACTCTGTATTTTAATTTTTGCATGTTGCCTAAATTTAATCCAACATAAGCACCCAAGCCTATTTTTAATTTTTTCTTCGTAGAATATCTAAAGTAGTTTTTCTTTTCTATTTTTTTAGACGGCCCAAATTCTAGATGAAAAGGGAAAACCAAATTTGTGGTTCTAAATTTTGCTTTACCTAATTCTGAAGAAAACTCTTCTAATGATGTAATTCCGTTGGTATTTACTAAAAATTTATTATTCTTAATATCAAATTTATTCCATTGAAATGAAAAACCATATTTAAATCTCCAAAAATTAGAGGTATTAAAAATTCTAGTTTTCCAGTCATGCCCTAGCTCTATAAAACCAGACCCTCCTATTCTATAAGGTGAATTCTCTAAGCTTTGCCCTTCTATTATTGCATTGTTAAAACCAAAGGCAAAAACAAGATCTTTATAGGTTCTTTTATCATATTTTTTGGGAGTATCATCAGACTCTTTTCCAATAAAAATTAAATTATCACCAGTTGAAGAACCTGAACCAATTCTAAATCTTTTTCGTTTTCCTTCAACTCTAATATCTAGTTGATAAGGTTTGTCAGTTCTATTCCATAAAGCTATTTCGTTGTCTATAATTGCTAGATGGTTTTCTATATTTAAGGCCCTTTTTTGGGCTGCTTCAGTTTTTAAACTATTGGCTTCCGCTACCGTTATTTCTCCTTTTTTTAATCTTGTATTAATTGCTAAAATGTCTTCTTTCAAAAACGCTTTCTCTTTTAATTCAACTGTTTTTTTACTTTTTATTAATTTTTTAATTTCTAATTCTTTATAGATAGTTCTTGTAGAATCTGATTGTTTTTCTTGAGCTTGTATAGTCGTAAAAGCTAGCGATAAAACTATAATTGACAGGTATGTAATAATTATTTTCATAGGTATGTTTGTTAATTTATTTCTTTTTAATTATTTCTTTTTTCATATGCTACTGATATAGTCTTATATCCAGATTTCACAGCTATTAAAATTTTATCTTTTAAAGACAGGTCTATATTATTTTCAACAGACCACAACAAGGCATCTGCATCTATAGATTTTCTAAAATTATTTTTATTTTTCTGAATTGCAACAGCTTTTTTTGCCGCTTCAAGAAGTAACATTACTTCTGTGTCTATGTCTGGTTTCTTGGCTACTTCAACCTGTTTAACATGTGCCACTTCTTCAGTTATTTCTTCAATTTTAAAATTTAGATTTTCCGCTGTATGTTTAGAACTTACATTGTCTGTTCCTTTTATTGTAGCATATATTTCTTTTGAAGCAACTGGCTGATTTAATTCTTTTCTGAAATTTGATTTTTGAACAGAATTTACTTCTTTTTTGATTGGTTTTTCTAGTGCAATTAAAATCTGCTCCTCTTCGTTTTTTATTACAACAGGTTTCTCTAATTTTAGTGCAGGTTTTTTATTTACGTCTACTATTACTGGTTTTATAATATTCTCTTTTGAATTAAAAAAAAGTGGCAAAGAAAATAGTACTCCTATAAATATTGCTGCAATAGCTTTCCACCAAATAGCTGTTTTGTTTTTCTTTTTCTCGCTGTTGTCTAGCTTTTTAGCTAAGGCATTCCATGAATTTGAGCTTGGTATAATTTTTCGTTGCTCTAGCGTTTTTTTAACCTGTTCTTCAAATTTAATTGATGCCATAGCTTGTAGTATTTAATTGTTTCATCTGTTGTTGTAAAAGCTTTCTAGCTTTAAATAATTGTGATTTTGAGGTGCTTTCGGAAATCTCAAGCAATGTTGAAATTTCACTGTGTTTATAGCCTTCAATAGCAAACATTATAAAGACTACTCTGTACCCTTGTGGAAGCTTGTCTATTAGTAATTGAACTTCTTCAATGTCTAATTCTGTAGTGTCATGTATAATTGGTTTTTCATAGAGACCCATATCTTCAGCTGAAAATTCAAGTTGCTTTTTTTTTCTTAAATAAGAAATAGATTCTCGAACCATAATCTTTCGCATCCAACCTTCAAAACTTCCTTCGTTTTTAAAAGTTTCTAACCGCTTAAATATTTTAAAAAAACCATTTAACAGTACCTCTTCTGCTTGTTGAAGGTCTTTTATATAAAACCGGCAAATACTTAGCATTTTAGGCGCATGTGTTTGATATAAAACCTGCTGCGCATCACGATGGTTTTTAGATGCTTTCTCTATGAGCTCTGCATCATTCTTATACAATTTTAAAACTTTCAATAGCGAGTTCTTTTTATCTTCTATTTATATAGACGCAAAAGTTATGCAAAAGGTTGTCTGTAAATAATAAATATTTTTTTGAATACAATGTAAATCAGTTACAAGTATTAAAACATGATGGTGTCTCCTATAATTTAGATACTCTAAACTATAGCCTCACATGCACATAGACTAACTTTCTTTTAATTAGATTTCCTATATTCGTTTGTGGCATGCTAGCAAATAAGCAATGATTAAAAAACTTCAACATACCAATCTAGAAATAGCAAGAGAGATGCATGCTGTTTTTCAAGTATCATATGCTGTAGAGGCTCAGTTGCTAAATGCTGTTAATTTTCCGCCCTTGCAAAGACCTCTCAAAAATTATGTAGAGAGCAATACTACTTTTTTTGGATACTATAAAAACCAAGAACTAGCTGGAGTTATAGAAATTAGTCACCAAAAAACAGCAACACATATTAATAGTTTGGTGGTAGCCCCAAAGTTTTTTAGGCAAGGAGTAGCCAAACAACTTATAGAGTTTGTACTCACTAATTTTGACTCGGAGATTTTTACAGTAGAAACTGGTCTTCAAAACAAACCCGCTTCTAAATTGTATCAAAAATTTAACTTTAAAGAAGTGAGGCAGTGGGATACAGACCATGGCGTTAGAAAAATACGATTTAAACTGAGTAGATAAATATACGGATAGCTATCCCAAATTTTTATATCAAAAAAACTATTTGAAATCATAAGAGCCACCTTTTTCAGGTGGCTCTTATGATTAAATTTAATGAATTTATTATTTAATAATTCTAGTGTAAGTAACACTTTTAGGTTGTTTTTTACCATACGCAACACCAACATCTCTTGCTGCTTTTATCATAGAAGCTGCATTGTCTAATTTTCTATTCTTAACAGCTAGGTTATCTTTATATTTTTCATAATTTAAGTCCCAATCTCTTTGCTCTTTCTCATCTAAATAACCAGATATTTCTTTTGCTACTTGAAGACTTTCTTGATAACATGGTGAACTTGCATTAATTTTTGCCAATGCATTTGCTGCAGAGCTAGAGTTTCTATTTGCCCAATGCCCTCTTGCCTCTCCTAAATATTTAGAACAAAGACCAACATTAATTTGCTTTAACAATGCTTCTACATCACTATAACAATCCATGTCTTGAGAGAAAAAATTAAAAATTGATGTATTTATCTCTTAAATTTTTTATTTCATATTAAAAGCAGATCTTATACATGTTGTTTTCACAATACTTAAATTTATTTGATTACATTATAGTTATATACCGGAGGTGACTTTTTTGAATTAGCTCTGGCAACCTCAATGGCTGTTTTCCCCATTGTTTTAATTAAAAGTTTTTGATTGTCAGCGGTTTTTCGAACTAAATATGATTTAGCTTCAGCTGATAACATATCTATTTTTCTTTGAACTCCCGCATCTTTAACTTTAATTTGTTGATCACTTCTAGAATTTTCTCTATTTAAATCTGAGTCTTGAATCTTTATTTGTTGATCACTTCTAGAAAGTTCTAATTCTAAATCGTGGACTTCTTCTTTAATTATTTGATCTCTATTATATTTTTCATACGATAAATCCCATTCTTTTTTTCTTTGAGCATCTATTGAACCACTAATTTCTTTAAATAAAACTTGAGATTCTGAATAACAGGAAGAGTCATATGAAACTTCAGAAAGAGAAATCGAGGCGTTTTTCGAATCTCTTTTAGCCCAAAATCCTCTTGCTTTTCCAATTGAAATTGAACATTTATGATCAGTAATTTTCTTTTGAAGATCTATTGTATTGGAATAACATTCCATATCAGGTGTTATACCAATTAAAGAACCTGCTGCATCATTCCAATTATCCTGAGAAATAAAAACATTTGCTTGAGATATTTTTTCTTGACATTCATTTTCAATTTTAGATTTATACACTAATTTAGATAAATCCATACTTTTCTCAAAACATTCTTTACATACGTCTGGAACTTCAAATAATTTTGACAATGCATTATCATAATCCTTATTGTTTTGGAGTGTTTCAGCTTCTTTTAAAATAAAATCACATTTAGAATTATAATATTCTATAATTTTATTTTTAGCTTTTTCTACGAATTTTTTTATAATTTTATTTCTTGGTGATATTTTTTTTATACCTGCAATAAATGCTTGATCCTCTCTATCATCTACTCCTCTCAATTCTAGAGACTCACTTAAAAACTCAACACCTTCTATAGCGTCTCCAATTGATAAAGTGACCTCAATGGTTTTAATATACTTTGGAGGGAGACCATCTAAAGTTTCACTAAAAAGAGTATTAACATTTCCAGACATAACAAATCTAGGATAAGCATCGTTAGATCCCATTCCGTTTCTTGATGTTATAGATTTTATTTTACTTATTAATAATCTTCTTGCTTTTGGGAAATCGGATAAGACATTATCTGGCAAATAAGTATTTATAGATATTCTACTAAAGTCATCAGATGAAGTAGACTTGTTTTGGGAAAAAATAGTATTAGAAAATAAGAATAATATTATTGTTATTATTTTGTAATTCATATTATATAATTTTAATTACTTCCAATAGTTAACCTAACCAAACCTAAACCAACTTCAACATAGTTAGATGGGATATCCAATTCTGTTTGTAAATATTTTTGAAATTCTTTTATAAAACTTCCTGCTGTATTAGATATTGGTTTAGCTGGTCCAAATCTCGACTTTACCTCAATAGTCAGAGGTATTCTTACATTTTCTAATTCTATCTTTGATGAAGTTATTTTTCTTCCAAAATTACCATCCATAGCCCTTGCTCCTATAAATCCAATTACTAAATCAGTTAAAGTATCTCCTTCCCCTACGTCCATGGATAAAGGGTACTCATCCATATCAAAAGTTAGAACTTCTATTTGAATTTTTCTTCCATTATCTACCAAATCTTGAAACTGAAGTTGCATCTGAGATAAAAATTTATCCATTTTATCTGTAACTGATTGTTTAATAAGTTCAGGTATTGAAGCGCTAAAACTTGAAGCACCAACTCCATTTACCGCAGCCCATGTTTCACTACTATATGAATCAAAAGCTTGAATTGTGTAATTCAGCTTTTTATCCAACCCATCATCTAGGATAGTATAATCAAAATCCCATCTGATATCAGCTTTTGACATGGCTAACATTTTATCTGTATCAGAAACATCTGTATAGGATCCATCAGCTGACTCATTGACCTCAGTTAAACTTTTAGATTGTTTAATAGATTCAGCATATTGTACCGCATTTTTCGGAGTAAATCCTCTATCTATCAGTAGACTTTCTAAATTTGCGATCGTAGTCCTTATATCAGGATTTAAAAATGCTGCTGCATAATCTGCTATTTTTTCTCCATTTTGATCAATAGTATAATAATTATTAGGTTCGCCAATTATAAAATCTTTTGAAGGAAAAATAATGATTGATGGTTTTTGAACCGAATTATCAACTGCGAGGCTTTTTATAATTTTATCTCCTTCTAATTTTTTTCTTAGAGACTCAACGTTTACAGATATAATATAATCTACCCTAAGTTTCTTTCCTTTTTTGTCTAAAGAAATAGTCTGTGTTGGGACTCCTGTTGGAGAAGTTGCAAATTGAGAATAAGAACTATTATTAAAAAAGAAATTTTTAAAATACTCAGAATTTTCAGATTCAGATGAAGCATTGACTAAAGGTACTTTAGCAGCACACCCATCATTATTAGCTGGTAACCCTTTAAATAAAATTGCATGAACAGCAGACTTTTTAGCTTGTTCTAAAGCTAATCTTTTATCTGGAACATATACACTAATTCTTATTAAGTAACTTGATTCTGACCCTCCATTTCCATTACATAACGCGTCATATCTCCATTCTTGAGTGTTTTGATCAGCAATTTTACCCTTTCTATTATTTTGACTGTAAGTTAAAAACGTAGTCAAACTAAATATTAAAAAAAATAGATTTTTTAATTGTGAATTCTTCATACTATTATCTTTTTTGTCTTATTATATCTCCTTTAACAACATTCTTTGGAAGTTTTCCTTTAAAGTATGTCATTCCCTTCTTTTCTGAAGAACCATATCTATTGTCCCATATTTTCTTTTTATCAACCTTAATTGATCCTTTGGATTTAAATGTGCCATCTGTTTGTTTTGCTAAAAACTCAAAAACTTCTCCACCTTCAAGTCCTTCTTTCATTCCTAGATAAGCTCCAATAGGTTTTTCGGATTGAATTGGAAATACCGGCATGAATTGTTCATAACCTCTCTGTAATTTAACTAAAACCTTATCAATATTTCTATTAGTAGATAATTCTATTATTTCTGATTCACTTCTATTAGCTTCTCCTTTTTTTAGAGAAAATGTAACTAAAGAGGTAGCTTTTTCTGTTCCAATATAATTTAAACTAAAGTTAGTTTCATAAAATTTTTCAAAATCTATTTTACCACTTACTATCGCTTTTTTAAAATTTGATACATCTAACTTATCCCATTTTAAATCAAATAGCCACCCAGTTGTCCATACACTATAACCTTCTTTAGTCTTATTGTAAACAGATTCTGCAGCTTTTAAAGCTAACGTCTGTTTAATTCCTGATAATTCATTAGCTTTACTTTTAGCTTTTTCATAAATAGGTAATGCCACAACCTCATTTGAAACAAAGTTCATTCGAGTAAAAACTATGTAAGTATTATCAATCAAATATTCTCTGTTTTTATCTGTTTCCGCCGATTCCGACGCTGCTAAAGAATATGCTTTTTTTTGTTCCACTGTCAATTGAAGATCAATCATCTCAGCAACATAATCTTGATTAAATGAACCATCTTCTTTAATATTAAACCACTTTTTTAATAGTTCATGAGAAAACTTATTTTGATTTATGAATTTCAATAGTTGATACTCAACTTTAGAGTTATCCTGAATTATTCCAGCGGAAGATGCAGTTGCAACATCAGATAATAATTTTTCACCCCCTGATTTATTTACTCCATACTGTACTTCTTCTTCAGGAGTAAGAATATATTGTGTGAGATCTAAATATTTTTGATTCACATTATGATTGTTATAGACTCCTTCAGGAAATGGATATTTTTCAAATGAATTTTTTACTAATGGTCCGTTGTTGAAGTTGAAATCTTCAATCATTACCATATGGAGTGAACTTCTTATAAAAGTATCATCTTGACCATAGATATTGTGAATAAAAAGCATTGCAATAATTATTTTAATTATTTTTTTCATAAGTACTTGTTTTTAGGTTTTATGATTAGTTGGTTAAAAAAAAATATTTATACACAGGTATAAATAGTCCAGTAAAAAAATCTAAATTAAGGAGATAGTAGTTTGAAAAAAAGGGAGTTAAAAGTGTCTGATTTAAATAACACTTTTTAAATATAATGAATTAATTGCTTTAAACAAGTTCTTAAAGTATAACTTTCTGTAAAATTTAGGATAAAATTAATATCATTATAATGATATTAATTTGAGACCATTCATTAAGTTAAATCATTGTGACTGAAATTACAAGTTAATTATAGTATGCACCATAATATCTTTAATGATATAACTAGATGTTATGTTCTTGTTCAAATTCGCAATTTGAGCACTTGTAATTAATTGTTTTTTGAGGTGAGATATAAGAAATAATTATGATAATAATTCCTATTAACATAGACAATAAAACAATAATTCCCGTGTCTTCAAAAGAAGTATCTCCTCCATAAAAACTAGAAGCTCCAGGTATTAACAATGAGAAAAGAGGAACAACTATAAATAATCTCCACCCACATCCGCGTACAGAGGTTTGTTGTTCATACTTAAATTGCTCACAATTTGGGCATTGATATTTCATTTTTTAGTTTCAATTTAAAACTAAAAATACAAATTATTATTCAACAAGAATTTTATAAATGCAGAATGAAAATGAAGTAACAATACAAAAAAAAGATTTTTATAGATTTTCTTAGCATACTTTTTAAATAAATAGAGATAGAAACAGCACCATGCTTAAACCACTTAAGGCTAAGATTAGGGTCATTACAGACCAACTCCTAAAAGTGTCTTTTTCTGAAAGACCCAAATAATTGCTAACCAGCCAAAACCCACTATCATTAACATGAGAAAGAATAGAAGCTCCAGCAGCAATCGCTATAACTATAAGTGCCGTATGAAAGCCCCCTAACGGAGATGTAATAAGTGAAGAAGTTATACCTGCTGCAGTAATCATTGCAACGGTTGAAGAGCCTTGTAAAATTCTAACAGTAACAGCTGCTAAGAAAGCAAAAAGCAACAGATTTAAACCTATACTTGAAAAATAATTGGCAAGCATTTCACCAGTACCTGTAGTAATTAGCATTTGTTTAAAAACACCCCCAGCCCCAGTTAATAAAATAATAATTCCTGCGGGTGCCAAAGATGCAGAAGTAATTTTTGACAAAATAGTTTTTGAAACTCCACGTCTAATTCCAAGAAGATACCAAGCCATTAAATTTGCTATAATTAATGCCGAAAAAGGATGACCAATCATTTGTATCCAAGCAATAGTAGTTTTAGACCAGTTTAAGCCACTACTTATAGAACTATTTAATAAGGTATTTAAAACTATTAATAAAATAGGAGTACTAATAATGGTAAGTATTAGGCTAATGGGCGGAAAGTTACTAATTGCCTTCTCATCTATTATTTTTGGTGCTGCTATAAAAATTTTAGAGGCTATAAATTTCCCAAAAATAGGACCACTAATAATAGCAGTAGGAACCCCTACTATAAATCCTACCAGAATAACCCAACCCAAATCTGCATTAAGTATGTCTGCAACTGCAACTGGTCCTGGAGTTGGAGGAATAAAAGCGTGTGTGATAGCCAATCCTGCAAGTAATGGAATTGCATACAGGAGCATAGACTTCTTTGTTTTTCGCTGAAGAGAATACACCAGTGGAATTAAAATAATAAAAGCCACATCAAAAAATACTGGTATGGCAATAAAAAAGCCAGTAATCATTAGTGCCCAAGAAGCATTTTTTTCTCCAAAAGCCTTTAGTAAATATTGAGCCAATGCTTCTGCACCACCAGAGTGTTCTAGTATGGCACCAAACATGGCGCCTAGCCCAACAACAACAGCCACAAAACCTAGAGTAGAGCCCATTCCTTGTTTTACAGTAGCCATTATTTCTAGAGGTGGAACACCCGCAAGAATTCCAACAAGAATACTTGAAATAAGCAGTCCTAGAAAAGGTTGCATTTTAAATTTTAAAATCAAGAACACAAGAACAGCAACCCCAATAAAAACTGATAAAAGAAGATGATAATCTATCATATTAATACCATTTAGTATGAAAAAATTTACCCAAAGGTTTGTCTACTCTTTGGTAAGTGTGCGCACCAAAAAAATCTCGTTGAGCCTGAATAAGGTTTGCAGGAAGATTTTTGGTGCAAAGAGCCATCCAATAATGATACGCCGAAGAGTAACTGTCTAAAGCAATTTTTTGATCAATTACATGATGCAATAAAGCTGCTATATTAGGTTCTGTGTTGGAAATACTATCTAGAATTTTTTCATTGTTTAACAGTGATTTTTCGATAGAAAAACACCCAATTAAATCTTCCATTAAACGAGATCGGATAATGCAACCTTGTGTCCAAACTCTTGCAATTTCGGCTGGATTATAATTCCAATTATATTTTTTAGAAGCAGCTTCAATGAGATTAAAACCTTGAATATGATTTATAGTTCTTGCAAAACTATAGGCTTCTTTTAATTTTAAAAGATCAAATGAATTTAGCTGTTTAGGATTGGGTTTTCTGTGAGCTAAAAATGTGCGTTGTTGTTTCATGCTTGATAAATAACGAGCAAAGACAGCTGAAGACATCATGGTATTTGCTTCTCCTAAATCTAAAGCAGCCTTGGTAGACCACATGCCAGTTCCTTTACTTCCTGCATTGTCTAGAATTAAATCTAAAACATAGTCATTTCCTTCTTTTTGCTGCAAGATTTTTGATGTTATTTCTAGTAAATAACTCGCTTCAGATCCACAATTCCACTCTTCAAAAAGTAATGAAATCTCAGTATAACTCATTTGATGAGCTAAAACAGCATAGGTTTCTGCTAATAATTGCATTTCTGCGTATTCTATGCCGTTGTGAACCATCTTCACAAAGTGTCCTGCACCATCAGCCCCCATATAAGCTTCACAAGGTTTATCTTCTAAATCTTTTGCTGAAATACTTTTTAAAATAGGCCTAAGAATCTTATACGCTTCTTTACTTCCTCCAAACATAAGCGATGCTCCATTTCTTGCACCTACTTCACCTCCAGATACTCCGCACCCAACATAGTGTATGTTTCTTTTTTGAAGTTCTAATGCTCTTCTTCGGGTATCTTTAAAATAAGAATTTCCTCCATCTATAATGATATCCTCCTGGTCTAGTAAGGGTACAATTTCCTCAAGTAAATCATCTATAGCAGAACCACTTTTAATCATTAACCAAACTTTTCTAGGACTTTCTAAGGCACAAATAAAGGATCTGATATCGGTAAATCCTTTCAGGTTTTTATATTGAGTATTTGTTGAAAGAAAATCAAAAACTACCTCTTCTTCTCCTTTCACAAAACGATTATAAACGGCTGTTTTAAAACCTTTTTCAGAGCAATTCATGGCAATTCCTTGCCCCATAACTCCCAAGCCAATAATACCAATTGCCAAAGAACCTTTATTTGGAATTTTATTTAATACTTCTTGAACCAACACCTTTACTGGTTGATCTATATTTAGATGTATGCCATACGATGGAAGTTCTAAAGTATTTAGTTGAGATTGAAGTAATTCGGGTTTAAAGAAGTGATTTTCTCTATTATTTAAGCGAAATTGAATAAGATCAAAAGATCCATTAAGAACAACCCAAGTAATATTAGTAGTAAACTTAGAGAGGATAGCTCTGTATTCTTCTTTTAAAGCAGAGCAGGCCAAAATACTTCCACCACTTAACGCCCATTCTTTAATCTTACTCGCTAAATCTAAGAGCCATGGATACCTATCTGAATCTGTTAATGCAAGACCAGATGCCATTTTATTTTTATTTGCTTGAGTATGAAAATCATCTGCGTCATAAAAAGGAGTTGAGCTTACAATAGAAAGGTGTTTGCCGAGACTTGTTTTTCCCGAACCACTAACTCCCATAATAATAATCATAAATGTTTTTTTTGCTAAAGATATAAAAATAAAAAAAGCATCTCAAATGAGATGCTTTTTGCGGTCTGGACGGGACTCGAACCCGCGACCTCCTGCGTGACAGGCAGGCATTCTAACCAGCTGAACTACCAAACCGTTGCTTTTAGCGGATGCAAATATAAGTCAGTTTTTTATATTTCCAAACAGAAATAGTAAAAATTACATCATTTTTTGTCTGCTTAAAAAATAGCGAACTAATACCTGATGAAAGCCTTCTTGTATATCTACAGGCACATACGATATCTTGTATTGCAAGCATTTGTTTTTCAATTCTTTAAAATAAGAATCTACTAATTTGGTGTAGTTTTCTTGTATGTTTTCGGCAAATAAATTTACCTCTTCACCTGTTTCTATATCTACGAATTTTTTAGGAGAATTATCAAAATCAAACTTAAATTCTGTTTTACTATCAAAGGTATGAAACAAAACAACCTCGTGCTTGTTATATTTTAGATGCCGTAAAGCCTCAAATAATTCTTCTTGATGGGTGTTAGACTGAAACATATCTGTAAATAAAAACAGCAACGAACGTCTATGGATTTTTTTAGCTATTTCATGCAAATACGCATAGGTTTCTGTTGTAGCATTTGAAGTAGTAGTTAGTAGATTTTCCAGTTGTTGTAAAAGCATCTTTCTATGCCTATCACTTCCTTTTTCGGGAGCATAATATTGATAAGAATCTGCATAAATACTTAAACCTACTGCATCGCGCTGCCTTTTTAAGACTTCCATTAAAGAAGCTGCTGCAACAGCAGAAAACCCTATCTTATTTAATTGATCTAACCGTTGTTCTTTAACAACAGGATAGTGCATAGACGCAGAATTGTCTATGATAATATGACAGCGTAAATTAGTTTCTTCTTCGTATTTTTTGGTGTATAGTTTTTCGGTTTTTGCAAAGAGCTTCCAATCTATATGACGAGTACTTTCTCCTTTATTATACAACTTATGTTCAGAGAACTCTACAGAAAAACCATGAAATGGGCTTTTATGCATTCCAGTAATAAACCCCTCAACTACTTGGCGAGCCAACAGTTCTAGGTTTTTAATTTCTGGATTTTGTAAGTTAGAAAGGTTTATCATTAGATACCGAAAATAGAAAAAGGCTTGGCGAATGCCAAACCTTTTGTCTTTCAATTTTGTTAATCTTTTTTGGTTGTCTATAAATAGTATTTTTATTTACAAGCTCAATTGTTACCCTAAAGATAAAAGGGTACTAATTTTTATAAATTAGCGTCAATTTTATCTGTATACACATTTTTTTGAGCAACCCCAACTTGTTTGTCTACAACTTCACCGTTTTTAAATAATAATACAGTTGGTATATTTCTAACACCATATTTTGCTGCAAACTCTTGATTTGCATCAACATCTACTTTTCCAACAATAGCTTTTCCGTCATAAGCTGTGTGAATTTCATCAATAATTGGCCCAACCATTCTACAAGGTCCGCACCAAGCTGCCCAAAAATCAACCAATACTGGTTTGTCTGACTTTAATACTACTTCTTCAAAGTTTGCATCTGTTATTTCTAATGCCATGGTCTTATATTTTTGTAATTAGTTTAAATTTATCCTGTAAAAGTAACTAAATATTTTTCTTTACTATCTTGTTGAAATTACTTTTTGTTATTGGTCTATAAAAGAAGCTTATTCTAATAATTAAAAAATAGTAGAGCACCGCTAATATTGTTTACTTTTATTACTTGAAAGAATTAAATAGTGGTTTTAAAATCTTATCTAATTGATCAAATTCTATTAAAAAGGCATCGTGTCCATGAATTGATACTATTTCATGATAAAATACATTGCAATTTGATTCAGCCATTTTCTTATAGGTTTCTTTATTTTCTTGTGCCAAAAAAAACAAGTCAGAGTCTATGGCTACAAGATGAATCTGAGCCTTTATTTTATTTAATTCAAAAGCCCAATTGCTAGCATTGGTAACCTCTATGGTTCTTAGTAAATGATTCATCATTTTGTAAGCGCTTAGCTGAAACCTTTCCTGAAGTTTTTTACCATGATGCAATAGCCAGCTTTCTATATTAAATATCTTCAATTCTTCATGAACAGATCTGTTAAACTTAGCTTTATAAGATGCAGGAGTTCTATAACACATCATGGCATGCATTCTTGCATCATGCACAGGGTTTTTAGAATTTAATAAAAATTGTTCTTGAATAGAACAGTTAGCAATTAGCCAATCTGTAGATTTCCAATCTGCTGCAATAGGAATAATATGCTGGGCAATACTAGGGTTTAAGCCAGCCATTTCCCATGCAATACCTCCTCCTAAAGAACCACCAATAATACTATGCAATTGTAAAATACCAAGTTTCCTTAAGCCTATTAAAAATAAGTTTGCAATATCTTTTGCAACAAAATCTTGATAATTTTCTATCAATAATCCATCATAACCATTTCCAGGAATGTTAAATGAAATAATAGTAAATTTATTGGTGTCTATGGTTTTATTTTCACCAATTATATCTTGCCACCAACCCATTTCACCAATTACAGAACTATTGGCCGTTAATGCATGGTTAACCAATACCACAGGAGCAGTTCCCAGTTTCATCCCAAACAATTCATAACTTAATTGTAGCTTAGATAACTGAAAACCACGCTGAGTAGTAAAGTCTTCAATAGGTATGTATACTAGTTTTTGATTCAAATTCTTATACTAAAACTTGTGAAGGGATTTTTGAAAATGCCTCTTTTAAGTCTATTTTTAAATCTTCAATATTTTCTAATCCAACAGACAATCTAATAAGATCACTCGTTACACCTGCTGCTTCTTGCTGCTCTTCAGATAATTGTTGGTGGGTAGTGCTGGCTGGATGAATTATCAGAGATTTTGTATCACCAATATTTGCTAACAATGAAAATATTTTAGTAGTATCTGCAATAGCTTTTGCTGCTTCAAAACCTCCTTTGGCACCAAAAGTAACCAGTCCGCTTTGACCAGTTGGTAAATATTTATCTGCTAATTCTTTATACTTACTTGAAGCTAATCCTGGATAGTTTACCCAAAGAACTTCTTCCTGTGCTTCTAACCAGGTAGCCAATGCCAAAGCATTTTTAGAGTGTTGTTGAATTCTAAGTTCTAAGGTCTCCAATCCTTGAATAATTTGAAAAGCATTGGTTGGGCTTAAAGCTCCTCCAAAATCTCGTAATCCTTCTAAAATTAGTTTAAAGGTAAAAGCAGCTGCTCCTAAAACTTCATGATATACTAAACCATGATACCCTGCAGATGGCTCTGTAAATTCTGGAAACTTACCACTAGACCAATCAAAAGTACCAGCATCTATAATAGCTCCTCCAAGAGAGGTACCATGTCCTCCAATATATTTTGTGAGAGAATGAATTACAATGTTTGCTCCATGTTTAATTGGGTTTAACAATGCTGGTGTTGCCACTGTATTATCTACAATAAAAGGAACTCTAGCAACTTTTGCATGTTCAGAAATAGCCTCTAAATCTAGTACATCTAACTTTGGATTTCCAAGAGATTCTACAAAGAAAGCTCTTGTATTTTCTTGGGTAGCTTCAGCAAAGCTATCAGGGTCAGAAGCATCTACGAATGTTGCTGTAATACCTAATCTTGGCAAGGTTACATTTAGTAAATTAAAGGTTCCTCCGTACAAACTACTGGAGGCTACAATATGATCTCCAGATTTTAGTAAGGTTAATAATCCGGTGGCAATTGCGGCAGACCCAGAAGCAAATACAACAGCTCCTGTACCTCCTTCTAAGGTAGCCAAACGTTCTTGTAAGATTTGGTTGGTAGGGTTGTTTAAACGGGTATAAATAAACCCTAGTTCTTTTAATGAAAAAAGATTGGCAGCATGGTCTGAATTGTTAAAAACATACGATGTTGTTTGATAAATAGGAACGGCTCTGGTTCCTGCTGTTTGCGTTACGTCATGCCCTGCATGCAATGCATTTGTTGAAAATTTTTGTGTACTCATTTTTCTAATTTGAATGATTAAATAATTAAATTTAAAAGTCAAAAAACCAACTCTAAAAGAGTCGCTTAAAAGAAAAATGTTAAAAAGAAATCATAGAAAATTACAGTTATGTAATCTTGTTTGAGTTATCTATCTTTTATACGCTTTTACTGAAAAAATCAGTAAAACAAGTATGAAGTAGAAGTTAGCACCTTCTTTAAGTTTTCAAATTGTTTTGAAAAAACAAAGGGTTGCTAAGGTTTCATCGGGTCTAATCCCTCAACCTTTCTTGATAACAATATTCAATAAGTGTTTGAACTTTTGATACGCAAATATTCAGTCAGAAAAGTTTAATATCCAACTATTTCTTGCTATTTTTTTCATTTTTATGTATTTCATAATTATTTAGCTATTAAATTTAATTATCTACAAAAGTGTCAGTTATTTAAATGTATTCTCTGTGAAATAAATTTATATTTAGGTGTCCGTTATGTATATAAAGCGTAAATTTGTTGTTTAATTGGAGGAAAAATTTGACTGATTGCAACCTCTTTGTACTGAAATTTCAGAAAACAAAAAATGCTAAAGCAGTAATTCACTACTACTTTTGGCGACCAATCAGACTAAATTTTCCTTTATAATTTAAACGAAAATATATGTCATATTTATTTACTTCAGAGTCTGTATCTGAAGGACACCCAGATAAAGTTGCCGACCAGATATCTGATGCTTTAATTGATAATTTTCTAGCATTTGATCCTGAGTCTAAAGTTGCTTGTGAGACTATGGTTACTACCGGACAGGTTATTCTGGCTGGTGAAGTAAAGTCTAAAACATATTTAGATGTTCAAAAAATTGCTAGAGATGTTATTAATAAAATTGGATATACCAAGAGTGCCTATATGTTTGATGGAAGCTCATGTGGTGTTCTCTCTGCAATTCATGAACAATCGCCAGATATTAATCAAGGGGTAGAAAGGGCTTCTAAAGAAGAACAAGGTGCTGGAGACCAAGGAATGATGTTTGGATATGCTACTGATGAAACTGAAAACTACATGCCGTTAGCCCTAGAATTATCTCATCGATTGTTAATTGAACTTGCCCAATTACGAAGAGAAAATAACCAGATCTCCTATCTAAGACCAGACGCAAAATCTCAGGTAACCATAGAATATTCTGATGATAATGTTCCTCAAAGAATTGATGCAATTGTAATCTCAACACAACACGATGATTTCATTAAACCTACATCTAAAGGTATTGAAGATAAAAAAATTGCTGATGATAAAATGCTGTCGATAATTGAAACTGATATCATTCATATTTTAATTCCAAGAGTTGTGGCAAAATTACCAGATCATCTTCAAAAATTATTCACCAAAGACATTACCTATCATATCAATCCAACAGGAACGTTTGTTGTTGGTGGACCTCACGGAGATACTGGCTTAACAGGTCGTAAAATTATTGTTGATACCTATGGTGGAAAAGGAGCACACGGTGGTGGAGCATTTTCTGGGAAAGACCCTTCTAAAGTAGATAGATCTGGAGCATACGCAACCAGGCATATTGCTAAAAACTTAGTAGCTGCAGGTCTATGTAAAGAGGTCTTAGTACAAGTATCTTATGCTATTGGTGTGGCAAAACCTACCAGTATTAATGTTGAAACCTACGGAACAGCTAACGTTGCACTCACAGACGGAGCTATTAGCAAAGTTGTTGAATCACTTTTTGATATGCGCCCTTATTTTATTGAGCAACGATTAAAATTAAGAACACCTATTTATTCTGAAACTGCTGCCTATGGACATATGGGAAGAACTTCAGAAATTAAAACAGTAACGTTTTCTAATCCTATGGGAGAAACTGTTTCTCAAGAGGTAGAAACATTTACTTGGGAAAAATTAGATTATGTAGCAGAGGTAAAAGAAGCTTTTAAGCTATAAATTTAGTATAACAATTTATCAATCTCCATAATTTAAAATTATGGAGATTTTTTTATTTCCTGTTTTTTTTTGTAAATTAAGGATGTTGTAAATTTTAAAATTAAATTGTTATGAATAAAAAAAGAAGAACACAGGGCTTTAATGGATTTGGACTTGTAAGAACAAAAACATACATAGCCACTAGAGAACCTAAGGTTATTTTTGAAAAAATTAAAACTTTTTATGGCGATCATTTACACGGCAGTAACGGTACTATTAAAATAATCACTAATGAAGGGAATACTTGCACTGTAGTAAATGAGTTTGTTTTAAAAGAAAAAAGGAGACAATTTTTTTCTTATGTAATGCATGGTATTACAGCATTGCTTGCTATTATTTTATTGAGTTTTATTATGAATGCGCCATTTAACCACTAGAGAATTATTGTAAGAACTAAACATTTCTTATAGTTTTTTTTTGTGGAGACATAAGTCTAATCATCCGTTGATTTTTCATGCGTTTCCAAGCAATTTTGTGACGTTTTTTATACAACCATAAACAGCCTAAATCTAATCCAAAGTAAAAGAAGCTAATTCCACTTGGTGGATTTGCGCTTGGTAAAAAATAGAAAAAATCAAAAGCTGTACTTGGCCACTCCCAACAAAGAAAATTTGTTCCAATAATTTCTAAGTAGGCAACTGTAAGGTACATTACTAGATAAAATAACCGCTCTCTAGGTCTTTTTCTTAAGATGAATACCGTAAGTATTGTTAAGACAAAACCAAAAACATCATTTTCAAAAATCAAGAATACAGAAGCATAGACAAGCACAATAATTGTGAGAACCTTTTCTAACAAACGCTTATGAAGTTTAGTAAATGCTGTTTTTGTAAAATATAGCACACCTACATACACCAAAGCATGCCCTGGTGGTACATAATGAGGTACATTTTCTAAACGGTAGGTGTACATACCCAAGGCTATTGAAAACAAATACTCACCAATTATAGCAATAATAACTGCTGTAATCATCTGTTCCTTAATTCTAGGGGTTACACTCTTAAAACACAAAAAGAAACCTATGAGCATCACTATATTTGCAATCCATTGAGGTTCAGATACCCATTTTTGCATTTGATTGCTGTCTAAAAAAAGTCCTATAAAAATAAACCCCCAAAGAAGTCCTAGAGTTTTTAGAAAAGCTGGAAAGAATGTTTTAGAGGTTGATGCTGTCATTTAGCGAAAATACAAATAAAAAAGTTCCTCATAAACTGATATAAACTCAATTTATGAAGAACTTTAAACTTTGTACATAAAATATTATTCTATGTTATAATTGATATCTCAACCTTAAACTCACAAATCTAGGTAAGATAAATGTTTCATTTATAGAACGTG
>Ga0209504_1000726_pt1 | contig 27621 bp, 31 predicted proteins | sample COGITO_mtgs_1005_FD_184791 | JGI IMG/M metagenome (GOLD analysis project Ga0209504, IMG submission 184791) | Pelagic marine microbial communities from North Sea - COGITO_mtgs_100511 (SPAdes) (version 2) | ecosystem: Environmental > Aquatic > Marine > Epipelagic ...
GAGCTGTGGCATGGCAGCAGATGCGGCGGGAATACTGCGACTGGCGAGGTACCCCAATACAGCCACCAGCACCACTGAGGCGGCGACGATATGCGCATAACCACTGCTGGCCATGATCACACCCGCACCGATGGTGCCGGCCAGGATAGCCAGGAAGGTGCCCATTTCCACCAGTGCGTTACCACCGACCAGCTCTTGCTCCTCAAGGTGCTGCGGCAGGATCGAATACTTCACAGGGCCAAACAACGCCGACTGGGTGCCCATGGCAAATAGCACCCCGAGCATCACCGGTAGGTTGCCGAGCAACACACCAGCCGCGCCGAGCAGCATGATAAGAATCTCGGCGAATTTGATCTTGCGGATCAGCCCGTCCTTGGCGAATTTCTCCCCAAACTGGCCACCGAGGGCCGAGAACAAGAAGAACGGCAGGATAAACAACAAGGCACAAAGATTGATCAGCAAGGCTTTGTCAGCCCCAGAACTGATCTTGAACAAAATGACGAGAATCAGTGACTGCTTAAAGATGTTGTCATTGAAAGCACCCAGCAACTGGGTCAGGAAAAACGGCAAAAAGCGCTTTTTACCCAGCAATGCGAATTGTGATTGTTCGGTCATCGTCCGTGTACCTGTCTGCAGTGGCCAAGCGAGTAGTTCGGTATTTGACTGCAATAACCCCCTACAAAGCCACAGCAACGCGTACTTTTTGCGGCATTTCCCGCAAAGGTCGGGCCCTACAACGGCAGTTGCCCCAATACCCCGCGCACGACAAAGAACACCAACAGGCCTCCCGCAATGGTCGCTAACAAGTGTCGCGTCAGGGCCGCGATGGCGATTGTCGCCAGGCCAGCCAGCAAGTATGCGTTGTGCAGCGTGAACGCCCACTGCTGGCCATCGGGAATCAGCATGCCTGGCAGCACAATGGCGCTCAATACGGCAGTCGGCACGTACTGCAGGCCTTGACGCACCGACGGTGGGAAACGTAGATGAGGGAAAGCAAACAGGCTGTAGCGGATCGCGAAGGTGATCAACGCCATGCCGAGAATCAGCGGCCACACATCCATCAAACGACCTCCCCGCTGATAACGGGCGCTTGGCGCCGCTCCAGCCATACACCGACCGCAATACCGCTCAGCGCGGCCGCCATTAAGCCCAGTTTGTATGGCCAGGCGTGGCACAGCAGCGCCACAGCCCCAGCCACCAGCGCAGCGGCAATTTGCGGCTGGTTGCGCAACGCCGGCACCACAATGCCAATGAATGTCGCCAGCATGGCGAAGTCCAACCCCCAGCCCGCTAAATTCGGCACGCTTTGACCAAACAGTGCGCCCACCAGTGAGCTGCCCACCCAGGACAGGTACAGCGCCAACGCCACACCCGCGTGGTACCACTGGCCGTGCTCGCTCATGCCGCGTGCCAGATAACGGCGCTGCACCACGGCGAAGGTCTCATCGGTCAAACCGAACGCCAGCGGCACCCGCCAGCGTTGCGACAGCCCACCCACATAAGGCTGTAACGCGGCGCTGTAGAGCACATGACGCAGGTTAACCACCAAGGTGGTCAGTAGAATCACCAGCGTGCCACTGCCCAATGTCAGCAGGCTGATGGCAATAAATTGCGCAGAGCCGGCATACACCAGCAAGGACATGCCCAGCGCCTGAGCGAGGCTCAACCCGGCGAGGCTGGCCAGCGCACCGTAGATCAATCCAAACGGCAGTATCCCGACAATCATCGGAATACTGTCTCGACATCCATAGAGAAAATGCTGCAAACGGCTCATGTGCCCTCCTGATAGCCAACAGCCTGCCGTATCGGCGCTACCTCGTCTTGAACAATCTTGCGCATCGAGGCCGCCACACACTGATCTGGCGCAATACAGCCCGATGCCCACTGGCTAGACTGCCGCCTACATCGCCTAGGATCTGCTCATGCCAGAAGCGCTCACCACCTTGCTGAATTTCGCCAGTGCCTTGGCCGCCGGCCTGCTAATTGGTGCCGAACGTGGCTGGCAGGGCCGTAATAGCGATGACTCACAGCTGGTCGCAGGCATTCGCACCTTTGCCTTGAGCAGCCTGCTCGGCGCCTTTGCCATGCTGCTGGGGGAGCACTTCGGCGTCATCGCCTGGGCGGTGATCTTTGCTGGTTTTGCCCTCCTCGTAGTGGCCTCCTACTTAGGCGAACTGAAACGCTTGGGTGATATGGGCCTTACCAGCGAAGTGGCGTTACTGATCACTTTTCTGCTTGGCAGCCTGGCCATGGCCGGTTATGCCGGCCTAGCGGCTTCGGGTGCGGTGGCGGTGGCACTGCTGCTGAGCCTCAAACAGTCCCTGCACGGAGCACTGCAGCGGCTCAGCGAGGCGGAACTGTCCGGGATACTGAAGCTGCTGTTTATTTCCTTGGTGCTATTACCCGCACTGCCCAATCAAGGTTACGGCCCCTGGCAGACGTTCAATCCTTACGCCATCTGGTGGATGGTGGTGCTGATCGCCAGCATCGGTTTTGCCGCTTACGTGGCAATACGCCTGGTGGGCATGCGCCGCGGCTTGCTGATCACCGCACTACTGGGCGGCGTGGTGTCCTCCACAGCAATGACCGTGACCCTGGCGCGTCTGGCCTCTGGTCGCAACTTGCACGCGATGCTGGCCTGCGGCCTGCTCGCCACGTCAGCCCTGATGTTTCCGCGCATTCTCTTGGAAGTCGGCCTGGTAAACGCCCACCTGCTGCCGCAGCTGTTCTGGCCCCTGGGCATCGCCACACTGATATACGCCAGCGGCGCTTTGTTGTACTTTCACCGCGCCGGTAACGAGCCTGAAGAGGCCGCCGAACCGCCACTTAAAAACCCCTTCGAGCTAGGCCCTGCTTTGCGTTTTGCCGCGCTACTGGCGCTGATCCTGCTCATGGTCGAAGGCGCGCAGCACGAGTTTGGTGACGCGGGGGTGTATCTGGTGGCACTGCTTTCGGGCTTGGCCGACGTGGATGCCATCACCCTCTCGCTGTCACGCAGCGCTCAGGGCGAACTGGCTACCCAAGTTGCCGTGCAAGGCATCTTCCTCGCGGCCCTGAGTAACAGCCTGGTCAAAGGCTTTCTGATCGCCTTGATTGGTGGCCGCAGGTTGGCCTTGATGACCCTGCCGATAATGGCTGCGGGTCTATTGGCCGGCGCTGCGGTGTTGCTGCTGCACTAAGCCGGCGAGAGTCCCCTTTCTCTTGCGCGCCTATGACCCACTGCCAATTGCCGACCTAGAACCGGCGATGGTGCCCCTTCGACTACACCGCGTAGTGCTGCCTCGCAACCACCCCAACCAAGGGCTGGACTTACCGAACCCGCTTTATCCACCTATGCCTAAAAAGTCGTAACAGCCTCAGCCCAGAGCCTTGCGAGGCCTATGGGTTATACGGTAACTGAGCCTGCACTGAACGCCACTCATGGCTAGGCACAAGCACAGGGAACACCCAACAATAGCCTGGAGCGCCCTACACTCGACCACGCCACCCTGGAGACACACCATGCCCACCTGCACCGCTCTATTCACCAAACAGCTTGGCTCTATACGGCGCACTGCCCGGCGCCAGGTGCCGGCATGAACGCGCCAGCACGGTTGTCAAATGATGGCTTACAGGCCAAACAGTTGAGGGTTCAGGGTGATGGGGTGGCGTTGGCAACCTACCGCTGGGGGCGTAAGAGCGGCCCGGTCCTGCTATTGGTACACGGCTACCCGGACAGCCATGAAATATGGCTACCGCTGGTGCGCGAATTGGCCGCCGACTACCAAATCATTGCCTATGACGTGCGCGGCTTTGGCGCATCGGATATTCCACGCAAGCGTCTGGATTACCATCTGGAGAAGCTCGCCAATGATGTAGAGGCGGTAATCAAAGCCCTTAGTCCAGACCAGCCAGTGCATCTGGTGGCCCATGACTGGGGCTCGATTCAGGCCTGGGAGGCCATCACTGAACCACGTATTCAGCCGCTGCTGAGCTCTTACACCAGCATCTCCGGGCCGTGCCTGGACCATGTTGGCCACTGGATGCGCGGCAAGCTCAAGCAGAAGACTCCGCGCGCACTGCTGCAAGTGCTCGGGCAACTGTTCAGTTCCTGGTATATCGCGCTGTTTCACATTCCACTGCTGCCCGAACTGAGCTGGCGCCTGGGCCTGGACCGCGCCTGGCCACAGCTGCTGCGCAAGGTCGAAGGGCTGCGAAATGTTGCGGCCAGCAGCAGCCAGCGCTCTGACGGTGTGCACGGGGTCAAGCTGTACCGCGCCAACTTTATGCGCAGCCTGCTCAAGCCGCGCCAGCGTCACACCCAAGTGCCGGTGCAATTAATAGTGCCGACCCATGATCGTTTTGTCCGCCCACAACTGTTCGAGCAACTGCAGCACTGGGCGCCAAAGCTACAGCGGCGCGAAGTGAACGCCGGGCACTGGCAACTGCTGGCCGAGCCACAGCAGCTGGCCGTTTGGCTGCGTGAGTTCACTGCGCAGGTGCAACACCCCTAAAGCAAGCGCATCTTTGCGCGCCTATCGCCTCATACAAAACCACCGAGCAACGTCCGGTGGCAGCAGAAAATTCAGACCAACACCCAGTGATACGCCCTACTCGGCCATCTCATCATCCAGCACCCTTACGCCGGCGGCCTGCTCAAGCAAATCGGCAGGTAGGCTTTTACTGGCGCGAGCACCGAGCAGCTTGAGGTTTTCCACCCGGCTGATGATATTGCCGCGCCCCTCATAAAGCTTATTACGCGCGCCGGCGTAGGCTTTATCCAGTTGCTGCAGGCGCGCGCCCATTTCATCCAGGTCCTGGATAAAAGCGACGAACTTGTCATACAACGCGCCAGCGCGCTCAGCAATTTCGCGGGCATTCTGGCTTTGTCGCTCCTGGCGCCACAGGCTGTCGATCACCCGTAAGGTGGCCAGCAAGGTAGTCGGGCTGACGATAACGATATGCTGATCAAAGGCCTCCTGAAACAAGCCGGGGTCGGCCTGCAGCGCCGCCGCAAAGGCCGCCTCTATCGGCACGAAAAGCAGAACAAAATCCAGGCTGTGTAGCCCCTCCAGGCGCTGATAATCCTTCAACGACAGGCCCTTGAGATGGCTGCGCAATGACAGCACATGCTGCTTCAAGGCTTGTTGCCGAGCCGGCTCGTCATCAGCGGCAATAAATTGCTGGTAAGCGGTGAGGCTGACTTTGGCGTCCACCACCACCTGCTTGTCGCCGGGTAGCTGGATCAGCACATCGGGCTGAAAACGTTCGCCGTCGGCGCTCTTTAGGCTGACCTGGGTTTGGTACTCGCGGCCCTTCTCCAGCCCCGCGTGTTCAAGCACGCGCTCAAGCACCAGCTCACCCCAGTTACCTTGGGTTTTCTGGCCCTTTAAGGCGCGGGTTAAGTTGGTCGCCTCATCACCCAGACGCTGGTTGAGCTGCTGCAAACGTTCCAGCTCTTTGCCTAAGGAAAAACGCTCGCGAGCCTCCTGCTGGTAGCTTTCTTCCACACGTTTTTCGAACGACTGGATGCGTTCCTTGAGCGGGTCGAGCAATTGGCCAAGCTGCTGTTGGCTTGTTTCGGCAAAACGCTGCTCGCGCTCATCGAAGATCTTGCCCGCCAGCTCGGCGAACTGCGCACGCAGTTCATCACGCGAACCTTGCAGGTCGCTCAGGCGTTGTTGATGGCTGTCTTGCTGCTCTTTAAGTTCGGCGCTGAGAGCGGCACGCTGAGCGTCCAGACGGCGGATTTCGCCTTCCTGCTGTGCGCGTTGGCTGGCCCAAGCCTGGGCGGTTTCGCGGGCGATCTGCCGCTCCTGCTGCAGCAAGTCGGTTTCACGGCGCAGTGCAGCCAGTTCGGCCTGCTGATCGGCCTTGATCTCGCTGATCTCGGCGATTTCCTCACGGCAATCATCCAGTTGCGCCGCGAGGCCGGTCTGAGCCAACTGTGCGTTACTCAGGCGCTCCTGCAACAGGCCGAATTCCAGCTGCTGGCTGGCCAGGCGACGTTGCAGCGACCAGGCCATATATAGAAGAGGAAGTGCTGCAGCGGCAAAACCGAGCAGCGCAGGTGCTAACGCGGTGGACAGATCGATGGGCATGAGCAGCTCCGCATAAAAGTACTGGCAGTATAACCAGTATTCTTGCAGGGGGGCCCATTGCGTAAGACCCTGAACGGGTTCTAGAGCTGTTTAAGCAGTTGCTGCGCCTCTGGCGAACCCTGCCCCGCTGCCAGCTCCAGCCAATGGCGAGCCTGCTGCGGTTCACGGTTACGCGGCTGACTATAGAGTTGACCAAGCTCCAGCTGAGCGCCCATATCGCCGGCGCGGGCGGCCTGGCGCAGCAGCTCAAAACCCATGCGCCGATCACGCGGATTGCCGCAATCACGGCAGAGCATTTGCCCCAGTCGACTCTGCGCCTGCACCACACCCTGCAAAGCAGGCTGCTTGAGCAGGCGACCGGCAAAGCGTTTAACGCTAGGCGTAGCGCCGAGACGAGGACTGTCCAGTAGCCACAACGCAACACGCGTTGGCAATCGCGGAGCAGTCGCAGGGGTAACAACAAGTCGAGTGATTACGCGAGGCATAAAAAGCAGCGGTAGCCGGGAAGGCGCGCCACTCTACTCTTTTTTTCACCAAGGTAAAGCCCTGCAGCGAGCGCCAACCTGCGGTCTAGAGCAAGCGCTCGAGTTAATCCACAAAAGCTGTGGATAACTTCGTGGATAACATGGGAGCAAGCGCTCTCAGCGCCTATGCTGTGGGGCTCAAGGTCAAACTGGTGGTTTTTTCACCAGAAGAAAAAAACCATATATTTCATTGACTTATAAAATCAACAAAAAGAATCAAGGGTTTACGTCAATCACTGAATCCTGCTTGACAAGGCGCATCGCAATTGTGCACAAGTCTGCGCGCCACTGGCTCAACCCGCCCTTTTAAAGGGCAAAAAATAGTCACCCGTGCACACCCCTCTAGGCCGGGCGCGGCAGGCGACCATCACGCTGATACGCCGCCAAACGAAAGACTCGAGGAGTATCTGGAACCTGGGCACTTTTGAAGGCGACATACTCATCGGTGGTTTCGCACAACCAACTCATTAGGTTGCGCGGACGTTTTTCCGCCAACGCATCAGGGACAAACAGCGCCACATTGTTGCCTTTCAACGGGCAACGCGCCGAACAGTATTCGAACGCTTCCACCCCGGCGCTGCGCATAGCAGCACCAATTGCCTGACAGGGTTGATAGGCGCTGGCATGACAGAGCTCAGCCTGAAAATCTGCAAACGGTGGATGCTGCAATTGAATACCACGCGTTACCTGATAACGCGCCTCGAAGGTGCAGTGCTCGGAAAGAATGCGCCCACTGGGCGGCGCGATACTCATGCCATCCCAGAGTAAAAAACGGTAATAGGCCGCTTCCGCCATTGCCGTGTCGATACGCAGTGCACCATAGAACAAGCTCGGCTCATGCACAGAACCAAAGCGCGAACCCCAACGCAGCGGTGGATAACGGAACGGGGTTTTCAGCAAGTAATGCAGGGGTTCGGCACTGCGCGGCAACGGCGGTTTGCTAGCCTCCAGCAACTCCTCGAGCAGCGCCTGCTCGGCGAGGGTGTCGACCAGTTGCAACGTGGCGACCTGGGCCTGACTCTCAACCAGACGCACCAGGCGCCCACGCAATGGCTTGATATGCTGCGGGCCTTGGCAGTGTTGCCAGATATCCATGGTGGCGTTGTCCTTAACTTTTATTATTGTTGGGCGCTGCGCTTGTAGATTGCTATTTAGGCGCTGTTTAGGACCTCGCGAGCTAGAGCCCTGCAAGGCGCTACGTTAGTAACAGCCAACGGCTGGCCCGCAGGGTGAGCGTAGCGAATCAAGCGGAGTGTACTTTTGCACATGAGCATTACTCGTTTCACTCGCCCTTCGGGTCGCGCTAAAGCGCGTTAGCCGCAAACGGTTTGCCGAGCCTGTTCTTAACGCAGCAGGACCGACGCGCAGCAGGCCATAAGCAGCTTCTAGCCTTTGCCACGAATCGCATCTAAATACTCCACCACCCGCACCAGCCCCTGTACCTGCATCATCAGCGACAGTGGCGGCGCATCCAGATGACGGTTATCGGTGCGCAAAAAATGCTGCATATCCGGCAGATTACCGCCGAACAGGGCAAACAATGAGCGGTATACGCGAATCAGCAACAGAGCCAGCTCACCGGTCTTGCTGTGTACCCGCAAGCCGCCGTCGGCCCAGCGCGAGATGGCCGTACGGTGTACACCAATGATGTCCGCCAGTTCCTGCTGGGTCAGGTCCAGTTGTTCGCGGGTACTCAGCAGCGCCTTGGCCAGCACCGCATCGGCGTCGGCAACCGGTCGAATCAATGCGCTCATCACGGCCTCCTACTTCTTAATGTCTATTTACAACAAAACTACCACTAAATGCTGTTATTACACAGCACAGAATAACCTGTGATTGGCAGTCTGCCAGACATGGGTTAACGTCCTGCCACGCAACTTCCCCACTATGGATCAGTGCTTATGCCCAGCCGGCGCACCTGGCTGCGACTTATCAGTTGCCTGGTTTTACTGCTCGTCCTGCTTGGCGCTTACGGCTATGTGAGCCTGACCCGCCTGCTTGAACGCGAGCAGATCAAACAGCTCGAATGGCGCGGCCTGGGCCTATCCACCCAGGGCATCCAGCTTGAGCAACTCAGCCTGCAGCACCCCAGCGGCGCACTGCAGCTGCAGCAGGTGCAATTGCAATGGCGTGGTTTCAGCCTGGCGCCGCCCTTCTGGCAGCGGGTGCAGATCACAAGCCTGCAACTGAGTTTCCCCTCTCGACCCGAGCCCGCATCTGACGACAGCACGGATTTTGAGGTACCTCTGGAGCAGCTAGCCGCCGTTATCAGCCTATTGCCGCAACGCGTGCAGATGGATGCACTGCAAATCGAGCTGCCCTGCGCCGGCACGCGCTGCCAGCTGTTGGGCGATCTGCAGCTGCTTAAACAAGCAACGCAGCTTGATGCGCAGCTCAACCTGCAACATCAACAGCACCAACTGCGCTGGCACGCTCAGTTGCAGGGCGGCCCTGCAGCGGCAGATCTGCAATTGAGCCTGGCGATCAATCAGCAGCCGCAACTGCAACTCACCAGCAGCCTACAACAGAGTGCCTCCGGGCAACTCTGGCAAGGCGACTTCAGTGGCGATCTGCAGCAAAGTGAAATATTGCAGAGCTGGCTTAGCCAATGGCTGCCCAATGCCCCTGACACGCTGCCGAAGACTCCGGCGGCGGCACTACTGAAGGCGAGCTGGCAACTGCAGCTTGCACCTGGCGTCCTTAACCTGGCGCAACTGCAGCAGGCCAGCGGCCAGGTGCAGGCCAGCGCCAACCTGCCAGAGCCCTGGCCAATTCCCGCTATCGGCGAACTGCAAGGCAGCTTCGATCTGTCCGCCAAGGCGCTGGATGGGCACTGGCTGGCAGATAGCCTGAGCGCCGACCTTAGCCTCAAGCAGATTGCCAAGGGCCTTATCAGCGGCGTACCGGCAGCGCTGCATCCCGATGCGTTGCAGCTAAAAATCCAGGCCACGGAAAAGCCTGACAACCTGTCGCCACAACTGGCTGATCGCGCCCTGCCCCTGCAACTCCAGCTCAGTGGCCAAGGACGCAGCCAATTCAAACTGCAGGGCACGTTGGCCCTGGCCAATGGCCTGCCCTGGGGACTGCAACTGCTGGGCGGCAGCTTTAGCGCATCCAGCCCGGCATTTCAGCTGGAGGACTGGGAGATCGGTGCGCTGCAGACGCAGCTGCAACTCGACGCTTATCTGGATACACAGCAGCTGGATCTCACCCTCAGCAAAGGCTCACAGCTCAGCCTGCAGCACCTAAGCAGTGCGGACGTACAGACGCAGCAACTCAAGGCCAGCAGTAACGGGCTGCAACTGCATGCACAACTGGCGGCAGGCGCGCTGCAAGACTGGCAGCTGCAAGGCCCCCTCGACCTCAGTGCACAACTGCAGCATGAGCAATTGCAGCCACAGCGCTGGTACTGGCAAGGCCCCATAAATGCCAATCAGCAGCAGGCAGAACTGAACGGCACGCTGCGTAACGATGCCGGGCTGCAATTTAAGCTGCAGGCACAACACAACAACACCAAGGGCCTGAGCCTGCAAGCACAGCTAACGGAATTGTTTCTGCGTAGCGGCAACCCACTGCAAGACAGCTTCAGCGCCTGGCCAGCCTTGCTGGAGCTGAACAATGGCCGCCTGAACGGCAACGCCAGCCTGACCCTGGCCAGCGATCAGCAGTTGCCCACCGTCAAACTTGAACTGACTGGCAAAGGCCTGGGTGGGATTTATGACCGCACCGCGCTGGAGGGCCTGGACGGCAAGATAAGTGCGCAAATCGACCCCAAGCAACTGCAGCTTGAGTTGAGCGAGATGCGCCTGGCCCAGGCCAACCCCGGCATACCGCTGGGCCCGGTGCAATTGCGCGGCCGCTACAGCGCCGCGCTGCAAACACCCACCCACGGCCAGCTACAGCTGCGCCAGGCCGAAGCCGCGCTGATGGGCGGCAAGCTGCAACTGACGCCAGGACAATGGAACCTGGCCGCCAAACCGCTGCTGTTCCCTGTGCAGGTGCAGGGCCTGGAACTTGAGCAGCTGTTTATCCTCTACCCAACAGAGGGTTTGGCAGGCACCGGCACCCTCGACGGCTATTTGCCGCTACAGATAAGCCGCCAAGGCGTGACCATCGAACAGGGCCAACTGGCAGCGCGCCAACCTGGGGGGCGTTTGCAATTTTACTCCGACCGTATCCGCGCCCTGGGCCGCAGCAACCCGGCGATGCAGCTGGTAACCCAATCGCTGGAGGATTTTCGCTTCACTACTCTGAGCAGCCAGGTCGACTACAACCAAGAAGGCAAACTAGCCCTGGTCATGCGCTTAGAGGGTCAGAATCCGGCCATCGAACAGGGCCGACCGATCCACTTCAATATCAATCTGGAAGAAGATATCCCGACCCTACTGGCCAGCCTGCAACTGACCGACAAAGTCAGCGACATCATCCAGCAACGTGTGCAACAGCGTATGCTGGAGCGCAATGCCAAAACGGCCCCGACAGAGCCATGATCAAGGAGAAGCGCCATGCGCTTGCGTAGTTGTTTCGTCGTCCTGCTACTAGGGCTGCTCAGCACCGCCTGCACCCCGACCGTGCAGCTGGCGATGCCCAATGAGCCGATCAATATCAACCTCAATGTGAAGATTGAGCATGAAATCTACATCAAGGTGGATAAAGCCCTGGACAGCATGTTCAGCGAATCCAGCGGATTGTTCTAAGGAGCCCAAATATGAACATCTATAAGCGCCTTGCCGGCCTATTGCTGCTGCTCAGCCTGAGCCTTCCGGCCGTAGCCCTGAACCTCAACGAAGCCATGTCCGCCCTGGGCGATGCCAAAGCCAGCGGTCAGCTGGGTGAAATGCCCAATGGCTATCTGGGGGTCGTCCGGGGCGATACTCAGGTCGCCGAAGTTGCCAAATTAATCAACCAGGCACGCCGCGCCGAGTACGAGAAGCTGGCGAGCCAGAACGGCATCAAATTGAGCGATGTGGAAGCCATTGCCGGCAAGAAAGCCATCGAAAAAACGCCACCAGGCCAATTGATTCAACTAGAGGGTAAATGGGTACTCAAGTAATCGATTAACCGCCGTAAACCAACAAGGAGCGCACTGCGCTCCTTGTTGGTTTTACCCAGCGCTAAACTCAGCGCTGCTGAATCACCGGCTGCCCCGCCTTCGGCTTGAAGTACAGTGTTTCACCGCGAGCCAGATTGGCCAGACTGAGGTGATCCTTGGCCACTTCGGCTTCAATCGGTTCGCTCTGTCCGGCGACCTTGAGGGTCACCCGGGTGATTGCGCCGAGTGGACGAATATCACGTACTTCGCCGGCCTGATGGCCCGTTTCGGCCTGGCGCGAAAGATGAATCTCGTGCGGGCGGAACAGCACATGGTGGTCATCGCCGACATACAGGCGGTTGGCATCACCCAAGAAGTGGTAGACGAAATCACTGGCCGGCTTCTCGTACACCTCAGCCGGCGAGCCGATCTGCTCAACCACACCCTTGTTCATCACCACGATGCGGTCCGCCACTTCCATGGCTTCTTCCTGGTCATGGGTGACGAACACCGAGGTTAGGTGCACTTCTTCATGCAGGCGTGCCAACCAGCGGCGCAGTTCTTTACGCACCTTGGCATCCAACGCACCGAAGGGTTCGTCGAGCAGCAGCACTTTGGGCTCCACCGCCAGGGCGCGAGCCAGGGCGATGCGTTGGCGCTGGCCACCGGAAAGCTGCTCCGGGTAACGGTCCGCCAGCCAGTCGAGCTGCACCAGTTCGAGCAGGTCGTGAACCTTCTTCTTGATCACATTCTCATTCGGGCGCTGCTTCTTGGGCTTCATGCGCAGACCAAACGCGACGTTGTCGAAAACGCTCATGTGGCGGAACAACGCGTAATGCTGAAACACGAAGCCGACGTTACGGTCACGCACATCGTGATTAGACACGTCCTCACCATGAAACTCGATGCTACCGCTGTCCGGGGTTTCCAGGCCGGCGATGATTCGCAGCAAGGTGGTTTTGCCGCAGCCGGACGGGCCGAGCAAGGCCACCAATTCACCACTCTGAATATTGACACTGATGTCGTTCAGCGCCTTAAACGCATTGAAGTTCTTGCTGACATTGGAGACTACGATGGACATGGCTTATTCCTCGCCAGCACTGGCTTTCAGGCGGTTGATACGCGACTCGCTCCACTGTTTGAGCAGCAGGATAAACACCGCCAGCAACAGCAGCAGGCTGGCGACGCTGAAGGCGGCAACGTGGTTGTATTCGTTGTAGAGAATCTCGACATGCAGCGGCAGCGTATTGGTGTAACCACGGATATGCCCGGACACTACCGATACCGCACCAAACTCGCCCATGGCCCGCGCGGTACACAACACCACGCCGTAGATCAGACCCCATTTGATATTGGGCAGGGTCACGTGCCAGAACATCTGCCAACCATTGGCACCGAGCAGGCGCGCGGCCTCTTCTTCTTGGGTGCCCTGCTGCTGCATCAGCGGAATCAGCTCACGGGCGACAAAGGGCACGGTGACAAACACCGTGGCCAGGACGATGCCCGGCAAAGCGAAGATGATCTGGATGTCGTGCTCACGCAGCCAGGGGCCAATAAAGCCCTGCGCGCCGAATAGCAGCACGTAGATCAGACCGGCGATCACCGGCGACACCGAGAACGGCAGGTCAATCAGCGTCACCAGAATGCTCTTGCCGCGAAACGCGTACTTGCTCACACACCAGGCAGCGGCCACGCCGAACACTAGATTGAGCGGCACCGAAATGCCCACGGCAAGCAGGGTCAGCTTCAGCGCACTGATAGCGTCAGGTTCGAAAATCGCGCCGAAGAAGGTGCCAAAGCCGTGCTTCAACGCCTCACTCAGCACGATAAACAGCGGCAACAGCAGAAACAGCACAAACACCAGCCAGGCACTGATGATCAGGACGCGGCGACCGAGCTGATTACCGCGCCGTGCGGCGTTGGCCGAGGCTGATGCGCTTAGGGTTACAGAAGACATGGCGACCTCCTCAGGATTTAGCGATCTGGCGCTGCAGCAGGTTGATCAGCAGCAGCAGAATGAAGGAGACCACCAGCATCAACACGCCAATAGCCGTAGCGCCGGTGTAATCGTACTGGTCGAGCTTGACCATGATCAGCAGCGGCAGGATCTCGGTTTTCATCGGCATATTGCCGGCGATAAAAATCACCGATCCGTACTCACCGACGCCGCGCGCAAAGGCTAGGGAAAAACCGGTGAGCCAAGCAGGCAGCAAGGCTGGCAGCAGCACATAACGAAATACCTGCAGGGGTTTGGCACCGAGGCAGGCCGCTACCTCTTCGACCTCACGGGGAATATCGGCCAGCACCGGTTGCAGGGTGCGCACCACAAACGGCAGGGTGACAAAGGTCAGTGCCAGGGTGATGCCGATGGGTGTGTAGGCAATCTTGAAACCCAGCTCGGTGGCGAACTGGCCGACCAGGCCGCTAGGGGCATACAAGGCGGTCAGGGCGATACCGGCAACGGCGGTGGGCAAGGCAAAAGGCAGGTCGATCATCGCCTCTATCACCTTGCGTCCTGGGAAGCTGTAACGCACCAGAGCCCAGGCCAACAGCGTGCCGATAATGCCGTTGATGATTGCCGCGACAAAGGCCGTGGCGAAACTCAACTTGAGCGCAGCCACTACTCGCGGAGCGGAAATGATGGCCCAGAACTCAGCCCAGGTGAGTTGCGCGGCGTGCACGAACATGGCCCCCAGCGGAATCAACACCAACAGGCTGAGGTACACCAGGGTGTAGCCCAGCGTCAGCCCGAAGCCGGGAATGACCGGAGAAGTACGACGAGACATGGTTTGGCCTTGGCGGGTTATGTGGCGAAGGATTGGTGCGTTGCAAACGAGAGTCGGCCGTAGGGTGGAAGTCGCTTTTCACTTCCACCAGCGGTGCCTTCGCGGAGATCGATGGTGGATCGGTGAGGCGTGATCCACGGGCCGGCCATCCACCCTACGAACTAATGACGTGTTGCGAGCGAAGGTCAGACAAGGCGCAACGACCGACGGGAGTAACAGCCAGAGGCTGGCCCGTAGGGTGAGCGCCTGCGAATAAAGCCGGCGAGGGACGCGGAGTTTACGGGCTGTAAATGAGCAGTCCCGAGCCGGCTTTCAACGCAGTATGACCGAGCGCAGTAGCGTCATTGCGACTGATAGATCTGATCGAAAACCCCACCGTCGTTAAAGAACTTCGGCTGTGCGGTTTTCCAACCGTTGAAGTTTTTGTCGATGGTCACCAGTTTCAGCGCCGGGAATTGCGTGGAAAACTCAGCCGCAATTGCCTCGTTACGTGGACGATAGAAATGCTTGGCTGCCAGACGCTGACCTTCGTCGCTGTACAGGTAGTTGAGGTAGGCCTCGGCCACTGTGCGCGTGCCTTTCCTGTCGACGTTTTCATCGACTACAGCCACTGGCGGCTCGGCCAGGATCGACAGCGACGGCGCGACGATTTCAAAGTTGTCGCCGCCCTCTTCCTTTAGCGCCAGGAAGGCTTCGTTTTCCCAGGCCAGCAACACGTCGCCGATCTGATTATTAACAAAGGTGATGGTCGAGCCACGGGCACCGGTGTCGAGTACCGGCACGTTTTTATAGAGCTGCCCAACGAACGTTTGGGCTTTCTCTTCACTGCCGTATTTCTGCTGGGCATAGGCCCAGGCGGCGAGAAAGTTCCAGCGTGCGCCGCCAGAGGTTTTTGGGTTCGGGGTGATCACTGCAACGCCTGGCTTGACCAGGTCATCCCAGTCCTTGATGCCTTGCGGGTTGCCCTTGCGCACCAAGAACACAATGGTCGAGGTATAGGGCGTGCTCGATTGCGGCAGGCGCTCCTGCCAGTTTTCCGGGATCAACTTGCCAAGCTTGTACAGCTCGTCGATGTCACCGGATAAAGCCAGAGTCACCACGTCAGCACGCAGACCATCGATTACCGCACGGGCCTGCTTGCCCGAACCACCGTGGGATTGCTGGATGGTCACAGCCTCATTGCCCTGGGCTTGCCAGTGCTTGTTGAAGGCGGCGTTGAATTCACTGTACAGCTCACGGGTCGGATCGTAGGACACGTTGAGCAGGGTTTCTGCGGCGGCTACCGGGCCTGCGGCCCCGGTAATAGTCAGTGCACTGGCGAGGGCGGCAAAAGCAAAACGGCGAATGGACATGGTGCAGCTCCTACTGGGACAAATATGGGATTGGCGTTCAATGGGTCGACTGCTCGCGCTATCTGCCGTGGTTACATGGCAGATAGCGCATGGGCTCGACGCTTTTCATTGCACGCCCTCCGGTGGTCCGGTCGGGCTTTGTTACGGGTGGGCTTTATCGACTGGTGTCTTCAACTGCTCTTGTTGCTCTGAGCATGGGGGCGAAACTTTTCCTTGCGTTCGATCTGTACGAGCTGGCCGTTGTGCACGGTGATTTCCACCGAGCCAAACTTCAGGCCATGCAGCGCAGCCTGGATCTCGCGCAGGATGCTGGCGTCGTCCTGAGCGTCAAGGCTATGGGGGCTTGCAGTCATGTTAATGCTCCTGAAGCGCCTCTATACGCGGCAAAAAATGGCCGTACTCAGTGGGCGTGGAGCGGATAATAGAGAGGCATATATATTCTTAAAAATATTATTTAAGAACATTTATATACTTTTTTAGAATATACAAATCCATAGCCTTCTCACGCAGAAAATGCAATTTCAGGCATAAGCAAATAAGTACTTATTCTTTTTGATATTAATCAGTCCTCCCTACACTGCAGCCATTCACATCTGCAGGAGGGCGCACGATGCGCAACCAAACCATCCGTTACCTGATAGTGCCGGGCTGGCAAGGATCGGCTGACGAGCATTGGCAAAGCCACTGGCAGCGCAGCCTGCCGAACAGCGAGCGGGTTGAGCAGACCAACTGGTTAACGCCACAGCGTGAGGAGTGGGTGGCCGAGTTGCAGCGCAGCATCGCCAGCGATCCGCGCCCGACCATCCTGATTGCCCACAGCCTGGGCTGCATTACGGTAGCGCATTGGGCCACGCAGGCACCGCTCGAATCACTACACCGGGTAAAAGCCGCGCTACTGGTAGCTCCGGCGGACGTAGAACGGGCCAACTGCCCGCCAGCGCTGCAGAACTTTGCGCCGATCCCGCAGCGCCTGCTGCCCTTCCCCAGCCAATTGGTCGGCTCGGATAACGACACCGCTGCCAGTGCAGCGAGGGCAATCGAGCTGGCCCGCAACTGGGGCAGCGATGTAACGATTCTCGGCAGTGCCGGGCATATCAACGTGACATCGGGGCATCAGCGCTGGGAGCAGGGTTTTGCCTACCTCTATCGCCTGCAGAGCCGCATCGAACAAACCGCGCGCCGCCGCGCCTAACGGTCAATACGCGGTTTAAACGCCTGGCCCCTTAGCCAGTTCGACCTGCAGCCAATCGACAAATACCTGAGTCAGACGTTGGCGCCGTTTGCGCTCAGGCAGCACCAGGTAATACCCCATGTCCGAGTGCGCGACTTCATCGCCCACGCGGCACAGCAGGTTCTGCGTAAGCAGCTCATCGACCAGATGCCGCCAGCCGATAGCCACACCCTGCCCGGCAGCTGCTAACCGTGCTGGCGACCCTGGTACTTGAGCTGCAAAGCGCCATCTACGCCAGCGTGCTGGCCTCGCTGATGGTCTACCTCAAGCGCACCTCGCGGCCACGCGTGCGCCAGTGGCAAGACGGCGAGCAGGAATGGCTGTGCATTGAAGGCTCGATTTTCTTCGGCGCTTGTCACTGCCTGCAGCAACGCCTGCAACGTAGCGGCGCACCCTGGGTGATGATCGATGCACGGCATATCAACTTTATCGACTACGCCGGTATCGCCATGCTGCACCAAGAAGCCCAACGCCTGCACAGCCAGCAGCGCCATTTGGTGTTGCACCATGTACGGTCGCAGGTAATCGATGAAATTCGTAAATTGGAAGGCCCGGTGCAAATCGCCTAATCGCCTAATCGCCTAATCGCCTGGAAATGCAGCCACACAAATGTGGACGGCCGCGCAGGCCGGAAAGGTTCCGGCCTGCGGTTACCTGACCTGCCAGGACTGCAGATCAGTCAGCGGTCATCAACGTTGCGATGCCATGTCATGGCTGATGATGATTTCCACCCGCCGATTCATTTGCCGGCCTGATGCCGACTCATTACCTGCAATCGGCATGCTCTCGCCTTTGCCCGAAGCACCCAAGCGGCTTGGGGAAACGCCCTGGCTGGTCAGGTAATGCATCACCGAGTCTGCGCGGCGTTGCGACAGACTCAAATTCATTTCTTCGCTGCCGACGCTATCGGTATGCCCTTCTATCAGTACTTGGCGCTCAGGATGCTGGCCGAGAAAAATCGCCAGTTTGCCGAGGTTATTCGCCGTGCCTGCACGCAACTCGGAACGACCGGTCGCAAATAGCAGATCACCCAGGGTCATGACCAGGCCACGCTCGGTTTGCTTGGCATTCAGCTCGTCAATCTGTTGCTGCAACTGGCTGTTCTGACGCTGCGCCTGATCGGCCTCGCGGGTGCGCGAATCCAGACGCGCACCTTCGCGTTGTTGGCTGAGCGTTTTGCGCTGGTCTTCATAGAAGCGTGTCTGCGCCAGGGCCGTGGCAATTTCCACCTTACGGTCGGCCATCACCACCAGATGCTGCCCCAAGGCCTGCTCTTCGTCCTGATCCTTACGCGGTTGCTCGGCGATGATCACCGCATCCTCGGCGGCCTTGAGCGCGACCGGCGCGCGGGTGTTGAGCTGCGGATCGGCCTGCAGCCGGGTGAGCTTGCCGCGAACATCGGCCGCGCCTTGCGGCATGCTCGGTTTGGCGGCGCAACCGGCTAAGGCCAGGCTGATCGCGCTGACCAGCAGCAGGTGCTTAGCGTTATGGGCAAGGTTCATTGTTGAGCTCCTGTGTTGCGTTGCATTTCCTGTTTCAGGCTGTTGGTGCTTTTCTGCATTTCGTCATTGACCACCTTGGCCTTGGTCGCCTGTGACTTGGCCAGGGCCAGCTCGGCCTCTACCCGCGACTGATCCGCCAGGCGTTCGGCCAGCAGCATCTCTTCACGCTGCACGGCCAGGTTGGCGGCAGTGAGTTTCTCCCGCGCGACGCCCAATTCTGGCGAGGCGTAGTCCGCCACGCGGGCCTGCTCGGCATTGCTGATCGCCGACTCGGCGGCTTGCAGCGCCTGGCTCGGCGGCAATGGCGGTGAGGCGCAGGCGCTGAGCATCAGCAACCCGGCGCAAAGGCCGGCAAAACGCAACGCAGCCATGCCATCAACGATGGATGAAGTCCTGTTCATAGGAATGTCCTCAAAAACAATTACGAATGAGCACGCCGCAGCTTTCGCCACGTACGCGCCCAGGTGGGCTAGGCTACTGCGCTCTATCAGCACAGCAGACAGCATTCTCGGATGTCGGGGCCAGGGCCTATGGCATGGCGCTCTGCGCCAGGCTCATGGCAATCAGCAGGCTGCACACGGCAAGGACGGCATAGGCAATGGAAAACGCCAGCAAGAGCGGACGGTAATAGATTTTCATCACGCATCTCCGACTATTAATGCACAGGCAATTACAGGCTGAACTCCAGTGGAAACGCGGTACTCACGCCACAGCTGCAGCTCGCCGGTAGCGACAATCGCAGCTCAGCGAAGACCTGTCGGTACGCTGGCGCGCATAGCCGACTCTTTCAATTAAGCCTGCGTTCGCCGGCGCACAGACGCCCCTATGAGCGGCGCCTAAGCTGGCGGTTCAACCGTCGACGACGGCTCACGATCAGGAGCAGCAAGATGGACCTCTATCGCCACCACGTTTCGGGCTTCTTTACCCAACGCAGCAGCGCTGAGCAGGCGTTGGCCCAATTGATTCAGCGCGGCATGCACAACGAGCAGCTGGAGATAGTGGCTGGTAACGCCGATGCCCCGCCCGCCCCTGCGCCGCAGGCGAAAAGCAACAAGGTGCTCAAGGACATGCTGGTCGATATCGCCATTGGTGCCGGCATTGGTATCGGCATTGGCGCCTTGATCGCGGTGGCGCTGATTGTCAGCGAAGTCAGCTTGTTTCACGCCAGCCCAATGCTCGCGCCCTTTTCCCTGATGGGCATGGGTGGCTTTATCGGCGGTTTTCTCGGCAGCGTGATCGGCGCGTCATCCGGCGCTGGCCAGCACCACGGGCGCTTTGCCAAGCTGGTGAGCAAAGCCATTACCCATGGTGATGTGGTGCTGGTGGCACAAACCCACAACGAGCAGGAAACCCGCATGGCCCGCGAGGTGATCAGGGCCACTTCCGGCCTGGTCAAGGACATCAACATGGCCGATGCCAACGCGCGGCAGACGCAACGCTGAATCCAAGGTCTTACTGAGTCAGGGTCAGCAGAATATCGGCATACCAGGTGCAGTTGAGCCCCAGAGCCTCGTCCACCTCGATGTCCCGACTGCCCAAATCAAGCCGCGCCGAGTGCACGCCCAACAGCATCCACGGCAAACCATCCTTGCCGCAACCAGGTATACGCATGACCACCGGCGCACCACTGGTGCCACGGTGCGTGCGGGCATCGGTGAGAAAGTAGCCCTGACCCTGAAAACGCAAGCCGAAAGACGACGCGACGACGGCATGCCGTACCACCGCGATATGGTGCAAGGTGTCGTGAAAACCCAGCGGGAACCCTACCACCAGCAATGAAGTGCCGACTTCAACCAAGGTTTGCGGTTGCTGCAGGTGCTCAGGGGTAAATGCGTGGTAAACCATGCCAGACGGCAGCGCGGCCCGCTCGATCTCCAGCACGGCAACATCGACCTCACCGGCGCCATCACAACCTTGCCGCCAAAGGCTTTTACCATCGCGGTATAACGGCATAGAGAAGCCGGTGGTCTGCGCCACGTTATGCAAGTCGGTGTGCACCTCGATCTCGATACGGTCCGGAAAATGCTGACTCGTTTCATCGATCATCACATGCCGACTCGTCACCAGAAACAGACGCTCGTCACGGGCGAAGTAAAAGCCGCTGGCATTGGTCAACAGCTGTTGCCCAGCAAAGGTACAAACACGGGCCGCGGTGAGTAGCACAGGTTCAATCATCGACATTCGGACGTCCTTGAGTTGATGGCAGGCAAACCAGAGCAGCCACTGCTGTCGTGTACCTGAGCAATTGCCACGCCACTTCCACGACAAGGCAGTAAGCAGGCAGCCCAATCGATACACCGCTAGCGTTGGCAGACTGACTTGAGCACCACAATGCGCTGACCGTGCAAAGGGGCTAGCTCAATAACCTCAAGCGTACCGCCCGAGCCGGCGATTTGCTGGCCTCAACCTATTTGCCTGAAGCCGGTAGCCCTGAATAAGCTGATCAAAAACCCCAGAACGTCGTACAGAAACAGACCAATTTGGTGCAACAGTACGATGGCATGCTATGCGAGGACGCCAACCAACAGTTCCTCTGCCTAGCTGACTGGCACCGCCTCAACCGACGGCACGCGAATGCTATCCAAAGCGGCCTCAGTTGAGCCGATAGCGCGCCAGCTCGGTCGGCGTCAGCACACGCAGGCGCCGCGGATCGGTACTGTTGATCGCCTCAAGCAGTTCAAGCGGAATCTGCATTTCTTTGAAATAGGCAGCCTGAGTGGCTCGACTCGGGCCAAAGGCGGACGCCGAATGCACAGAATCACTGCCCGAATAATACGGTCGATGAATAGCCACAGGCCCACGCACGGTTTTAGCATGCCCTGCGGCCAGCAAATACACGCAACTGCCCTGACATAAACCAGTGGAGGGGACCAAAGCATCGAACCCCGTCTCACGCAGCAAGCGCCCCATGCGAATGGCCTCACTGACACTGCCACCGATGCTATCGAGCATGACGATTTTCTTCGCATACTTGCCGGGGTTGCCTTTGATACCCTTGAGCAGCGCCTCGTAATCACCCGGCACAATATCCTCAGAGACCTTGGCGACGAGAATCGGCCCGAGACGCTTATGCTTCCCGGCCTGCACCTCGACCTTGGCCAACGCGGCGCTCGAACACAGCGCCGCCGCGCCGATAATCACAACCTGAAACAGAGTACGCCTCATAAACCCGGTAAATCCTTAAGCGATGCGGTCAACGGATGGGGGAAGATACCTGTTGCCGGCCAATCGCGCATAATTTGCAGCGATTAGCGCATGCCTCGGCAAACCCGGCCTGCCGCCCCCCTGAGCAACGCCGCTACCACCTGATCAAGTGAGAAACCTGTGGCCCCGATGTTCGAAATCCAGCAGCTCAATCCTGAAACCTACCGCCAGCAAACCCGGCGCAGCACCTTGACCATCGCAGCGATATTTATCGCCCTGGCCATGCTGCTGTCGAGCAGCGCCGTATTGCTATTCGGCACGCCAGGTGGCGACAACTTTCGCTGGAACCTCGGTGGGGTTATCGCCGCATTAGTACTGACCGTAGCCCTAGTGCGCGGGCTGCTCTGGCCACAACCCTTTATGGCCGCCGCCGTGTACGGCTGGCGCCTCAAGCGCAGCCTGATGCGCGTGACCAACCTGATGCACCACGTCAAAGCCGGCGTCGCGGCTCGCGACCCTGCCGCCATGCAGCTGTTGCGCTTCTACCACCTAGGCCTGACCCAAATGCACCAACTGGACGGTAACTCCAGCGCCCTCAGTGAGGTGGTCGCAGAAATCAATCGGCACAAGGAACGCATGGAAGAGCTGGGCATGGAAACCGATCAACCGGGACTAACCCCAGCTTGGCTTGAAGCCGTCAGAAAGTTCCAACCACTGCCGCATTAATGCGGCTAAAGGCCGCAATGCATGGAACCGAAGCTCTAGTCAGGCCGCTGGAGCTTAACGCGGATGAAGTTTCGATCCCGATTGCTGGCCGCTTTGAATTTGCTGTCGTCGATGGCAATCAGTGCTTCCGAGAACAATCCCACCAGCTGACACAGCATCACAAATTGAAGACAAACAGCGCGAATTACCCTGCCGTTGTCTTTGCGCAAATTGGCGATGGTTTTGAAGTCGGGCATCGAGCGCCCAGTCAGCCACATTAACTCGACGTTATGCTGAGCCTCTCATTCAGGGTGGCCACTGGACTGGAGGCGGGCGAGATAACCCTAGATATAAATCTTCAGTCAGTCAGCTGGATGGTAAGTATGGTTCAACGTGCCCAGTCTACGCGCCGGGCCACCCGCTCAAACCCCATATCCACTACCACGGCCAGCATGCCAACAACCACTGCACCTTGCAGCACATAGGCTGTGTTGAAACCGCTCAAACCCACGATGATGGGCGAGCCCAGTGTTTTGGCCCCCACGGTCGAGGCAATGGCTGCAGTACCAATATTAATGATCACCGAGGTGCGCACACCCGACAGCCAAACCGGCAAGGCCAGCGGCCCCTCCACCTGATAAAGACGCTGCCAGGGCGACAGCCCCATGCCGCTGGCCGCCTGTATCACGGAGCCAGGTACGGCTTGTATGCCCGTTATTGTGCCCTGCACAACCGGCAGCAGCCCATACAGTGACAGCGCGATCAAAGCGGGCAACTCACCAAAGCCAACCGCAGGTACAGCCAACGCCAACACCGCCACCGGCGGCAGTGTTTGCCCCATGGACACCAACGTTTCCAGCGTTGGACGAAAGGCTCGACCGCTGGGGCGAGTTACCCAGATCCCGGCCAGTGTGCCCAGCAGAACAGAAGCCGCAGCCGACACTGCCACCAGCAACAGGTGCTGCCATAGCAACTGAGTAAAAGGCTCCTGGAGGTATACCGGGCGCTCCAACTGAGGGAACAGGCTGGCGAACAGCGGTTCGCTGTGCGGCAAGCTCACCACTAAAGCCGCTAACAGCAACGTGGCCCATAACAGCTTGTCGCCTAGCCATGCATGATTCAACTTAAGCATGGTGCGTGCTGCCTTCGATCCCCTTTTGCGCGCCCATGCGCGAGTGTTTGAACAGGTCGGCCGCGTGCAGCACCCCAGCGTGGGAGCCCGTAACGTCTAGCAGATTAAGACGGTTACAACCATGCAGTGCCAGGGCCGATACGGCCTCGCGCAGGGTGGCACTGATGGGCAGGCTGGGGGCGTTTTCTGGCGCCCCAACTCGCGCCAGACTGCCTACGCCTTGCAATGACAATAGTTTGATACCTACATCGCTGCGCCCGACAAAATCGGCCACCCGCTCGCTGGCCGGCTGGCTAAGAAGTGCCAGCGGTGAGCCAACCTGGAGGATACGGCCCTGCTCTAGCAACACAATTTGTGTGCCCAGCCGAAGCGCCTCATCAATATCATGCGTCACCACGACAATGGTCTTGCCGGACGCTTGATGAATCCGCTTCACCTCGTCCTGCAGCGCTGCGCGAATCAGCGGGTCCAGCGCACCGAAGGGTTCATCCATAAGCAGCACATCGGGGTCACCCGCCAAGGCGCGGGCCACACCTACGCGCTGCTGCTGCCCACCCGACAACTGGTGTGGGTAACGCGGCCCATAGGCGGCAGGGTCCAAGTCAAACAGGCTCAGTAACTCGGCTACTCGCGCAGTAATACGTTCACGCGACCAGCCGAGCATCGTCGGCACCACGCCAATATTGCGCGCCACCGTCCAGTGCGGGAACAGCCCCACCGACTGAATCACATAACCCATGCGTAAGCGCAGCTCACGTACCGGCATGCGCGCCATATCTTGCCCATCCAACAGCAGGGTGCCGGTATCAGGCTGTTCCATGCGGTTAATCATTTTCAGCAAGGTCGATTTACCCGACCCCGAGGCACCAATCAGCACCACCAGCTCACCGCGACCAATAGACAGACTTACATCGTCCAGCGCTTTAGGCGCATCAGGTGTATGGCCATAGGTCTTTGAAACGTTTTTAAATTCGATCACTGCGCCAACTCCAGAGCGGGTGTGGCCGAACGGGCAAGCCTGATCAGCAGCTTGAATACACCATCGACCAGCGCACCCAACACAACAATAGGCACCACCCCCAGCAGCACCAGATCTTGAGCGCTGCTGAATAAACCTTCAAACATCAGGCTGCCCAAGCCACCCGCACCAATAAGCGCCGTCACTGCGGCCAAGCCTACTGCCTGGATGCTCGCTGTGCGTACGCCGCCCAGCACTACAGGCAGGGCGAGAGGTACCTGTGCCTGCCAAAATAACTGCCCTGGCGAAAAGCCCAAGCCTTGCGCCGCCTGCGTCACTGCCGACGGCACCTGCGCCAGCCCAGCCAACGTGCCACGCACTACCGGCAACAGGCAGTACAGCGTAAGCGCCAACACACCCGGCGCGAGGCCTACCCCACTGATTCCGGCGCGACCCAGCGCCGGCCAACTCGCGGCTAGCCACGCCAGCGGTGCCATCAGCAGGCCAAACAGTGCAATAGAGGGAATGGTTTGAATGATATTCAGCAGCGGAAACATCGCGCGTCCGGCCCGCAGATAACGATGAGCGACCCAGCCGAGTGGCAGGCCAATGACCAGCGTGAAGAACAGCGCCAGCGCCACGATCTGACAATGGCGCACAACAGCACGCCAGTACTCTTCGCTGCGGTTGGCATATTCCTTCATGATCGATAACTCATCGGCGCCACCGCTGGCGAGCAATAGTGCCAATGGTATTAACACTGCAGCGGCCACGCCCAGGCGAGCCAGCGTGCGAGCGCGCAATGCTTGCAAGGCATCGGCCAGCACCAACCCCATCAACAGCCAAGCCAGCCACAAGCCGCTGCCCAGTGCTGTGCGAGCAAACGGCGTGTCCACTTGCACCACCTGAATGGCGTGGCGAGCAGCTAGCACACCGAGGCCCACACTAAGAACAGCTGCTGCAACCACACTGGAGCACAAGAAAACACGTCGAGACGGTGCTAACGAGAGCAGAAATAGCCCGATCAGCAAGGCAGCCAACACCCATACAGGGCCATGAAGCAACGTAAAGAAAGAAACCGCTTCACCCGATACCAGCCGATTGGGCGCCACACGTACCAGTGGCAAGCACAACAACGCGCCCACAGCCATCAACGAGAGCGCCGCTTGTGCTACCCGCCAGCGAGGTTGACCCACTGAGTTCAGGAGCTCAACCACCTTAGCTGGCCACCCGACGCACCCTCACCACCGGGCTACTTCAGCAGCCCATTAGACTTGAGGAAGTCAGACGCCACTTTCTTCGCGTCTTGGCCTTCGAGTTGAATCTTGGCGTTCAGGCCTTGCAAGGTAGGGCCATCGAGCAATTTGAATACAGGCGCCAGCGTCTCTGCGATCGCAGGGTGTTGCTTGAGAACGGCTTCTCGAACAATCGGCGTGGGTGCATAAATAGGCTGCACACCTTTGGGGTCATCCAGAATCACCAACCCCAATGCAGCAAGAGCGCCATCGGTGCCGTAGGCCATAGCAGCATTGACCCCAGAGGTCTTTTCGCCGGCAGCACGAATCGTCACCGCGGTGTCGCCACCAGCCAACGTAAGCAACTGCTCAGGTTTGAGGGTGAAGTTATAAGCCGTTTGGAATGCGGGGAGCGCGTCCGAACGCTCCACAAACTCTGCCGATGCAGCCAGCTTGAACTGCCCGCCTTTGCCCAGCCACTGGCTTAGGTCATCCAACGTTTTTAGTTGATTAGGCGTCGCCACATCTTTACGAATGGCAATCGCCCAGGTGTTGTTTGCAGGCGACGGTGTTAACCAAACAATTCTGTTCTGCTCGAAGTCAAGCGCCTTCACGCGCTCGTAGCCAGCCTCAGCGTCTTTCCAAGCGGGGTTGGATTCTTCAGCAAAAATGAAAGCGCCGTTGCCCGTGTATTCGGGGTACAGGTCAATCTCACCGGCAGCCAGGGCGCCGCGCATTACCTTGGTGTTGCCCAATCCCGACTTATTTTCGGTCTTGATGCCGTTGGCCTCCAGCGCTAGCACAATCATGTTGCCGAGCAATTTACCCTCGGTGTCGATTTTGGAGCCCACGCGCACAGCAGGCGATGACTGAGCGAACACGCTGCCCACGGTGAGTAAGCCAGCCAAAAGTAGCGCGACCCTACGCTGCATGAGTGTCATGGTGAGACTCCTGTAAGCAAAAAAAATGACAATAACTGCCTTTCAAACGAAAACCCACCTGCAACCAACCGCTGCGTAGACGCACACCCAGTAGTGGACTGTTTACAGAGCACCGCACTTCGCCTCTACAGACGCTCGATTCACCTCTGCTGACAGCCTCTGAGTACATGCCACAACCAAATCACAATTGCCTAAATAGTGCCGCTGCCAGTATGCCGGCAGCGATCGCTGGCAACGGTTTTTTCACTATCAACATGGTTGCACCAGTGGTGAATAACGCCAGTCGAGCACCGTTATCGCCCTCAAGTGCCATCGGGGCTAAAAGGGCAACCAGCACGGAACCGGACATAGCGCCGATGAACTGTTTTACACGGTAACCAATGGGCACAAAGGACATCACATAAACGCCACCCCAACGAGTGGCCAGCGTCACCACAGCCATGACCAAGACAACAATCAGCGCACCATAGCCTGTGGTTTCAATGTTCAAGTTTGCTCTCCGTGCAAAATACACCTGCCACGCCGCCGGCCAATGCACCTACAACCACATGCGTGTTATCCGGCAAGTACCAATAGGCCAGTAAGGATGCACAGGCTGCCACGACCCAAATCATCAAAAGGCGCAGGCTCTTTTCCCCTCCCGCCACCATGGCTAACAGGAAACACCCCATCACCATATCCAGCCCTAGACTCTTAGGGTCACTGATAAACCCGCCAAAACAGATGCCCAGCCAGGTTCCTGCTATCCAGAATGACCAAAGGGCCAAGCCGCCGCCAAACAAAATACCGATACCCGGTTGCTCGCGACTAAAGGCTTGTAAAGACATAGCCCAATTGGCGTCTGAAGCTACGAGCATCACACCATAGCGAGTTGCCGGCGGTAAATTACGTAGCCACGGGTAGAGCGTTGCCCCCATCAATAAATGCCGGGCATTAATGGCAAACACCGTAATCACCAGCGTGAGGATCGGAACCTCAGCCCCCCACAACTCCAATGCT
>Ga0209504_1000732_pt1 | contig 27442 bp, 27 predicted proteins | sample COGITO_mtgs_1005_FD_184791 | JGI IMG/M metagenome (GOLD analysis project Ga0209504, IMG submission 184791) | Pelagic marine microbial communities from North Sea - COGITO_mtgs_100511 (SPAdes) (version 2) | ecosystem: Environmental > Aquatic > Marine > Epipelagic ...
ATCCACGCCGTGAGTATGAAATTCTTCAGCCGTGCCGATTGGGCCGCGCGCTCCTAAACCGAGAGAATCATGGACAAACTGATTATTACCGGCGGTGTGCGCCTCGATGGCGAAATCCGCATTTCCGGGGCGAAGAACTCTGCCCTGCCGATTCTCGCCGCCACCCTGTTGGGCGACGCGCCTGTCACCATCTGCAACCTGCCGCATCTGCACGACATCACCACCATGATCGAGCTGTTCGGTCGCATGGGTATCGAGCCGATCATCGACGAAAAACTCAGCGTCGAAGTCGATGCGCGGGCGATCAAAACCTTGGTTGCGCCCTATGAGCTGGTGAAAACCATGCGTGCCTCGATCCTGGTGCTTGGCCCAATGGTCGCGCGCTTCGGCTATGCCGAAGTAGCCCTGCCAGGCGGTTGCGCCATCGGCTCGCGTCCGGTTGACCTGCACATTCGTGGCCTCGAAGCCATGGGCGCGATCATTGATGTCGAAGCCGGCTACATCAAGGCCAAGGCGCCTGAGGGCGGCCTGCGTGGCGCGCACTTCTTCTTCGATACCGTCAGCGTGACCGGCACCGAAAACATCATGATGGCCGCCACCCTGGCCAAAGGCCGTAGCGTGCTGGAAAACGCTGCCCGTGAACCGGAAGTGGTCGACCTGGCTAACTGCCTGATCGCCATGGGCGCCAAAATCAGCGGTGCCGGCACCGACACCATCACCATCGACGGTGTTGAGCGCCTGCATGGTGCGCGTTTCAGCGTAATGCCTGACCGTATTGAAACCGGCACCTACTTGGTGGCTGCTGCGGCCACTGGCGGCCGGGTCAAGGTCAAGGACACCGATCCGACCACCCTGGAAGCTGTGTTGTCCAAGCTGCAGGAAGCCGGTGCCGAAGTCACCTGCGGTAATGACTGGATTGAGTTGAATATGCACGGCAAACGGCCGAAGGCCGTCAACCTGCGCACGGCGCCGTACCCAGCGTTCCCGACCGACATGCAGGCGCAGTTCATCGCATTGAACGCGATTGCCGAAGGCACTGGCACGGTCATCGAAACCGTGTTCGAAAACCGCTTTATGCACGTGCATGAAATGATCCGCATGGGCGCGCAGATCCAGGTTGAAGGCAACACAGCCATCGTCACTGGTGTTGAAACGCTCAAAGGTGCGCCTGTCATGGCCACCGACCTGCGTGCGTCAGCCAGCCTGGTGATTTCGGCGCTGGTGGCCGAGGGTGACACGTTGATTGATCGCATTTACCACATCGACCGTGGTTACGAGTGCATTGAGGAAAAACTGCAGATGCTGGGCGCCAAAATCCGCCGTATTCCGGGTTGATGCCATGCTGACTATTGCCCTCTCCAAAGGCCGGATTCTGGATGACACCCTGCCGCTGCTGGCCGCGGCGGGTATCGTGCCGACCGAGAATCCGGATAAAAGTCGCAAACTGATCATCCCGACCACCTTAGATGACGTACGTTTACTGATCGTGCGTGCCACTGACGTGCCGACTTATGTCGAGCACGGCGCGGCTGATCTCGGTGTGGCGGGTAAAGACGTGCTGATGGAATACGGCGGCCAGGGTTTGTATGAGCCACTGGACCTGCGTATTGCCCAGTGCAAGCTGATGACGGCTGGTGCAGTCGGCGCGCCTGAGCCGAAAGGCCGGCTGCGTGTGGCGACCAAATTCGTCAACGTAGCCAAGCGTTATTACGCCGAGCAGGGCCGTCAGGTCGACATCATCAAGCTGTACGGCTCGATGGAGCTGGCACCGCTGGTGGGTCTGGCCGATAAGATCATCGATGTGGTCGACACCGGCAACACCCTGCGCGCCAACGGCCTAGAAGCTCAGGAGCTGATCGCCATGATCAGCTCGCGACTGATCGTCAACAAGGCGTCGATGAAGATGCAGCATGCGCGCATCCAGATGTTGATCGACACCCTGCGTGATGCGGTCGAAGCGCGACACCCCCGCTGAGTCCCATGGCCGCCCTAGTGCGGCCTAGCCTATCCGCGTTATAGCCAAAATTCTCAGGTGCCCGCGCGGAGTGGTTGTTACGCTACGGGCGCCCGAGCATTTGCCAATTAAGAGGCCCGCTATGACCGCTCCTATCGCTATCCGCCGACTCAATGCCGCTGACCAGGACTTTGCCCAGCATCTGGATCATCTGCTGAGCTGGGAAAGTGTTTCGGACGAAACGGTCAATCATCGCGTGCTCGACATCATCAAAGCCGTGCGTGAGCGTGGTGACGCGGCGCTGGTCGAGTTCACCAAGCAGTTCGATGGCCTGGATGTGGCTTCCATGGCGGATCTGATTCTGCCGCGCGAGCGTCTGGAATTGGCCCTGACCCGCATCACCCCTGAGCAGCGCCAGGCCCTGGAAGTTGCAGCAGAGCGCGTGCGCAGCTACCACGAACGACAGAAGCAGGACTCCTGGAGTTACACCGAAGCCGACGGCACGGTGCTGGGGCAGAAAGTCACCCCGCTGGATCGCGCCGGTCTGTATGTGCCGGGTGGTAAGGCGTCGTACCCGTCTTCGGTGTTGATGAACGCCATTCCGGCCAAGGTCGCCGGTGTGCTGGAAGTGGTGATGGTGGTGCCAACGCCGCGTGGCGAAATCAATGAGCTGGTGCTCGCCGCCGCCTGTATTGCCGGCGTTGACCGGGTGTTCACCATTGGTGGCGCTCAGGCTGTCGCTGCGCTGGCTTATGGCACCGAAAGCGTGCCGCCGGTGGATAAGATCGTTGGCCCCGGCAACATCTATGTCGCCACCGCCAAGCGTCATGTGTTCGGTAAGGTCGGCATCGATATGATCGCCGGGCCTTCGGAAATTCTGGTGGTATGCGATGGCCAGACTGATCCGGACTGGATCGCCATGGATCTGTTCTCCCAGGCCGAGCACGACGAAGACGCCCAGTCGATTCTGGTCAGCCCGGACGCCGCCTTCCTTGATCGTGTGGCTGAAAGCATCGCCAAACTGCTGCCGACGCTGGAGCGCGAAACCATTGCCCGCACTTCGCTGGAAGGTCGTGGCGCGCTGATCCAGGTTGCCGATATGGCCCAGGCCATCGAAGTGGCCAATCGTATTGCGCCGGAACACTTGGAGCTGTCGGTGGAAAACCCAGAGCAATACCTGCCGCTGATCCGCCACGCCGGCGCGATCTTTATGGGTCGCTACACCGCAGAGGCGCTGGGTGATTACTGCGCTGGGCCGAACCACGTGCTGCCGACTTCAGGCACGGCGCGCTACTCCTCACCGTTGGGTGTGTATGACTTCCAGAAACGCTCGTCGATCATCCATTGTTCGGCCGAGGGTGCGTCGGAACTGGGCAAGATTGCCAGCGTCCTGGCGCGTGGCGAGTCGCTGACCGCCCACGCCCGTAGCGCCGAGTACCGCATCAAGGGTTGAGCGTAGGGTGGACAATGCTCTGCTTGTCCACCTGATGTGCATGTAATTACGGTGGACAAAAAAGCGTTGTCCACCCTACAAAAATTGAATTCGAGGAGAGAAGGGCAGATGAGCAAATTCTGGAGCCCCTTCGTCAAAGACCTGGTGCCTTATGTGCCGGGTGAACAGCCGAAACTGGCCAAGCTGGTCAAGCTCAACACCAATGAAAACCCCTACGGCCCGTCGCCCAAGGCAATCGCGGCCATGCAGACCGAGCTGAATGACAGCCTGCGTCTGTACCCGGACCCCAATAGCGACCGCTTGAAACAGGCAGTAGCCGATTACTACGGCGTGCAGACCGCCCAGGTGTTTGTCGGCAACGGCTCCGACGAGGTGCTGGCGCATGCTTTCCACGGTCTGTTCCAGCACGGCCAGCCGCTGCTGTTTCCGGATATCAGCTACAGCTTCTATCCGGTGTATTGCGGTCTGTATGGCATCGACTTCGTGCAGGTGCCGCTGGATGAGCAGTTCCAGATTCGCGTTGAGGATTATGCGCGCCCCAACGGCGGCATCATTTTCCCTAACCCGAATGCGCCGACTGGTTGCGCGCTGGGGCTAGAGGCGATCGAGCGTCTGCTCAAGGCCAATCCGGACACTGTGGTGCTGGTCGATGAGGCCTATATCGACTTTGGTGGCGAGACGGCCATCAGTCTGGTGGACAAGTACCCCAACCTGCTGGTCAGTCAGACGTTGTCCAAGTCGCGCTCGCTGGCTGGTTTACGGGTCGGTATCGCGGTCGGCCATCCGGATCTGATTGAAGCGCTGGAGCGGATCAAGAACAGCTTCAACTCTTATCCGCTGGACCGCATGGCGATTGCCGGCGCGGCGGCGGCGTTTGCGGACAAGACGTATTTCCAGCAGACCTGTCAGCGCGTGATCGACAGTCGCACAGCTGTGGTGGTTGGGTTGGGGAAGCTGGGCTTTGCGGTGCTGCCGTCAGCGGCGAACTTCGTTTTCGCTCGGCACCCGGATAAAGATGCCGCGACGCTGGCTGCTGGCCTGCGTGAGCAGGGCGTGATCGTGCGGCACTTCAAGCAAGCGCGCATTGCCCAGTTCCTGCGGATTACCATCGGTACGCCGGAGCAGAATCAGGCGCTGTTGGATGCACTGCAAGGGCTGTAGGTCAGCCGTTGTGCAAAAGCCGGAGCGTTCAACCTCCGGCTTTTTTATGCCGCTTTAACGCATAAAGACTGTGTCGATACGGGGTGAGTGGCGGCAATTATTTGCCTTGTGCGGGCGGGCGCACGCCGATTTCAGCGGTCAGTTGCAATGGTTTGCTATTGCGCAGGATGTCGATGCGGATCTTATCGCCCGGTTTGGCGCGGGCCACTTGGTTCATTGAGCGGCGGCCATCACCGGCTGCTTCGCCATCGATGCTGAGGATCAGGTCGCCCGGTTGCAAGCCCGCCTTCTGCGCAGGACCGTCGCGGTAGATGCCGGCCACGACGATGCCGGGGCGACCATCCAGGCCAAAGGACTCTGCCAGTTCCGGCGTAAGTGGTTGCACTTCGATGCCCAGCCAGCCACGAATCACCTGGCCATGCTCGATAATCGCCCGCATCACCTCCATTGCCAGTTTCACTGGGATGGCAAAGCCGATGCCTTGCGAGCCGCCAGACTTGGAGAATATGGCGGTGTTGATACCGACTAAATTGCCGTAGGCGTCGACCAGTGCGCCGCCGGAATTGCCGGGGTTGATCGCTGCGTCAGTCTGGATAAAGTCTTCATAGGTATTAAGGCCCAGCTGGTTGCGCCCGGTGGCGCTGATGATGCCCATGGTCACGGTCTGGCCGACCCCAAAAGGGTTGCCGATGGCCAGGCTGACGTCACCAATACGGATGTTATCCGAGCGGCCCAGGGTGATGAACGGTAGGTTTTGCAGGTCGATCTTCAGCACCGCCAGATCCGTTTCCGGGTCACTGCCAATCAGCCGTGCCAGGGTTTCGCGGCCGTCTTTTAGTGCCACTACTATCTGGTCGGCATCGGCGACCACATGGTTATTGGTCAGCAGATAGCCTTCCGGGCTCATGATGACGGCCGAACCTAGGCTCGATTCCATGCGCCGCTGCTTGGGCAAGTTGTCGCCGAAGAACTTTCGAAACTGTGGGTCTTCAAACAGTGGATGGGTGGACTTGTTTGAGTACTTGGTGGTGTACAGGTTAGCGACGGCGGGGGAGGCGGTCGTAACCGCTTCGGCATAGGACACCGGGCCTTCCTGCATGCGGCTATAGAACGGCGCTTGGCGCACGTTGACATCCTGCCCCGGTAAACCGACCCATTGAGGGAAATATTGCATGATCAGCAGTGCCGATAGCACGCCGACCAGCAGGGGCCAGCCGAATATACGCAGGGCCTTGAACATCGATCCAATCCTGAGGGTTGCGAGGGGCGGGCACGCCCCTTAAGGTGCGCCATTATAGGGAAGCGGCTGGTAATAAAGCAGCGCCTCGTAACGCTTGATTAAGGAAACGCTATGGCTATTGCCCTGACAACTCTGTTGGAGGAAGCGGACCGCTACCTGAATGCTGCGCGTATCAGTGATTATTGCCCCAATGGTCTGCAGGTCGAGGGGCGCCCGCAGGTACGCCGCATCGTCAGTGGCGTGACGGCCAGCCAGGCGCTGATCGATGCCGCCGTCGAGGCTGAAGCGGATGTGCTGCTGGTGCATCATGGTTACTTCTGGAAGGGCGAAAACCCCTGCATCACTGGGATGAAACGCCGGCGTTTACAGACCCTGCTGGCCAATGACATCAGCCTGCTGGCCTATCATCTGCCGCTCGACGTGCATCCCGAGGTGGGCAATAACGTGCAACTGGCGGCGCAGCTGGGCATTACCGTGGAAGGCCCGTTGGAGCCGGGAAACCCGCGCACCGTAGGCCTGATCGGTTCGCTCGCCGAAGCCATGAGCCCACATGATTTTGCCCGTCATGTGCAGCAGGTGCTTGGGCGTGAGCCGCTGCTGGTCGAGGGGCGCGAGATGATTCGCCGTATTGGCTGGTGCACGGGGGGCGGTCAGGGCTACATCGATCAAGCCATCTCTGCCGGAGTTGACCTGTACCTGACGGGGGAAGCCTCTGAGCAAACATTCCACAGTGCGCGGGAAAATGGCATCAGCTTTATTGCGGCCGGTCACCACGCGACTGAGCGTTACGGGGTCCAGGCTTTAGGTGAATACCTGGCCAAGCGCTTCGCCACTGAGCATCTCTTTATCGATTGTCCAAACCCCATCTGAGGCCGGATTACGGCCTCTTGTGCAGGCATAAAGCTAGATCGTTTCGATCTAACCGCTCTCCTGATTAGACGAAGGTGCTGTGCTAGAGTGCGCCTTCGTCCGCGGCCGCCGGCCCAAACACATTGCAACGCGTGAGTAGCCATGCTCGATAAACTGACCCACCTGAAACAGCTTGAGGCGGAAAGTATCCACATCATTCGTGAAGTGGCCGCCGAATTCGACAACCCGGTAATGCTCTATTCCATCGGTAAAGACTCCGCCGTGATGCTGCACCTGGCACGCAAGGCGTTCTTTCCGGGCAAGCTGCCGTTCCCGGTGATGCACGTCGATACGCGCTGGAAGTTTCAGGAGATGTACAGCTTCCGCGAGAAGATGGTTAACGAATACGGTCTGGACCTGATTACCCACATCAATCCTGATGGCGTGGCGCAGGACATGAACCCCTTCACCTACGGCAGCGCCAAGCACACCGACGTGATGAAGACCGAAGGCCTCAAGCAGGCACTGGATCAGTACGGCTTCGATGCCGCCTTCGGTGGCGCGCGCCGCGACGAAGAGAAATCCCGCGCTAAAGAGCGCGTGTATTCCTTCCGCGACAGCAAGCACCGCTGGGACCCGAAAAATCAGCGCCCAGAGCTGTGGAATGTGTACAACGGCAACGTCAAGAAGGGCGAGTCGATCCGCGTATTCCCGCTGTCCAACTGGACCGAGCTGGATATCTGGCAGTACATCTATCTGGAAAACATCCCGATCGTGCCGCTGTACTTCGCCGAAGAGCGCGAAGTGATCGAGATGAACGGCGCGCTGATCATGATCGACGACGAGCGCATCCTCGAACACCTCACCCCTGAGCAAAAAGCCAGCATCCATAAAAAGATGGTGCGCTTCCGTACCCTGGGCTGCTACCCGCTGACCGGCGCGGTGGAGTCCACGGCAACCAGCTTGCCGGAAATCATTCAGGAAATGCTGTTGGCCAAGACCTCTGAGCGCCAAGGCCGAGTCATCGACCATGACTCCAGCGGCTCGATGGAAGAGAAGAAACGTCAGGGCTATTTCTAAGCAGGGGTTAATATGTCGCACCAATCCGAACTGATCAGCGAGGACATCCTCGCCTACTTGGGCCAGCACGAGCGTAAAGAGCTGCTGCGCTTTCTTACCTGCGGCAACGTCGACGACGGTAAAAGCACCCTGATTGGCCGTCTGCTGCATGACTCCAAGATGATCTATGAAGACCATCTGGACGCCATCACCAAAGACTCGAAAAAGGTCGGCACCACTGGTGAAGACATCGACTTGGCGCTGCTGGTAGACGGCCTGCAGGCCGAGCGCGAGCAAGGCATCACCATCGATGTGGCCTATCGCTATTTCAGCACCACCAGGCGCAAGTTCATCATCGCCGACACCCCGGGTCACGAGCAGTACACCCGCAATATGGCCACCGGCGCGTCCAACTGCGACCTGGCGATTATTCTGATCGACGCCCGTTACGGCGTGCAGACTCAGACCAAGCGCCACAGCTTTATCGCCTCCTTGCTGGGCATCAAGCACATCGTCATTGCGGTCAACAAGATGGACCTCAAGGGCTTCGATCAGGGCGTGTTTGAGCAGATTAAGGCCGACTACCTGGCGTTTGTTGAAGGCATTGCCTTCAAGCCAAGTTCGATGCACTTCGTGCCGATGTCGGCGCTCAAGGGCGACAATGTGGTTAACAAGAGCGAGCAGTCGCCTTGGTACGACGGCCAGTCGCTGATGGAAATTCTTGAGACTGTTGAGGTGGCGGGTGACCGTAACTTCGATGACCTGCGCTTCCCGGTGCAGTACGTCAATCGCCCCAACCTCAACTTCCGTGGTTTCGCCGGCACCCTGGCCAGCGGCATCGTGCGCAAGGGTGACGAAGTTATCGCGCTGCCATCGGGCAAAGCCAGCAAGGTCAAATCCATCGTCACCTTTGACGGTGAGTTGGAGCAGGCCGGCCCAGGCCAGGCGATTACCATTACCCTGGAAGACGAAATCGACGTATCGCGCGGCGACATGCTGGTGCATGGCGATAACCGCCCGCAGGTGGTCGACAGCTTCGATGCCATGCTGGTGTGGATGGCTGAAGAGCCGATGCTGCCGGGCAAGAAATACGACATCAAGCGCGCCACCAGCTATGTGCCGGGCTCGATTGCCAGCATCGCTCACCGGGTGGATGTAAATACCCTGGAAGAGGGTGCGGCGAGCAGCTTGCAACTCAACGAAATCGGCCAGGTGCGCATCGCACTGGATGCACCGATTGCGCTGGACGGCTATGCGCACAACCGCACCACCGGCTCGTTTATCATCATTGATCGTCTGACCAACGGCACCGTTGGCGCGGGCATGATCATCGCCGAACCCATAGGTGCGCAGAGCTCGGGCGGCCATCACGGCAAGCTGGCTCACGTTTCCACAGAAGAGCGTGCTGCGCGTCTCGGTCAGCAGCCGGCCACCGTGCTGTTCAGCGGCCTGTCGGGTGCTGGCAAAAGCACATTGGCCTATGCGGTGGAGCGCAAGCTGTTCGATATGGGCCGTGCGGTCTATGTGCTGGATGGCCAGAACCTGCGTCACGACCTGAACAAAGGTCTGCCGCAGGACCGTGCCGGGCGTACCGAGAACTGGCGTCGTGCGGCTCACGTTGCACGTCAGTTCAACGAAGCCGGCTTGCTGACGTTGGCGGCCTTTGTCGCGCCAGACGCCGAAGGGCGCGAGCAAGCCAAATCGCTGATCGGTGCTGAGCGCCTGATAACTGTGTATGTGCAGGCTTCACCACAGGTCTGCGCTGAGCGTGACCCGCAGGGGCTGTATGCCGCCGCTGGCGACAACATCCCGGGCGAGTCCTTCCCGTACGACATCCCGCTGAATGCCGATCTGGTGATCGACACGCAGACGGCGTCGGTGGAAGACGGCGTCAAGCAGGTGTTGGCACTGCTGCGTGAGCGTGGCGCGATCTAAGACCCCGTTACGATCAGCTGCGCGTCGGCCCTGCAGCGTTAAAAACAGGCTTGGATTGCTCATGTACAAAAGTACACTCCGCATCCTCGCCTGTTTTTGTCTTGCAGGGCTCTAGCTCGCAAGCTCGAAAGCAGGGTCTAACTCGTTCAAAACAAAAAGCCCCGCCTAGAGCGGGGCTTTTTGTTGGCTGCCTGGTCGCCGCAGCAACCGAGTCAGTGACTATTACTTGTTCTTCAACCCGTAGCTTTCATCCAGCATGCCCGGTACGTCGGCATTTTTTGGTGCGTAGTCCTTGGGCATTTCGTGGTGTGTCGGTGCTTTCAGGCGTTCGCGCTTTTCGCCGCTATCTTCTGTATGCAAGGTGGCGAGCAGGCGCTGGCGGGTGAGCTCGTCGAGGGCAAGGCGGTTGGCCCCGTCGGACAAGTGTTGCTGCACATCCAGTTGGGTCTGGCTGAGTTTCTTGACCAGATTGGCAGTGGTATTGAAGTGGGTAACCACTTCACTTTGGTAACTGTCGAAACGTTCTTGAATTTCGTCCAGCTGGCGTTGGGTGCGGCTTGGAGCTGCATTGGGTGCCAGGCGGGCGATCAGGAAGCCAATGGCAATGCCGGCTACCAGGGTAATGGCGGGTAGCAACCAGGCGGTGAGCGTCTGTTCCACGAGTCCTTCCTCTCTATACGGCTTTGCTTTACGTTAACGGCTCGAACCTGCGCTGTATACCGCAAAGCACGTCATGTTATGTATGCGTGTCTGCGCCGCAGGCTGTCAGCTAGACGAGTCGACCCACTGCGAGGTCACGGAGTTCCCTCTTGCTCACCCGCGAAACCCCTTTGATGATTGCCGGCCCCAGCGGCCAACTCGAAGCCCTCTGGCAGGATACCCCCGACGCCCGCGGGGTCGCGCTAATCTGTCACCCCAATCCGGTGCAGGGCGGCACCATGCTTAACAAGGTTGTTTCGACCTTGCAGCGTACGGCTCGCGACAATGGCCTGGCCACGTTGCGCTTTAATTACCGCGGCGTCGGTGCCAGCGCTGGCAGCCACGATATGGCCAGCGGTGAAGTGGATGATGCTGAGGCTGTGGCCAATTGGCTGCGTGCACAATATCCGCAGTTGCCGCTGACGCTGTTGGGCTTCTCCTTTGGTGGTTTTGTCGCCGCTGCCCTCGGTGCGCGTTTGGAAGCCCAAGGGGTGGCGCTCAACAAGCTGTTTATGGTGGCCCCGGCGGTGCATCGCCTGACCGAAGAAAATCCTCCAGCCAGCAGTTGCCCGCTGATCCTGATTCAGCCCGAAGACGACGAAGTGATCGACCCGCAGGTGGTTTACGACTGGTCGGCAGCACTCGGACGTGCCCATGAGCTGCTGAAAGTGGCAGAATGCGGCCACTTTTTTCACGGCAAGTTAACAGACCTCAAAGATCTGTTACTGCCGCGTCTCTGATCTGCTGCGCGTCGGCCTGGCGTCGTTAAAAACAGGCTCGGAATGCTCATTTACAGCAGTAAACTCCGTTTTCTCGCCGTTTTGACCAGCCGTAGGCTGTTACTAACGTAGGGCCTAGCCAGGCTCTAGCTCGCGAGATCATAAGATGGCTCAAGTAAAGCGAACCTGAACATGACCACTCGTATCCTTACCGGCATCACCACCACCGGCACCCCGCACCTGGGCAACTATGCGGGCGCGATTCGCCCGGCCATCGTTGCCAGTCGTGCCGCCGATGCTGACTCGTTCTACTTCCTCGCTGATTATCATGCGCTGATCAAGTGCGATGAGCCGGCGCGTATCCAGCGTTCACGCCTGGAAATCGCGGCCACCTGGCTGGCGCTGGGGCTGGATACCGACAAGGCAACCTTCTACCGGCAGTCGGATATTCCTGAAATCCCCGAGCTGTGCTGGCTGCTGACCTGCGTTGCCGGCAAGGGCTTGCTCAACCGCGCCCACGCCTACAAGGCTTCGGTGGACAAGAACGTTGAGCAAGGTGAAGACCCGGATGCGGGCATCACCATGGGGCTGTTCAGTTACCCGGTGCTGATGGCGGCGGACATCCTGATGTTCAATGCGCACAAGGTGCCGGTTGGTCGCGACCAGATTCAGCACGTGGAAATGGCCCGCGATATCGCGCAGCGCTTCAACCACCTGTTTGGCCAGGGCAAGGAGCTGTTCACCCTGCCTGAAGCGGTGATCGAGGAAGACGTGGCGACCTTGCCCGGCCTCGACGGGCGCAAGATGAGCAAGAGCTACGACAACACCATCCCGTTGTTCGGCAGTGCCAAGCAGTTGAAGGACGCCGTTGCGCGAGTCGTCACTGACTCCAAACTGCCCGGCGAGCCGAAAGATCCGGACAGTTCGCACCTGTTTACTCTCTATCAAGCCTTTGCTGCACCCACCCAGCAGGCGGACTTTCGCGCAGCACTGCAAGACGGTCTGGGCTGGGGCGAAGCCAAGCAGGCGCTGTGCAGCCTGCTTGAAGCCGAGCTGGGTGAGGCCCGCGAGCGTTATCACGCGCTGATCGGAAAGCCGGCTGACCTGGAAGATATCCTGTTGGCCGGCGCCGCCAAGGCGCGCAAGACTGCCACGCCGTTTCTTGGCGAGCTCCGTGAGGCCGTGGGCCTGCGCTCTTTCCGCAGCCAGGCGAGCAGTGCTGCTGGCGAGAAGAAAAAAACCGGCAAGAGCGCGCGCTTTGTCAGCTTCCGCGACGATGACGGCAGCTTCCGCTTCCGCCTGCTGGATGCGGCAGGCGAGCAGTTGCTGCTGTCCAAGTCGTTCGCCGACGGCAAGGCCGCGGGTATGGTTAACAAGCGCCTGCAGTCTGGCGAAGCGCTGGATGTGCGTGAACAAGATGGTGGCTTCGGCGTCTGGCTGGACGACGAATGCGTGGCGCAAAGCCCAGCGTTCGCCGACAGCAGCGCCTGCCAGGCAGCCGTTCAGCGCTTGCGCGAGGCCTTGGCCCCAGCCGAGTAAACACTCGGTAGGCTGGGTTGAGCGAAACGATACCCATGGCGGCCATGCTTGATGGGTATCGCAGGCTCAACCCATCCTACGATTCTGGCGCCTCAGGCATGATGTGCGGGTCGATGACTTTGTGGGAGGGGCTTTAGCCGCGACAGCTTGTTGGTGTCGCGACTAAAGCCCCTCCCACGGATCGGCATGCCTTGATAAGCCGATTGCCAAGTAACGGGTGCGTCGCTAAAGTGACGCCCCCGTTTTACTTGCCCGGCTAACGAATTTATGACACCCCTAGAACGCTACCAGGCCGACCTCAAACGCCCCGATTTCTTCCATGATGCCGCCCAGGAAACTGCGGTGCGCCATCTGCAGCGGCTGTATGACGACCTAGTTGCCAGTGAAAACGCGTCGACTGGGCTGCTAGGCAAGTTGTTCGGCAAGAAGCCGCAAGGGCCGGTCAAAGGGCTGTATTTCTGGGGTGGGGTCGGGCGCGGCAAGACCTATCTGGTTGACACTTTCTTCGATGCGCTGCCCTTCGACCGCAAGGTGCGCACCCACTTCCACCGCTTTATGAAGCGCGTGCACGAAGAAATGCGCACCCTCAAGGGCGAGAAGAACCCGCTGACCATTATCGGCAAGCGTTTCGCCGACGAGGCGCGGGTGATCTGCTTCGACGAGTTCTTCGTGTCCGACATTACTGACGCCATGATCCTGGCCACCTTGCTGGAGGAGCTGTTCAAGAATGGCGTGACCCTGGTGGCGACCTCCAACATCGTCCCTGACGGCCTGTATAAAGACGGTCTTCAGCGTGCGCGCTTTCTGCCGGCGATTGCCTTGGTTAAGCAGCACACCGATGTGGTCAACGTCGACAGTGGCGTCGATTACCGCCTGCGCGCCCTGGAGCAGGCCGAACTGTTCCACTGGCCGCTGGACGCTGAGGCCGAAGTCAGTTTGGAAAAGAGCTTCCGTAGCTTGTTGCCCGAGCACTGTCTGGTGGAAGAGAACAAGCCGTTGATGATCGAGAATCGCGCGATCATGGCGCGCAAAGAAGGCGACGACGTGGCCTGGTTTGAGTTCCGCGAGCTGTGCGATGGCCCACGCAGCCAGAACGACTACATCGAGCTGGGCAAGATCTTCCACGCGGTGATCCTGGCCAATGTCGAGCAGATGAGCGTGGCCAAGGAAGACATGGCGCGGCGCTTTATCAACTTGGTGGATGAGTTTTACGACCGTAACGTCAAACTGATCATCTCCGCCGAAGTGGAACTCAAAGATCTGTACACCGGCGGTCGCCTGACGTTCGAGTTCCAGCGCACCCTTAGCCGCTTGTTGGAAATGCAATCTCACGAGTTTCTGGCGCGCGCGCACAAGCCTTAATCCAGCGCGTTTACGCCTGCAAATAGCCCGGATTTGTCCGGGCTATTTCGTTATTGCCCAGACTGATGTGTGTAAAGACAAGCGGGCCGCTTGCCGTCAGGCAGGATAAACTCAGCACCATCGCCTTTTAGCCCTTTGTGGTAACCCTATGACTTTTGCCTCCCTTGGCCTGATCGAGCCTCTGCTGCGCACCCTCGATAGCCTCGACTACAAAACCCCCACCGCCGTGCAGGCGCAGGCCATTGTGCCGATTCTTCAGGGCCGCGACCTGATGGCTGCGGCGCAGACCGGTACCGGCAAGACCGCCGGTTTTGCCCTGCCGGTGTTGCAGCGGCTGATGATGGAAGGCCCCGAGGTGGCGAGCAACTCAGTGCGGGCACTGGTGTTGGTGCCGACCCGCGAGCTGGCCGAACAGGTGTTGCAGAGCTTTGTGACCTACGGCCAACACCTGCCACTGCGCAGTTTTGCCGCGTATGGCGGGGTGAGTATCAACCCGCAGATGATGAAGCTGCGAAAAGGTGTGGATGTGCTGGTGGCCACGCCGGGGCGTTTGCTCGATCTTTACCGGCAGAAAGCGGTGAAGTTCAACCAGGTACAGACCCTGGTGCTGGACGAAGCCGACCGCATGCTCGACCTGGGTTTTGCCAGCGAGTTGGAGGATGTGTTTCGTGTGTTGCCGAAAAAACGGCAAACCTTGCTGTTTTCCGCCACGTTCTCCGACGTCATCCGCAGCATGGCCAGCGAGATGCTCAATGACCCGTTGAGCATTGAGGTCAGCCCGCGCAATGCGGCGGCCAAATCAGTCAAGCAGTGGCTGATTCCAGTGGATAAGAAGCGTAAGGGCGAGCTATTTCTGCATCTGTATCAGACCAAGCGCTGGAGTCAGACGCTGGTGTTCGTGAAAACCCGCAAGGGTGTTGATGAGCTGGAAGCCGAGTTGCAGCGTCACGGCATCAGCGCCGACGCGATCCATGGCGACAAGCCCCAGGCCACGCGGCAGCGGGCTTTGCAACGGTTCAAGGACGGTGAGGTCAAGGTGCTGGTGGCAACCGATGTGGCGGCCCGTGGTCTGGATATCGATACCATGCCATTGGTAGTGAATTTCGACCTGCCCACCGTCGCCGAAGACTATGTGCACCGCATCGGCCGTACCGGGCGTGCCGGCTCCACGGGGCAGGCGGTGTCGCTGGTCTGCGCTGATGAAGTGCAGCTGTTGTCGGCCATCGAAACTCTGACCCAGCAAGTGCTGCAACGCGTTGACGAACCCGACTTCATCCCGGATCACCGCGTCCCGCAAACCCTTCCAGGCGGTCAGGTGGTGAAAAAGCCGAAGAAGGCCAAGAAGCCGAAAGTGGTTGGCGGCGGTAAGAGCGGGAGCCTGGGCCGCTGGATGGAGACCGATGAGCCGGCAGCTCCCGTTGTCAAAGCCGTACGCAAGGTGCCGAGCTTTGCTGGCGTAGCCGGCAAGCCGGGAAAATTTACCAAGTAGCCTCAGGCTTGTGCGGCGGTTTGCGCGGCGGCCTGTGCCGCTGCCAGCTGCTTCTTGTGGGTAGCGGCGGCGGTCATGTCGTAGATCACCACGCAGATGTGCTCGACCTCGCCAGTGGCGCCGGCCAGGGGTAGCAGGGTGACGTTCTGGTACATAAATTCTTCCTGCCCGGTGATGGGTTGGTAATTCTTGAAGTGCATCAGGTACGGGTGCTGCTCCCATAGGCTGAACGCACGGGTGCCCAGTTGCACAACCGTATCGACCTTACGTTTTAACCAAACCTCGTTGATCTCTGGGAACAGGCTGAACAGGGTTTTACCGTGCACTTCATCCGGGCCCATACCGGAGTGGTTTTCCATAAAGCTGTTCCATACTTCGACCTGATATTGGCGGTCGAGCACGATGACGCCAACGTCGATGCACTGCACGATGTCGAGCAGCCAATGCACTTCTTTAATATCAATCTGCGCGGGCATAGGTGTGTGGCCTAGTTCATCAGGTAGTTGAGCTTGTTGGTCAGACGTTTGATCGAGTCTTCGGTAAACAGCAGCAGCAAGTCGAAGTGAATGTTGTGCGCCTCCAGGCTGTAGCTGACTTCCACTGCCAGGGTCTTTTTCCAGCGCCGCTGATTGAGGTGAATCAGTTGCTCGATGGAAGAGTGTTGGCCGAGCAGTTGCGGATGCCCCTGGGAAAAGCGCACATCGATCTGCTCAGCGATCCCGGAGAGGCATGCTCCGATGATGATACTGGCCAGATCCAGCAGCATTTCCGAGGTTTCCAGGTCGTCTTTGGGCTGCCAGTTGAGCAAGCGCGCCATGTCGGCCACTTCCGAATCATGGAACAGCAGCAGTGATTCACCAGCGATGCCGTCGCCGATAAAGCCCTGGCATACGGCGCTCATGCGCTCGCCATGCATGGCGTCGGTGAGGGTCATGTGCAGTTCGCTGACTTCGAAGATATTCACCTGCGGCACCGGCAGCTGTACGAACACGCCGAGTGCTTTGGCCAGTAACGCGGCGGCGCGGCCCATGGCAACGTTGGTGATCTCACGCAGGGCATCGCGGAAGTTAACCTTGAGGTCATCCAGTAGTGCGGCTTGGGCTACGGCGCCGGGCGTGGCTTTGGGGTCGAACAAGCCGAGTTCGAGCAGGGTGCTACGCAGAACTTCGGGGTCAGCAGGTTTCTTGATAAAGGCCAGGGCACCGAGTTCCTTGACCCGGCGAACGGCTTCATCCTGTACGTCGCCGGAGACCACCAGCACCTTGCAAGCCAAACCTTCGGCACGGATCGCCGCCAAGGTTTCGTAGCCGTCCATCACCGGCATGGTCAGGTCCAACAGCATCACCTGACCAAGGCCCTGGCGCAGTGCAGCAAGGGCTTCCTGGCCGTTGGTGGCCTGGCTGATGGTCACCGGCCATTCGGGAGGCAGGGCGCGGATCAATTGCTTGCGCGCCATGTTGGAGTCGTCGCAGACCACTAGAGGAATCAAGGCGGAAGATTACCTGTGCGCGTGGAAGAACACCGCTCTGGGACGGTTTTCACTCAGCATAGCCGCTTAGGCTTTTGCGCGGGGTGCTTATTCGGTCGGGTTTTGCAGCCATTCGAGGACGCCAAGGGCGGCGCGGCGGCCGCTGGCGAAGCAGGCAGTCAACAAATAGCCCCCCGTTGGAGCTTCCCAATCGAGCATTTCTCCGGCGCAGAAGGTGCCGGGCAGTGGCTTGAGCATCAGGTGTTTATCAAGCTGCTCGAAAGGTACCCCGCCAGCCGTGCTGATAGCTTCATCCAGCGGACGCGGGCGTATCAGGGTAATGGGCAGGGCCTTTATGGCGTTGGCTAGCTGCTTTGGGTCGTCGAAGCATGCCGCGCTGGCCAGCTCGCGTAGCAGAGCGGCTTTAACGCCATCGATGCCAGCCTGGCGATGCAGATGTTTGGCCATCGATTGTGAGCCGCGGGGTTTGCTTAGGGCAGTTTGCAGCTTGCTTAGCGGCGTTTGTGGCAGCAGGTCGAGGTGCACCGTGGCGCTGCCGTGCCGGTTGATCGTCTCGCGTATGTTTGCCGACAGGGCATACACCAGGCTGCCCTCGATGCCACTGGTAGTCAGTACGAACTCGCCGAGACGCGGCGTTTCATCCGGTAGATTGAGGCTGACGTTCTTTAACGGTGCGCCGGCAAACTTATCGCGCAGAAACGGGCTCCAGACCGTCACATCAAAACCGCAGTTGCTCGCTTGCAAAGGCGCGAGCTGCACGCCGCGCGCCTCTAACAGCGCCACCCAGGCCGCGTCCGAACCCAGTCGCGCCCAGCTGCCGCCGCCGAGGGCCAGCAGCGTGGCGTCAACGGTTACGGTTTGTTCGCCGGCTGGCGAATGGATCAGCAAGGCGCCCTGGGTATCCCAACCCAGCCAACGATGGCGGGTATGGATCTGCACACCCAACTCGCGCAGGCGCTTGAGCCAGGCGCGTAGTAGTGGCGCTGCTTTCATGTCAGCCGGGAATACCCGGCCCGAGGTGCCGACAAAGGTGTCGATGCCCAGCCCGTGAATCCAAGCGCGCAAGGCATTGGCATCGAAGTCCTGCAGTAGCTCGGCCATTTCGCTCTGGCGCTCACCATAGCGGGCGACAAAGGCCGGTTTGGCTTCGGAATGGGTGATGTTCATGCCGCCCACCCCGGCCAGCAGAAACTTGCGCCCCACCGAGGGCATGCCGTCGTACAGACTCACCTGCGCGCCACCCTGGGCCAGCACTTCGGCGGCCACTAGCCCGGCGGGGCCGCCGCCGATAATGGCAACGCGAGGGGCAGGCTGTTGGGTAATGCTGGTCATGATGAAATCAGGGACGGTGAGTGGGTGGGCATTCTAACCGAGGCCGCCTTGGCCTTGTCATTTCGGCGAGCTTCGGGCACGGTCGCGGTTGAGCCTTTTTCTGACTGGAGCTTTGTATGTCTGACCTCTACCCCAGTATCGACCCCGACGGTCTGATCGAATATTCGGTGGTCTACACCGACCGCTCCCTCAATCACATGTCGCAGTCGTTTCAGGGCGTGATGAAGGATATTTCCAGCACCCTGAAACAGGTCTACAACGCCCATGCTGTGGCTGTTGTGCCCGGTAGTGGGACTTACGGTATGGAAGCGGTGGCGCGCCAGCTGGCCACCGGGCAGAAGTGCCTGGTGCTGCGCAATGGCTGGTTCAGCTACCGCTGGACGCAGATTTTCGAGATGGGCCAGATACCGTCTGAAGCGATTGTGCTCAAGGCCCGGCCGGTGGCGAGCAGCAGTCAGGCGGCGTTTACTCCGCCGGCGCTGGCTGATGTGTTGGCGGTCATCGCGGTGGAGAAACCTCAGGTGGTCTTCGCCCCGCATGTGGAAACGTCTTCCGGGATGATCCTGCCGGATGGCTACCTGCGCGCCGTGGCGGATGCCGTGCACGCAGTTGGCGGCTTGTTTGTGCTCGATTGCATCGCATCCGGCACCCTCTGGGTAGACATGCAGGCGTGCGGTATTGACGTACTGATCAGTGCGCCACAGAAAGGCTGGAGCGCCTCGCCGTGCTGCGCCTTGGTGATGCTCAGTGAAGCGGCCCAGGCTCGCGTTGAAGCCACCCAGAGCACCAGCTTTGCCTGCGACCTGAAGAAATGGCTGCAAATCATGCAGGCCTACGAGCAAGGCGGCCATGCCTACCACGCGACCATGCCCAGCGATGCCCTGGCACGTTTCCGCGATGCCATGCGTGAGGCTGAGGCCATTGGTTTTTCTACCGTGCGCGAGCAACAGCAGGAACTCGGCGATCGGGTGCGCGCCATGCTGGCCGGCAAGGGCTTTAACAGCGTCGCCGCGCCAGGCTTTGAGGCGCCTGGGGTGGTGGTGTGCTACACCGACGATGCGCAAATCAAAAACGGTAGCAAGTTTGCCGCCCTGGGTTTGCAAATCGCCGCGGGGGTACCGTTGCAATGCGATGAACCCGAGGATTTTCAGACCTTCCGTGTCGGCCTGTTCGGGTTGGATAAGCTGAGCAATATCGAGCGCACTGTAGCGACGCTAGAGCAGGCGCTGGATAAGGTGTTGGTGGGGTAACGCCCCAGCGCCGCTATATACGCTGCTGCTGGGCGCTCAGTACCAAAGCGATACCGCCGAGCACCGCAGCGGCGCTAAGCAGCAGGCGTAGCGTTAGGCTCTCGTTGAGCAGCAGGCTGCCGGCCAGTGCGGCGATGATCGGTACGCTGAGCTGCACGCAGGCCGCTTGAAAGGATTGCAGGCCACGCAGCGCGCTGTACCAGATGGCGTAGCCGACCCCAGAGGTCAGAGCGCCTGACAGCAGGGCATAGACCAGCCCCGGCACGTCCAAGCTGGCCTGCGTTATAAACAGAGCGCTGAGCCCCAATGTCATAGGCAGGGCGCGCAAAAAGTTACCGGCGGTGGCCGCCAGCGGGTCTTTTACTCCGCGTCCTAGCAGGGAGTAAACGGCCCAGGCGATGCCCGCCATAATCATCAGAAACGCGGGGCCAGCTGGCGGTCTGCTGGCCCCTGGCAAGAGCAGCACGAGCAAGCCCGCGAACGCCAAGAGTAAGCCGCTACACCCCATCAAGTTAAGACGCTCGCCGCGATACAGGCCCCAGGCGAGCATGCTCAGTTGTACTGCGCCGAACAGAATCAAAGCGCCTGCGCCGGCATCCAGATTGATATAGGCAAAGGAGAACGCGGCCGCGTAGACAAACAGTGCCGCCGCTGCTGGCCAGCTGCCGGCGTTGCCACGACTGGCCGTGCGCATGCGCAGCAGTAACCACAGGGTCAGGGCGCCCGCGAGCAGGCGCAGGCTGGTGAAGCTGGCGGCATCGATTGCAGTTTCGCGCAGCGCTAGTCGGCACAGCAGCGAGTTGCCGGCAAAGGCCAGCATGGCCAGAGCCGTCAGCAGTAAAGTTCGAGTGTTCATAAGTCATACGCGGTTCGAGGACGGGCCATCTAAGCACAGCTATGCCACTGCTGCCGGCCCGCAGACTGCGTCTTTAGTCGCAAATGACTGATGCGTCTGGGCCGAAACTCAGGCGCGCTCCAGCACCCAGCGGTCTTCTGCACGGAAGGCAATCAGCAGCAGACTGGCGGCGAAGATGATCAGTGACGGATAGAACAAGGCATTGCTGCCGCTGAACACCCAGCCCCAGGGGTCGAGTACCGATTTGGCTACCGCCAGCAGCGAGGCGCTGTTGAACAGCACTTGCAGCGGGTACACCCAGCGGCGTGCAAAACCCACCACCACAGCCAGCCCTATCAGCATCTGCAGCACGCCGGCGCCCTGCAGGGCGCTCTCAGCGGCGAGAAAGCCAAAGTAGAACTTGTTGGCCACTGCCATGCCGTGCTCGACGTTGAACACCTTGTCGGCCCCCCAGATCACCAGCAGCCAACCCAGTGAGATACGCAGTAATAACAAGCTGATCTGTTGCATTGAATAACTCCGAGTGCTCGCCGATCGGCGGCTGCTGGGGAATAGGTATGGGGGTTACGACGTTGCGTTATTGGCCTGCGGCGAGCTGGCGGGCCACGTCACTAAAGTCGTCGAGCGTGAGATCGGGTTGAACATCCCAGGGGTCAAAAATCGCCTGTGGGTCACGACGTAGCCAGGCTGTGGATAAACCTGCGTGAGCGGCGCCGAGGATGTCGAAGGGGTTCGACGAAACCAGGCATATCTTGCTGGCGGGTAGGCCACAGGTTTGCGCCAGGTGAGCGTAAACCTTGGGATCTGGTTTGAAGGACTGCACATCCTCGACGCTGACCACCGCCGCAAAATACTGCGCAATCTCCGCACGCTCGAGTAGCTGCTGCACGGCCGCGCGGCTGCCATTGGAGAACGCATACAGCGGTATGCCTTGCTGCTGCAGTGCCTCAAGCCCGGCGGGTACGTCGGCAAAGGCAGCCAGCTCGGCATAGGCCAACATGGCTTGCTCAACCGCCACCGCGCTGATGGCCACCTGGTGTTGCTGGCAGGCAAATAACAGTGCTTGGCGGGTGCAGACGGAGAAATCGCAGTAATCCCCCATCAGGCCTCGGCGAAAGCTGTATTCCAGCTGCTTCTGCCGCCACAGCTGTGACACCGCCGGTGCTTTTTCACCGATCAATTCACTCAGGCGCGTAAGCACGGCCTGGGTGTCGATCAGGGTTCCGTAGATATCAAATGCCACTGCGCGGGTCATAAAAGCATCCACTGTTTACTGAGAGAGGGCGTGTCAGGCGAGCCCGGCACGTGCCGGGCTTATGATCGAGTTACTTCTTTTCCCAGGCATACACCTCAAACACCTTATCCACCGGGGTTTGTGCGATGTGGTTGGTGTAGTTGCTCATGACCTTCTGGCTCAGGCCGAGAATGACCTCCAGCACATTGCGCTGGGTGTAACCGGCTGCGTAGAAGGCGTCCAGTTGCTTGGCTTCAAGCTCACCGCGCTGGCGCACCATGGCCAGGGTGAAGTCGCGCAGGGCTTCCAGCTTCGGCGTAGGCAGTTGTGTTTCGTCGCGCAGAGCGTTGTTGATCTCGTCCGATACCTTCATCAGCTTGGCGATGCCGGTGTGGGCCGGTACGCAGTAATGGCAGGCGTGTTCGACGTTGATGGTTTGCCACACCACGGTCTTTTCGTCGGCATCGAAGCTGCTGTTGAGAAACAGGCCGTGCAGCACCTGGTAGCCATCGAGCAGTTCAGGAGACTCGGCCATTACGGCATGCAGGCCCGGTACTCGGCCGAAGGCTTTCTGCGATTTTTCCAGCAGTGGCTTGGCGGCTTCGCTGGCGCTGTGCTGGTCGTGCAGGGTGAAAGAACTCATGACGTAACCCCTTATTTGAGTGATCGTTCAATAATTGAATGGCCACCGTAATTGAATAAAGAGAGGCGATCAAGTCAAAATTGAGCGATCATTCAAATTGAAGCTAAGCGTTCAATTGCAATTTATTTCGAGAGTTAAAGATGGCCCGTACGGCTCGTTTTGATCGACAAGTGGCTCTACAACGGGCCGTTGAGTTGTTTTGGTCGAGGGGGTACTACGCCTCTTCGATGAAACACATCGAAGAGGCGCTGGATATGCGTCCTGGCAGCCTCTACGCCACCTTTGGCAGCAAAAGCGGCTTGTTTAGCGAGGCGCTGGACGCCTATGCCACCCGCAGTGGTGGTGAGTTCCGCGAGATACTCGACAGCGCGCCAAGTGTTGTCGCGGGCTTGCAACGCTACCTGCAGATGCTGGCGCGCTGCTGTATGGGGCACGCACAGGCTCCGGCGCAGGCCTGCATGCTGATCAAGACCTTGCTCGAAGTGAATGCCGAAGATGCAGCCTTGCTGGCGAAGGTAGATGCCATGCTGGCTGCTATCGAGGTGCGCCTGCGTGAGGCTTTACAGCAGGCGCAGGCCAATGGCGAGTTGCGTGCGGATGTGGATTGCGCCCGTCTGGCTCGCCTGCTGCAAGCGCAGATCATGGGGTTGCGCGCCTTTGCCACCCGCGACGTGCCCGATGCGCAGATTGCCGCGCTGGCCGATGACATGGCGAGCATGCTCGACAGCTTTAGCCCCGCAGCAGGCTAAGCCAGCATAAGCGTATGTGCGCGCCCAGGCGGGCCAGTGACAGGGTGTCGGTGCCGATATGGCACTGCAGGTGCACCGCGCGCAGGTCGCTGATGTCGCCGAGGCGCGGCAGATCAAAACGCACCACTTCGGATAAGTGTTCGGGCGAGGCTATAAACAGCTGGGTCTGGTAGTCCGGCGAGGCCACATGTATGGCGGCGCGCTCATTCCAGTTGGCTTTATTCAGGGCAAACGAGTCATCCATGACGGTGTTCCTTTCAGGGTGTTGAGGAATGCTGATCCAGTGCGCTAAGAATGGCGTAGGCGGCCTTGATCCTGGCAGCGTTGGGGTAGTTCTTGTTGGCCAGTAATACCAGGCCCAGGTTCTGGCTGGGGACAAATACGGCGTAGGCACCGAAGCCGCCGGTGGAGCCGGTTTTATTGAACAGGCTGTCGCCTGGCTCAAGCTCGGGTGGCAGCAAGCGGGTAGCGGGTTGCGACTCCAGGGCCATGGCCGGGGAGTTACCGGCCTGCAGACGCTCCAGGCTGATCGGGTAGGGGTAACGTTCCCAGCCCAGGCCCTGGGTCATTTCGCCGACGCGGTAATAGCCCGTCTGCGTGGTGGCGATGGCGCGCTGCAGGTCTTCGCTCAGACCGGCCGGGCTGAGATTGGCCTGGACAAAACGCAGCATGTCTCGGGCATTGGTTTTCACCCCGTAGGCTTCGGCGTCGAGCATCCCCGGTGTCACCCGCATTGGCTGATTGTCTTTGCTATAGCCGAAGGCATAGCGCGGCATCTGCGCCGACGGTACCTGGATATAGCTGTGCGACATGCCGAGCGCGGGGAACAGGGTGCCTTCCATCAGCGTGGGGAATGGTTGACCCATGCTCTTGGCCGCGAGCATGCCCAGCAGGCCGATGCTGGGGTTGGAGTAGCGCCGCTGAGTGCCGGCGATATGCTCGGGCTGCCACTGGCGGTAATAGGCGAGCATGCTGGCCGGGTCGGTCACCTTGTCGGGGAACTGCAGCGGCAGCCCGCCGGCGGTGTAGGTGCCGAGGGCGAGGAGGCTGGCGTGTTCCAGCGGGCTGCCGCGCAGCTCGGGCCAATGCTGGCCGGCGCTGTCGATCAGGGTCAGCTTGCCGGTGGCCTGGGCCAGTGCGGCGAGGGTGGCGGTGAGCGGTTTGCTCAGTGAACCGATTTCAAACAGGGTGTCACTGGTTACCGCTTGCGGGTCGTCCAGGCGCGCCACGCCGTAATTGAAGTAGTGCGCTTGCCCATTCAGGGTGATCGCTACCGCCATGCCGGCGATGTCGTATTCCGCCATTACCGGGCGGACGTTAGCGTCCACCAGCGACTGCAACGTGTCGTCTGCTTGAGCGGCAGCGGTGAATGCGAGCGTGGTTAGCAGGGCGGGCAGGGCAATGAATGTTCTGGGCATGTCGTGCGAAATTCCTTGGGCGTGGTGTGCGCGATGTGACAGTACGGCGGGCGGTTTTATCCCAGCCCGTGTGCTCGCCATACCTTGGCGGCGCTGTGATGGAGAATGCCGTGGCGGCGAGCCAGTGCTGCGCGGTCCTTGTCGTAGCCGCCGCCAATCACACCGACCACTGCAATGTCGCGGCCCAGGCAGTGATTAAGTACGGCCTCGTCACGGGCGGCGATGCCAGCGTCTGTCAGGTTGAGGTAGCCGAGGGCATCGCTCTGATGCACGTCGACGCCAGCGTCGTAGAGCACGATGTCGGGTTGGTACAGCGCCAGCAGGTAATTCAGGGTGTCGTCCACCACCTGCAGATACTCAGCATCGCCCATGCCGTTGGGCAGGGGTATATCCCAGTCGCTGGCAGCCTTGCGCGCCGGGTAATTGTTTTCGCAGTGCAGCGATACAGTGATCGCTTGCGGGGTGTTCTCCAGCAGGCGCGCGGTGCCGTCGCCCTGATGCACGTCGCAGTCGAAGATCAGCACGCGCTGGGCTTTACCGCTCTGCAACAGGTACTGACTGATCACCGCCAGGTCATTGAAGATGCAAAAACCTGCAGGGTGATCGTAGTGGGCATGGTGGGTGCCGCCGGCCAGGTGGCAGGCCAGGCCATGTTGCAGGGCTTGCTCGGCCGCCAGCAGCGAACCACCCACGGCGCGAATGGTGCGCTGCGCCAAGGCTTCGCTCCAGGGCAAGCCGAGGCGGCGCTGCTCATCATGGGCCAGTTCACCACTGATAAAACGTTCGATATAAGCCGGGCAGTGGGCCAGGGCCAGCACCTCGCTTGAGCAGCGTTCAGGGCGCAGCAGTTCGGCATCCGTGCACAGGCCACTGTCCACCAGGTGATCGCGCAGCCGGCGGAATTTTTCCATGGGAAAGCGGTGCCCGGCCGGGAAGGGAGGGCTGTACTCGTCGTGGTAAACCAGCGGCAGCGGCATGGGGCAGGCTCGTGCGAATGTGCGCGAAGTATGGCGGCAGGCTCACTCCAGGCTCAAGCTTGGCTGTCGGTTGGCCATAATGCTGCCATTATTGTCCGCATCCATCCGGCAGATGGGCCGACAAACCGTGGCGAAGCCTTTACCATCTCGCCCCCCAGCGTTAACAGGAGAGCATGCATGAGTCAGGTGTTGAATGAGTTGGTCGCCCTGCTGACCCTGGAAACCATCGAAGAGAATCTGTTTCGCGGTGTGAGTCAGGATCTTGGTTTTCGCCAACTGTATGGCGGCCAGGTGCTGGGCCAGTGTGTGTCGGCGGCCAGCCAAACCGTGGACCCGGCGCGCCATGTGCATTCCATGCATGGTTATTTTTTGCGCCCGGGTGACGCCACCTTGCCGGTGGTTTATCAGGTCGAGCGCGTGCGTGACGGCGGCAGCTTCAGCACGCGGCGGGTCACGGCGATCCAGAAAGGTAAGCCGATTTTTACCTGTAGCGCCTCGTTTCAGTCCGATGAAGAAGGCTTTCACCACCAGAACCCGATGCCGGATGTGCCGGGGCCGGAAGAGTTGAAATCGGAAACCGAGCTGGCGCGTCTGGTTGTCGACGCCTTGCCTGAGCGCATGCGTGAGCGGGCGGTGAGCGCCAAGCCGATCGAGATTCGCCCGGTTACGGTGGGCAACCCTTTTGCGCCGAAACCCAGCGAGCCGGCCAAGCATGTGTGGTTTCGCGCCGCTGGCGAGCTGCCCGATGATCCGCAGCTGCACAAGTACCTGCTGGGCTATGCCAGTGATTTCAACTTGCTGACTACCTCGATGCTGCCGCACGGCGTATCGGTGTGGCAGAAGTTTATGCAGGTCGCCAGCCTCGATCACTCGCTGTGGTTCCACGGCAACCTGCGCATGGACGACTGGCTGCTGTACAGCATGGACAGTCCCTGGGCCGGTAATGCCCGCGGTTTCTCCCGTGGCAGCATCTTCAATCGTCAGGGCCAGTTGGTTGCCTCGGTCGCGCAAGAGGGTTTGACCCGCGTGCGTGAGGACTGGAAGTGATTGGGGCGCAAGCCCTCGCCAGCGCGCGTCATTGGGTGTTCGATATGGACGGCACCCTGACGCTGGCGGTGCACGACTTTGAGGCAATCAAGCGGGCGCTGGATATTCCGCTGGCTGACGACATTCTCGGCCATTTGGCTGCACTGCCCGACGCGGTAGCAGCAGCCAAGCATGCCTGGTTGCTAGAGCATGAGCGTGAGCTGGCGCTGACCTCGCAGCCAGCACCGGGTGCGATTGAATTGGTGCGCGCGTTGCACGAACGCGGCTGCCGCCTCGGTATCCTCACCCGTAACGCACATGCGCTGGCGTTGCTCACCTTGCGCGCGATTGGCTTGGATGACTGCTTTGCCGTAGCCGATGTGATCGGCCGTGATGAAGCGCCGCCCAAGCCAGACCCGGGCGGCTTGCTGCACTTTGCCAAGACCTGGCAGGTGGCGCCCAGCGAGCTGGTGATGGTCGGTGATTACCGTTTTGACCTGGAGTGCGCTCGCGCCGCTGGCGCGCGCAGCGTGTTGGTCAACCTGGCGGAAAACCCCTGGCCGGAGTTGGCCGACCATTTCGCTGTAGATTGCCGGGCATTGCAACAGGTGTTGTAGGGTGGATCGGGGCGCGTAGCTGGCGCTTTTTTCATCCACCACCGGGCCGCAGTGAGTGGATGGATAAAGCGTCATCCACCCAACGAGCTCGCCACTTTCAATGGCAGCAGCCGGACTCCAGGTCCTTGAGGATTGGGCAGTCCGGGCGATCGTTACCCTGGCAGCTGTCCATCAATTCCTTGAGGGTGTCGCGCAGGCCGCTGAGTTCACTGATCTTGCGTTCCAGTTCGCTGATGTGGGTGGCGGCCAGGGCTTTCACATCTGCACTGGCGCGTTGGCGGTCTTGCCACAGGGTCAGTAGCTGGTTGACCTCGGCCAGGGAAAAACCGAGGTCGCGTGAGCGTTTGATAAACGCCAGACGATGCAGGTCCTGCGCGTTGTACTGGCGGTAG
>Ga0209504_1000734_pt1 | contig 27365 bp, 24 predicted proteins | sample COGITO_mtgs_1005_FD_184791 | JGI IMG/M metagenome (GOLD analysis project Ga0209504, IMG submission 184791) | Pelagic marine microbial communities from North Sea - COGITO_mtgs_100511 (SPAdes) (version 2) | ecosystem: Environmental > Aquatic > Marine > Epipelagic ...
GCTGCGTAGCGCGCCCCAGCCAGCGGCGGCCCCTTTGTAGGGTTGATAGCGTGGCTTGATCGGTTGCAGGCTCATGAGCGGGCGACTCCGGGCGCGGCTGCCGGGCTGTACACCCGTGGCGCGCTTTGCTGGGGCAAGTGGATCAGGTTGAGGTTGTGCTGACGTGCCCATTGCACGCTCAGGCTGGTCGGCGCTGACAGGCTGGCCAGGGTGCCGATACCGGCGCGCAGCGCCTTATGGATCAGCTCCAGGCTGCAGCGGCTGGTGACCACGGCAAAGCCCTGGTGCAGGTCTTCACCGTTGCGATGGAGGGCGCCGAGCAACTTGTCGAGAGCGTTATGCCGGCCGATGTCTTCGCGGCACAGGCGGATCTGCCCTTGAGCATCGACAAACAGCGCCGCATGCACCGCGCCGCTGTGACGGGCCATGGTTTGTACGCTTTGAATACGTTGGCGCAAGCCCTGCAAATGAGCAGCCGCAGGTAGCGGAATAGGTACCAGGCTGCGCAGTTGCGGCAGTGCCTGTTCTAGCGCTTCCACCCCGCAGAGGCCGCAGCCACTATTACCGGCTAAGGTGCGGCGCTGTCGTTTGAGTGCCCAGAACGCGCGGTTGCTGACCTGCACGTCGGCGCTGATGGCGTTGTCATGTTGCTGGAGACTGATGTCGTAGATCTCATCGAAGCGGTCGATCAGGCCGGCGCTCAGACTGAAACCGTAGATAAAGTCCTCAAGGTCGCTGGGCGAAACCATCATCACGCTGTGGCTGATGCCGTTGTAGCTGATTGCCAGGGCCGTCTCGCTGGCCAGCGCGGCAGCGCCGTCCTGCTGGCTATCTGCCAGCTCGACATAGCTGTAGGTGGGCGCTGGCAGTAATGTCGGCGCGCTGGTGGGCGGGCTGGTGGGCGCGTGGCGTGACATGAGCAAGGCTTCCCGGCACGGAGTGATGGGGCCAGCCTAGGCCGCTGTGGCGGGTGCGTCTAATTGCTGTTACCGATCTAGTGATCGATGCTGTCTATCAAGGCTTCAAGTGCGGGCCTTTCAGTCCGCAGCAGCGGGTAACAGCTTGTGCGCTTCGGCAAAGCAGGCTTCAGCCAGGGCTGAACGCGGCGCACTGCGGCGCATGATCAGGCCGAGTGGTGCGAGGGTGTGCGCGTCCTCGATGGGCGTCAGCGCCAGGTGCTCGGTGAACTCGGCTAGACCGCTGTTGAGCGGCATGATCGCGCAACACAGGCCGGCGCTGACGGCTTGTAGCAATTGATGCACGGCATCAGTTTCCATGCGCGGATTGGGCGTCAGGCCGCGTGAGCGAAAGCTGTGATCGATGGACTGGCGAAAATGCATGCCAGCGGAGAGCAGGCCGAGCGGCAGGTCGATCAGGCTTTCCCAGCGCAGTGCCGGGCGGGTGAACTGAAAGTGGCGGCGGTCATACAGCAGGCCCATGCGCGTTTCGGCCAGCTCCAGGCTGTCGAAATGCTCAGGGTTGAGGCGGTCGAGATAGGACAGGCCAAGATCGAGCTGATTGCGCCCGAGGCGTTCGAGAATCTCCTCGCTGCTTAGGGCAAACAGCTGGAAGTGCAGGCCGGCATGTTGTTCGGCGAAGAACTGCACCAGGCGCATCGGATCGAAGCCGGCCAGCGGCACCACACCCAGGCGCAAGGTGCCGACCAATTGCCCACGGCAGGCGGCCGCCTCGGCATACAGGCCGTCGTGCGCGGCCATCAGGCTGCGCGCCCAGGCCAGAATACGCTCACCCTCGGCACTGAAGCCCTCGAAGCGCTGGCCGCGATGCACCAGCTCCAGGCCCAGCTCGTCTTCCAGTTGGCGCAGGCGCATCGACAGGGTCGGCTGGGTGATATGGCAACGCGCGGCAGCCTGACCGAAGTGGCGGGTTTCATCCAAGGCGATCAGGAATTTCAGTTGCTTGATATCCATGATGGGTCCTTGAGGGGTGGGTGCGGCGATTCTAGCAGGCTGTTGGCCGCCGCCTGATGGTCAAAACGGTATGCTTTGATGGCTACAGCGACAGGTACGGTTGCACCACCTTTGTCACGAGTCAGGGTCTAGACTGCTGGCTCCGGGCAACGTGCTCGGCCCCTTTCCAAGGAACAAGAGGAAACCTTATGAGTCTGTTTGCCTTTGTCAAAGAAGCCGGTACGAAACTCTGGGAATCACTGGTCGGCCAGGAGGCCCAAGCGGCTGAGTCGCTGACCGCGCACGTTGCCAAGGTGGGCCTGGGCAACCCGGCTATTGAGGTGAGTGTCGAGGGTGAGAAGGTCATTGTTCGCGGTGAAGTGGCCAGTCAGGAAGAGAAGGAGAAAATCCTCCTGACCCTCGGTAACGTCGCCGGTGTGGCCGAGGTGGAAGACCACATCACGGTCACCACGCCAGCCCCGGAGGCGCGCTTTGTAACGGTGAAGAAGGGCGACACCCTGAGCGCGATTGCCAAGGCTGAATACGGCAATGCCAATGATTACCCGAAGATTTTTGAAGCCAATAAGCCGATGCTCAGCCACCCGGACAAAATCTATCCGGGCCAGGTGCTGCGTATTCCTGAGTAAATCGAGCAAGCATCACCTTTGTGGGAGGCGCTTTAGCGGCGACAGTCGCGGCTAAAGCGGGGTGCCGCCCAGCTCCTCCCACAAGCCATCAGTCGCTCCCACCAAGGTTGCGTAACAACTCCCGGTAATCCTCTACAGCGGCAAACTCCTCGGTGTCTTTTGGTCCCGCCTGGCTATCCGGCTGGCGCACGGCGAGCAGGTGGCCGACGCCAAAGCGCGCGGCGCTGCGCAGTACTGGCAGGCTGTCGTCGATAAACAGGCTGCGTGCTGCAGTAAACGGGCAATCCAGCTGCAAGGCATGCCAGAACTGCTGGTCTTCCTTGGGGAAGCCATAGTCGTGGGAGCTGATCAGCCGGTCGAAGTACGGCGCCAGTTCGATGCGTTCGAGCTTTAAGGACAGCGAGTCGCGGTGCGCGTTGGTGATCAGCACCACCTGCTTGCCGGCATCGCGAAGGGCGCTGATAAAAGTATCGGCGTCCGGGCGCAGGGCGATCAGGTGCGCCACTTCCCGCTTGAGGTCGCGGATCGACAGGTTCAGCTCGCGGCTCCAGAAATCCGTGCAGTACCAGTTGAGGGTGCCGGCGTGCTCACGGAACAACGGCAACAGCTCGGCGTCGGCTAGGGCGCGGCTCACCCCATGCACTTCGGCATAACGCTGCGGCAGGTGTTGCAACCAGAAATGGTTGTCGAAGTGCAGGTCGAGCAGGGTGCCGTCCATATCCAGCAGGACGGTGTCGATGGCGTTCCAGGGCAAGGCGAGCATGCGAGTTCTTCGGGCTGGTGCGCAGGAGGTCGCGATTTGTGCCTACGGCGTCGTGATCGCGCAATCTCCTGGGCAGATAATAGGAAAAGCCGCGTTATGATAACCCGCTACGTCCTGCCCAGGAGCTATCCCATGCGTCAGAAACCCACCGTGCTGGCCCGCGAAATTGTTGCCAGCAGTCGCCTGTTCTGTGTCGAGGAGCTGCAACTGCGTTTCAGCAATGGCGTGGAGCGTACCTACGAACGGCTGGTGGGCAAGGGCGCAGGGTATGGCGCGGTGATGATCGTGGCGATGATCGATGACGAGCACGCTTTGCTGGTCGAGGAATATTGCGGCGGCACGGATGACTATCAGTTGTCATTGCCCAAGGGCTTGATCGAGCCGGGCGAAGACGTGCTGGATGCGGCCAACCGTGAGCTTAAAGAAGAAGCCGGCTTTGGCGCGCGGAGCTTGGAGCTGCTGGCCGAGCTGAGCCTGTCGCCGGGTTATATGAGCCAGAAGATTCAGGTGGTGTTGGCTCAGGATCTGTATGAAGAACGCCTGCCCGGCGATGAGCCAGAGCCGATGCGCGTTGATAAGGCCAACCTGCGCGAACTGGCGAGCCTGATCCAGCAGCCACAATTCACCGAAGGGCGTGCTTTAGCGGCGCTGTATCTGGCCCGAGATGTACTGACCCAGCGTGGGATTTTTAAAGCATGAGCAATCCGCTGATTCCTGCAGTTATTGAACTGGTACGTCTGGCCGGCGCGGCGACGCTGCCTTACTGGCGCGCCGATGTGACGGTCAACGAGAAAGCCGATGCCTCCCCAGTGACGGCCGCCGATATGGCCGCGCACCATATCCTCAATGATGGCCTGCTGGCCCTTGCCCCCGACATTCCGGTGCTTTCTGAGGAGGCCGCCGATATCGCCCTGAGCGAACGCGCGCAGTGGAGCCGCTGGTGGCTGGTCGACCCACTCGATGGCACCAAGGAATTTATCGCTGGCAGCGAAGAGTTCACCGTTAACGTCGCGCTGGTCGAGCACGGCCGCGTGGTGTTTGGCGTGGTCGGTATTCCGGCCACCGGCCTGTGCTATTACGGCGGCGCCGGCCTGGGCGCCTGGCGCGCCGATGCGGCGGGTGTGAGCGAGCCGATTAGTGTGCGTGTGTCGCCACCGGAGGCGTTTACCCTGGTAGCCAGCCGCCGTCATTCCAGTCCGGCACAAGAAGCGTTGCTTGCAGGCTTGAGTCAGCGTTTCGGCGACTTGCAGATGGCTAGCGTCGGCAGCTCGTTGAAGTTCTGCCTACTGGCCGAAGGCAACGCTGATTGCTACCCACGTTTGGCACCCACTTCGCAGTGGGACACGGCAGCGGCGCAAGGCGTACTGGAAGGCGCGGGGGGCGAGGTGCTGAGGCTCAAGGGTGAGGCGCTGACCTATGAGGCGCGCGAGTCGCTGCTGAACCCATACTTCCTGGCGTTACCGGCGGCTGCTGCCTGGCGTGATGAGCTGCTCGAATTGGCCCGCGCGCTGGATTGAGTGGTGAGTCTGCCGTGACCTGGCAGGCTCAGACGCGGCTAAAGCCTCTCCCACAGACCGCCGCGCACGTCACCATCACCTCGTGGGAGGCGCTTTAGCGGCGAAGGCTTTAGGGCGGGTTAGCGCTGAAACTCAGCGTGTAGGGTGGATGTCGTTGTTTACATCCACCCGTCGCTCACTCAGCCGAGCATATCGCCGTAGCGCTCATCCTTCTTGAACACCAGAGGTTTGGCAAAGCCTGGCACGTGGATCTGCTCACGGCTGATTTCGATCTGCTGGTCGTCGATCAGGTCGTTGCCGAAGTTATAGATGATCCCCAGTTGCCCCAGCAGTGCTTGCGCGTCGTAAGCCTGGGCCGCCGCGCGGGTGGCTTCGCGGCGCTGCAAGTAGGCGGAAAAGGCCGCTTCACCATGGCGCTTGCGCAGCATGCGCTCAGCCACGTGGGGCGCTAACAATAAGGCGCTGGCGTTGTTACCGCCAAAGCCCTTGGAGTTGATAAAGCACAGGTCCAGTTGCTCCGGCGCGCGCGAGCGGTCGCGGGTGGCGAAGCTCAGGTGTTGTTGGCGCACGTCGTCGGCGACTGCGTCGATGGTTTTGATCCCCGGAATGATGCCGTACTTGAAACTGCCCAGGGCAGAGATCACCTGATCGCCGCTGGCGGTGGCCAGGGAGTGGCCGACAAAGGCTTTAACTGCCGTTACCGGCCATTGCTCGATGGCGAAGGTACTGGCGATCTGGTCGAGAATTTCCGACTCGGTGGTTCGGTTGGCCGGGGTGCTGGAGCCGTGGGCATGGACAAAACTGCGCTCGCGCACGGCATCGATCCCCAGCAGTTGCACGGCGCTGGCCACGGCCTTGGCCACGGTCAGGTAGTTGCCGGGGCCAGGGGCGGAGATGGATTTCTTGAAGCCATCGGCGTTGATAAACACATCCGGCACCGCGCCATGAATATCCGCGCCTAGCTGCAGAGCCAGTTCATCATCCATCAGCACCACGAACTGGCAGGCTTCGGCCAGGGTGAAGCCGCAGTTATCGCCAAACGGGCGGCTGGCGCGGCTGAAGTCCACGTCTTCTTTGCCTTCGATTTGGCGCAGGCCGTCCTCGGTGGCCAGGGCGCCCATGGCGCCGTAACCCTCGATGCATTCCTGATTGATCGGGGCTTCGCTGCTGCCGACGATGACCACGCGCGCCTTGCCGCTGGCGATCTGTTCGATGCCTTTTTGCAGGTTATAGAGGAAGGACGCGCAAGCGCCGGTGATGCTGCCGGTGGTGCCGACACTGCCGAGCACGTAGGCGTTAATAAAGTCTGCCGACATGGTGTTGAGGCCCAGGGCCAGTTGCTTGGCGGTGACCCGGCCGCCCTTGAGGCGTGACTGCATCAGACCGCCGAAACCGTTTTCGTCGAGCTGGCTCATGATGCAGCTGGAAAACACCGCGACCTCGTCGGGGGCCACGTGCTGCATGATGGTCTGCCATTCGATGCCGGTGGCGCGTAGCGCATCGGTGACACCGACTATGGTCATGGCCAGGCCGCGCGGGTGAAAACGCGCGTTGTACAACTCGCTCGGCTCGAAGCCGGTGGGCAGTTGCCCGGCGGACTTCACCGGCAGGGCACGGTAGCTATCGACCTTGAACTCGCAATTGTCATGCAGGGTGACCAGTACTTCGGTGGCGTTCAATTCGTCCACGGCCCAGTCCGACGGCAATGGGTCCGGCAGGTGTTTGCGCAGGGTGATAAAGCTCAACGGCTGGCCGGCAGTGGCACTGATGTCGATGGTTTTTTGCCAGTGAGCCGCGTCGGGGTCTAGGTGCTGTTTCTCGATGCGGCGTACCAGGGTCGAGGCGAGAATCTGTGCGGCGAAACGGCTGTCGATCTCAGCCAGGCTCAGCGTGCTGCCTTGATCGTCCTGATAAATGCCATCGACAACCTTGACCAGTTTCATCATTACCGCCAGGCCCGCGAGGGTCTGCTGACGCGCCGCAGTGTCCATGGACTCGATTACAGTGCGGCGGAAACCGTGGTGGAAAGAGCTGCGCCCAGCCGCGTTATAGCCACCAAAACCAACGATCACAGGTAAACGTGAGGTCACTCGATAACTCCTTGAAAAGATGACGCCAGACAAGCGCAGATAAGGCTATGACGGCTTGTCGTGCTGGCGCAGTGCTCTACGGCGGGGTTACGCCGCGATAAAGTGCCCAGCATGGCGGTACGGATGCCTATGCTGACGTGATTGCTGACTTGCAAGTCACGGTTTCGACCAAGGTAGCGCATCACTAAAGCCCCACCGCTGCTATGGTCTCTGCGCATAAAGGCCCAGCTGGAGAGCAACCATGCACAGCGTCAATCCCTACGAATACGGCATGCCCCGCGATGCGGCGAATTTTCAGGCGCTCAGCCCGTTGAGCTTTCTTGAGCGTGCCGCCAGCGTCTACCCGCAGCGCTTGGCGCTGATTAATGGCAGCCTACGCCAGACCTGGGGCGAGACCTATAGCCGCAGTATTCGTTTGGCCTCAGCGTTGGCCCAGCGCGGCATCGGCCTGGGCGATACGGTGGCGGTGATTGCGCCCAACGGCCCGGCGATGTTCGAGGCGCATTTTGGCGTGCCGATGTGCGGCGCGGTGCTGAATGCCATCAATACTCGTCTGGATGCCGAAGCCATCGCCTTTATCCTGCAGCACGGCGAGGCCAAGGTGCTGCTGGTGGATAAGGAGTTCGGCGAGTTGGCTCAGCGGGTGGTCGGGCACTTACCGCACGTACCTCTAGTGATCGGCATTGATGACCCGGAATATGCGAACGGCCTGCTGATTGGTCTGCTGGATTACGAGGCGCTATTGGCCGAAGGCGACGTCAATTATGCCTGGCAGTTGCCGGCAGACGAGTGGCAGGCGATTTCGCTCAATTACACCTCCGGCACCACCGGCAACCCGAAAGGGGTGGTGTATCACCACCGCGGCGCGCACCTGAATGCGCTGTCTAATGCCATGTGTTGGGACATGAGCCGCTTCCCGGTATACCTGTGGACGCTGCCGATGTTCCACTGCAACGGCTGGTGCTTCCCCTGGGCGCTCGCCGCCTATGTCGGGGTTAATGTGTGCCTGCGCCATGTTCGCGCTGAGGCGATTTATCCGGCGCTTGCCGAGCATGGCGTCGATCATTTCTGTGGCGCGCCCATCGTGCTGAACATGCTGGCCAACGCCTGTGATGAGTTGAAAGCGTTGAAGACCCAGCCAGTCAAAGTACTAACCGCCGGCGCTGCACCTCCGGCGGCGGTGATTGAAGCCATGGAAGCGCTGGAGTTTCGTGTCACCCACGTTTATGGCCTGACCGAAACCTACGGCCCCAGCGTCGCCTGCGAGTGGAAAAGCGAATGGGACAGCGAAACGCCAGAGCAGCGCGCGCGGCTGAAATCGCGGCAGGGTGTGCGTGCGCCTTTGCTCGACGGTCTGATGGTGGCTGACCCGGATACGCTGCAACCGGTGCCGAAAGATGGCCAAACCATCGGTGAAATCATGATGCGCGGCAACGTGGTGATGAAGGGCTACCTGAAAAACCCCACGGCTACTGCCGAAGCCTTTGCCGGCGGCTGGTTCCATTCCGGCGACCTGGCGGTGTGGCATGCCGACGGCTATGTGGAGATCAAGGACCGCAGTAAGGACATCATCATTTCCGGCGGCGAAAATATCTCCTCCATCGAGGTGGAAGACGTGCTGTATCGCCACCCGCTGATTCTTGAAGCGGCGGTAGTCGCCATGGCCCATGCCAAATGGGGCGAAACCCCCTGTGCCTTCGTCACCCTCAAACCCGGTGCTGAGCTGACGGCTGAAGAGCTGATTAGTTTCTGTCAGCAACGCTTGGCGCGCTTTAAAGTGCCGGGTTGCGTGGTGTTTAGCAGCTTGCCGAAAACCAGCACCGGCAAGGTGCAGAAGTTTGTGCTGCGTGAGCAGGCCCGGTTACTGGCCGCTCAGGCTGTGGCTTGAGTGCGGCGATGTGGGGGCCGTTGCGTTGCGGCAGCGTGAAGGCGCTTGTTACAGGTTTAAATGGATAACGAGTTGAGAAACTAAATGCCATTCACTACTATTTGGCATCTTAACTCGTCTACACCAAGAGGCTGTCTTCATGCAGGTAAGCAAGCGTTTGTTCGCCGCACTCACTCTCACTGCGCTTTCCGGTGCCGTGCAAGCCGCCGATGAAGTGGTGGTTTACTCCGCGCGTATTGATGAGCTGATCAAACCGGTATTCGATGCTTACACCGCCAAGACGGGTGTGCCGGTGAAGTTCATCACCGACAAAGAAGCGCCGCTGTTGGCGCGTCTGCAAGCAGAAGGGGCTAACACCCCGGCCGACATGTTGATCACTGTGGATGCCGGCAACCTCTGGCAGGCCGAGCAGGAAGGCGTGCTCAAGCCGCTGCAGTCCGCTGTTATCGACGCCAATATTCCTGCGCAATATCGCTCCAGCACTGGCAGTTGGACGGGCCTGTCGCTGCGCGCCCGGACCATCTTCTACTCCACCGAGCGGGTCAAGCCGAGCGAGTTGTCGACCTACGAAGCCCTGGCCGACAAAAACTGGGAAGGCCGCCTGTGCCTGCGTACCAGCAAGAAGGTCTACAACCAGTCGTTGACCGCCACCCTGATTGAAACCCATGGCGCAGCCAAAACCGAAGAGATCGTCAAGGGTTGGGTCAATAACCTGGCCACCGACGTGTTTGCCGATGACACCGCGCTGCTGCAGGCCATCGACGCCGGCCAATGCGATGTCGGCATCACCAACACTTACTATTACGGCCGCCTGCACAAGCAGCAGCCTGACCTGAAAGTGAAGCCGTACTGGCCGAACCAAAACGACCGTGGCGTGCACGTTAATCTGTCCGGTGCCGGTGTGACCAAGTATGCACCGCATGCAGAAGCGGCGCAGAAGCTGCTGGAGTGGATGACCACCGCAGAAGCGCAAACCATCTTCGCCGGCGTCAACCAGGAGTTCCCGGCCAACCCGGCGGTCGCGCCGTCCGAGGAAGTCGCGGCGTGGGGCAGCTTCAAGGCCGATGCCATTCCGCTGGAAGTGGCAGGCAAGCGTCAGGCTGAAGCCACCATGTTGATGGATCGCGCTGGCTGGAACTAAGACGTTAACGATTTGCTGCGCGTCGGCCCTGCGGCGTTAAAAACAGGCTCGGTAAGCCGCTGCGGCTAACGCGCTTCAGCGCGACCCGAAGGGCGAGTGAAACGAGTAATGCTCATGTACAACAGTACACTCCGCTTCCTCGCCTGTTTTGACCAGCCGGAGGCTGTTACTAACGTAGCGCCTTGCAGGACTCTAGCTCGCGAAATCTTAAACAGGTTCTACGGCCTGCACAGGCCTTCAGTGGCTAGGATGGGTATCGCTGCGCTCAACCCATCCTACGTAACTGGCTTTATACTGCCAACGCCCCGCCTTTGCGGGGCGTTGTCTTTTCCGCTGTAGAGGATTCTGCGTGGCCCATCCTGCCCAGCGTCGCTGGTACCCGATCGCTTTTGCCGTTGCCTTGCTGGTGCTGCTGCCATTAAGCGTGTTGCTGTTCAGCTGGCATGAGGTCGACCAGAAGATCTGGGCGCACCTGTGGCAAACCCAGCTACCGCGTCTGCTCGGCAATACCCTGATGCTAGTGCTCGGTGTTGGCGTCGGGGTGACGCTGCTGGGTGTCAGCCTGGCCTGGCTGACCAGCCTGTGTGAGTTCCCGGGGCGGCGATGGCTGGATTGGGCGTTGATGCTGCCGTTCGCGATCCCCGCCTATGTGTTGGCGTTTGTGTTTGTCGGCCTGCTGGATTTCGCCGGCCCGCTGCAGACCCTGCTGCGCGAGTGGTTTGGCAGCGGTGTGCGCTTCCCCCGCGTGCGCTCTACCGGCGGGGTGATCATCGTACTGGTGCTGGTGTTCTACCCCTACGTCTACCTGCTCGCACGCAATGCCTTTCTGGCTCAAGGCAAGGGGTTGATGGAGGCGGCGCGGGTGCTCGGTCTGAGCCCGTGGCGGGCATTCTGGCGAGTGGCCTTACCCATGGCACGGCCAGCGATTGGCGCGGGGTTGGCACTGGCCATTATGGAAACCCTGGCGGATTTCGGCGCGGTATCGGTATTCAATTTCGACACCTTCACCACCGCTATTTATAAAACCTGGTACAGCTTTTACAGCCTGACCAGTGCCACCCAACTGGCCAGCTTGTTGCTGTTGGCGGTGATGCTGGTGCTGTATGGCGAGCGCCGCGCCCGCGGTGCAGTGCGCCCGGTGAATGAGCGGCCGCGGGGCAAGGCGCTGTATCACCTCAAAGGTGGTAAAGCTCTGGCGGCCAGTGCCTGGTGTGGTCTGGTATTCGCCTGCGGTTTTGTTATTCCCGTGTTGCAGTTGATTGTCTGGTTCTGGCAGCGCGGTCGCTTCGACCTGGATGAGCGCTACAGTGCGCTTATTTTGCACACCCTCTACCTGGGGGCCATTGCTGCGCTGATCACTGTCAGCGTGGCTTTACTGCTGGCGTTTGCTCGGCGTCAGGCTCCGACTCGGCTGATGCGTTCGACCGTCGGGTTGGCCAATCTCGGCTATGCCTTACCCGGTTCGATGCTGGCCGTGGCGATCATGCTGGCGTTTAGTTATCTCGATCGCGAGCTGGTGATTCCGCTGTCCAGTTGGCTGGGCGGCGCGGGTAAACCGGTGTTGCTCGGCAGCCTCTCGGCGCTGCTGCTGGCTTATATGATTCGCTTTATGGCTGTGGCCTACGGGCCGCTGGAAAACAGCCTGGCGCGCATCCGCCCGTCCTTGCCGGAGGCTTCGCGTAGCCTCGGCGTCGGCGGTGTCGGGTTGTTCTTTAGGGTCTACCTGCCCTTGTTGGTGCCGGGGGCGTTGTCAGCGGCCTTGCTGGTGTTTGTCGATGTGCTCAAGGAAATGCCCGCGACCCTGCTGATGCGCCCCTTTGGTTGGGATACCTTGTCGGTGCGGGTGTTTGAAATGACCAGCGAAGGCGAGTGGGCGCGTGCCGCATTACCGGCGCTGACCCTGGTGCTGGTAGGGCTATTGCCGGTGATTCTGCTGATTCGTCGCTCGGCGCGTCGCTTAGGGTAGGGTGGGTTAGTCGCGTAGCGGCGTAACCCGCCAGGCGCCTTCAGTACAGCCAAGACCAAGATGACCTCCCCCGGTGTTGCGGCTACAATGCGCGCCATTCGCAGCGGCCCATTATCGTGATAGCCCGTGCCAGTGCCCGGTTTTGTGGGCTCAGCCAGGTTGCCGCTGCACTGCCCAGCCCGCAAGGAGACACTTATGGGACAGCGCACACCGCTCTACGACTTGCACCTAGCTCTGGGTGCCAAGATGGTCGACTTCGGCGGTTGGGACATGCCGTTGCACTATGGCTCGCAAGTCGAGGAGCACCATCAAGTGCGCCGCGATTGCGGGGTCTTCGATGTGTCGCACATGACCGTGGTAGATGTCACGGGCAGCCAGGCCAAGGCCTACCTGCAGCACCTGCTGGCCAACGACATTGAGCGCCTGCAGAGTATCGGCAAAGCCCTTTACAGCGGCATGCTCAACGAGCAAGGCGGGGTGGTGGATGACCTTATCGTCTACCTGACCGCCTTTGGTTACCGCGTGGTGGTGAACGCGTCGACCCGCGACAAGGACCTGGCCTGGATGCGCCTGCAAAGTGTCGATTTCGACGTGCAATTGCAGGAGCGTAGCGAGCTGGCCATGTTGGCCATTCAAGGACCGCAGGCGCGAAACAAGACCGCCGAACTGGTCAACCAGTCCCGTGCCGAGTTGATCCACAGCCTTAAGCCGTTCGAAGGCCAGCCCGATGGCGACTGGTTTATCGCGCGCACCGGTTATACCGGCGAAGATGGCCTGGAAATCATGCTGCCAGCCCATGAGGTAGTGACCTTCCTCAATGAGCTGGTGGGTGCTGGTATCTCACCGATAGGCCTCGGTGCTCGCGATACCTTGCGGCTTGAGGCCGGTATGAACCTGTACGGCCAGGATATGGATGAAAGCGTCACTCCGCTGGCTGCCAATATGGCCTGGACCATTGCCTGGGAGCCGGCCAGTCGTGGGTTTGTCGGTCGCAGTGCCCTGCAAAAGCAAAAGACTGAAGGCGTTGCTTCCAAGTTGGTCGGTTTGGTACTTGAGGAGCGTGGCGTGCTGCGCGCCCATCAAGTGGTGCGGGTTGAGGGTGTGGGCGATGGCGAGATCACCAGCGGCAGTTTCTCGCCGACCCTGGGTAAATCGATCGCTCTGGCCCGCGTGCCGGCGGCAACCAGTGAGCGCGCCGAGGTGGAAATTCGCGGTAAGTGGTACCCGGTACGGGTGGTAAAACCGACCTTTGTGCGTAACGGCAAGGCTCTTATCTGACCAAGGATGGTCGTAGCACCTGCTTTGGTGGTGCTCATCCGGTTGTTAAAGACTTTCTTTCACTATGGCCACGGCCTGCTAAATTTCCATGACGGCGCGGTTGCCGTCCTGTCAGATGAGGAACGACACATGAGCAATATCCCCGCCGATCTGCGTTACGCCGCCAGCCACGAGTGGGCGCGCCTGGAAGCCGATGGTAGCGTTACCGTGGGCATCTCCGATCACGCCCAAGAGGCGTTGGGTGATGTGGTGTTTATCGAGTTGCCAGACGTTGGCAAGACCTTGAGTGCCGGCCAGGAAGCCGGGGTGGTGGAGTCGGTTAAAGCCGCATCCGACATCTACGCACCGATCTCCGGTGAAGTAATCGCGATCAACGACGGCCTGGCCGACAGCCCGGAAAGCGTTAACAGCGACCCGTACAGCAGCTGGTTTTTCAAACTCAAGCCGAGCGATACCAGCGAGCTGAACAAGCTACTTGATGCCGCCGCCTATAAGGCCAGCGCTGACAGCGACGCATAAAGCCTGGTCGCTAAATGACAAAGCCCCGCATCGCGGGGCTTTGTCATTTAAGGTGCTTGGGTCTAATTCTATTGCGCCGCTTCAACGCGCAGCAGTACGCCATCCTGACCAGTCACCCGCACGGGTGTGCCGGCTGGCAGGTCGGCGCCGATCACCAGCCATAAACTGTCGCCGGCCTTGATCTTGCCGCGTCCGCCGCTGATGGCTTCATGCAGCGCGAAGGTGCGCCCAACGAATTCGCTGCCGCGCTGGTTCAACCCAGGTTGGTCGGAGGGTTTCGCTGCGCTGCGCTGACGTTGCCACCAGAACACCGCAGTCAGCACCGACAGCACGCCGAACAGGATGAACTGCACGGCCCAAGGCAGCTCTGGAAAGATAAAGGTCAGCAGACCGACGCTGGCGGCCGCCAGGCCAATCCATAGCAGGTAGCCGCCGGCCCCGAACACTTCGAGAATCAGCAGCAGGGTGCCGAAGGCCAACCAGTTCCAGTACGACAGGTGCTGTAAAAAATCCCACATGGCTTAACCCTTCTTATCGCCGAAGGTGGCTTTGACGATTTCGCTGATACCACCGACCGCGCCAATCACTTGGCTGGCTTCCAGCGGCATGAGGATGACTTTGCTGTTGTTGGCGCTGGCCAGTTTGCCGAGGGCTTCGATGTATTTCTGCGCGACGAAGTAGTTGACCGCCTGCACGTTACCCTGGGCGATGGCTTCGGAAACCATGCGGGTGGCTTCTGCTTCGGCCTGGGCAGCCCGCTCGCGTGCTTCGGCTTCGAGGAAGGCGGCCTGGCGCTGGCCTTCGGCCTTGAGGATATCGCCTTGCTTCTGCCCTTCGGCGGTGAGGATAGCGGCGGCGCGCAGGCCTTCGGCTTCGAGAATCTGCGCACGCTTGATCCGCTCGGCTTTCATTTGGCCGGACATGGCGGCCATCAGGTCAGCAGGCGGGCTGATGTCCTTGATCTCGATGCGGGTGATCTTGATGCCCCAGGGCGCGGTGGCTTCATCGACGGTGCGCAGCAGCTTTTCGTTGATCGCATCGCGCTGGCCAAGCATGGCGTCCAGTTCCATGGAACCGAGCACGGTGCGGATGTTGGTCATCACCAGGTTACGAATAGCGTGTTCGAGGTTGTTCACCTCGTAGGCGGCCTGGGCTGCATTGATAATCTGGAAAAAGCAGATGGCGTCAATTTCTACCGTGGCATTGTCGGCAGTGATTACTTCCTGCGGCGGGATATCCAGCACGTTTTCCATCACGTTGAGCTTACGGCCAATCTTGTCCATCACCGGCACGATGATGTTCAGACCTGGCTTGAGCGTGTTGGTGTAGCGGCCGAAGCGCTCAACCGTCCACTCAAAGCCTTGGGGGACGACCTTGAAACCCATAAAAACGATGGCGACGGCGAGGCCGACAAAAAGAAAGATGACACTGCCGATTTCCATATGGTGTAGCTCCTGGCGGGTTGAGTCTGCTGATCAATTATCTAAGCACAGTTGGCGTTGGTGCTGCTGTCGATGCGGTTGCAGAGTGAGCCGATCAACGGTCATGTTGGCCGGGTCAGTGCCACCGAGTTTCAGGGCGTGGACAACAACGTTGCGGTCCTTGATGCCCGCGTCACAGCGCAGGCCTTCAGCGTGGATGGTTTTGCTTCATTGGTAGGTAAGTAGCAACGCGGGCCATTTGTCGCCGTTGGTTGCGCTGCACTACCTGTAAGTGCGTACGCGTTGACGAGCCATTAAGGCTATTTCTGTTCGCTCTGCGGGGTTACGCGCAGCACTTCTTCGATGGTAGTCAGACCGGCGCCAACCTTCTGCGCGCCGGACAGACGCAGGCTGCGCATGCCTTCCTTGAACGCATGCCGACGCAGCGCAATCAGGTCAGTATCGGCAGTGATCAGCGGCTTCATCGCATCATTGATCAGCATGATTTCATACACCCCAGCGCGGCCGCGGTAGCCCGTGTCGCGGCACTCCAGGCAGCCGACGGCGCTGCAGGCCTGGGTGGGCAGCGGTGCGCTCCAGGGTTTGGTCAGGCTTTGCCAGCCGTCTTCATCCAATGCTTGTGGGGTTTTGCAATGCGGGCAGAGGGTGCGCACCAGGCGCTGGGCCATTACACCGAGCAGGGTGGCCTTGAGCAGGTAGTGCGGCACGCCCAGTTCCAGTAAACGAGTGATGGCGCTGGGTGCGTCGTTGGTGTGCAGGGTGGAGAGCACCAGGTGGCCGGTCAGTGCAGCCTGGATCGCCATTTCGGCGGTTTCCAGATCGCGGATCTCACCGACCATGATGATGTCCGGATCTTGGCGCATCAGGGCGCGCACGCCACTGGCAAAGGTCAAGTCGATATTGTGCTGCACCTGCATCTGATTGAAGGCCCCTTCGATCATTTCGATCGGGTCTTCGATGGTGCAGACGTTAACCTCTTGGGTCGCCAGTTGTTTAAGCGTGGTGTACAGCGTGGTGGTCTTGCCCGAGCCGGTCGGGCCGGTAACCAGAATGATCCCGTTGGGCTGGCTGGTCATGCTTTTCCAGCGTTTTAGGTCATCGGCCGAAAACCCCAGCTGGTCGAAGCTTTTCAGCAGCACTTCCGGGTCGAAAATCCGCATCACCATCTTTTCGCCAAAGGCGGTGGGCATGGTAGAGAGGCGCAGTTCGACCTCGCCGCCGTCTGGGGTTTTGGTCTTGACTCGGCCGTCTTGGGGTTTGCGCTTTTCCGCGACGTTCATCCGGCCGAGACTCTTCAGGCGACTGACGATGGCCATGGTCACCTGGGGCGGGAATTGGTAAACGGTGTGCAGCACCCCGTCGATGCGAAAACGCACGCTGCCCTGCTCGCGGCGTGGTTCGATATGAATGTCACTGGCGCGCTGGGTAAAGGCGTACTGGAACAACCAGTCGACGATATTGACGATATGCGCATCGTTGGCGTCCGGTTCCTGATCCTGGGCGCCGAGGTTGAGCAGTTGCTCGAAGTTGCCGGCACCGCTGACTTTCATGTCGCCAGCCGAGGCACCGCTAACCGACTTCGCCAGGCGGTAGAACTCCACGGTATAGCGCTGAATGTCTGTCGGGCTAGCCAGCACGCGCTTGATCGGCCGCTTGAGCACGTGGGTCAGGTTGGCTTCCCAGCTGTGAACCAGAGGGTCGCTGCTGGCGATCGTGACGCTGTCATTGTCCACCGCCACGGCAAGAATCTTGTGGCGCTGGGCGAAGGCGTAAGACATTAGAGGGGTGATAGCGGCGACATTGACCTTGAGCGGATCGATGCGCAGGAACGGTTGCCCGCATTGTTCCGCCAGCCAACTGGTCAGTCCTTCCAGTTCAAGCTTTTTACCTGGCGCTCTCAGGTCATCAAGCTGTTGAGCGGCGAGAAACTCCAGCGGATGCTGCTTATTGTTTACCGCGCTGCGGCGGATCGCCAGGCATTGCTCTGCATTGTCTTGATCTATTCGGCCCTGGGCGACCAGCTCACGCAGCAGGTCGGCGAGTTCCAGCTGGCGATCATGGGCTGACGAGACAAATGCGGACATAAAACTCCCTGACGATCCTGATAACTAAGGCAATGCCGGCAGCATGACGCTAAGCACCTGGGCTGTCTGCCGACTTAATCCATTTTTGCACAGTCGCCAGATGTTGCCGCTCTGCATGTCAGGCGCGTGTGAGTGTCTTCACGCCGTCGGCAGTACCAAGCAGCAGCAAATCAGCCGGGCGAGCGGCGAACAGGCCATTAGTGACCACCCCGACGATGGCGTTGATTTGGCTTTCCAGCTCGGCCGGATTGGTGATCGACAGGTTGAATACGTCGATGATGATGTTGCCGTTATCGGTCACGACGCCCTCACGGTACACCGGGTCGCCACCGAGTTTGACCAGTTGCCGGGCGACATGGCTGCGCGCCATGGGAATCACTTCCACCGGCAGCGGGAACGCGCCGAGTAGCGGTACCAGCTTGCTGGCGTCAGCGATGCAGATAAAGGTTTGCGCCACGGCGGCAACGATTTTTTCGCGGGTCAGGGCTGCGCCACCGCCCTTGATCAGGTTGAGGTGCTCGTCGCTCTCGTCGGCACCGTCGACATAGAACTCCAGGTCGCTGACCGTGTTCAGTTCGTACACCGGTATGCCATGGCCTTTGAGGCGCGCGGCAGTGGCGTCGGAGCTGGCCACGGCGCCGTCGAATTCCATCTTGTGCTTGGCCAGGGCATCGATAAAGCAGTTGGCGGTGGAGCCGGTGCCGACTCCGATCACACTCTTGGCGTCGAGTTTGGGGAGAATAAAGTCGACGGCAGCCTGGGCGACGGCTTGCTTGAGTTGATCCTGGTTCATCATGGGGCCTGGCGTGGGAGTGAGGGAGGTCGCGAATTATAGCCTGCCTGGATAGCCAACGGACCTGAGGCAGGGAAAAGCCCTAGCGTGTGTGGTCGTTCGGCGCAGCCCTGGGGTAGACTCGCTGACTCCCTGAAAAGCCGCCTGCGATCACGCCATGCTCGAACAGTACGTCAAAAAGATCCTTACCTCGCGCGTCTATGACATAGCGGTGGAAACGCCGTTGCAAGTCGCCCCTCAGCTTTCTGAGCGGCTGGGCAACCAGATTTTGCTCAAGCGTGAAGACCTGCAGCCGGTTTACTCGTTCAAGATTCGCGGTGCCTACAACAAGCTTGCGCAGCTCTCGGCTGAAGAGCAGGCGCGCGGTGTGGTCACCGCCTCGGCCGGCAACCATGCCCAGGGGCTAGCGCTGGCGGCCAAGGTGCTGGGGGTCAAAGCGACTATCGTGATGCCCAAAACCACGCCTGAAATCAAGGTTCAAGGTGTGCGTTCGCGCGGCGGCAAGGTGGTTTTGCACGGCGACAGCTTCCCCGAGGCGCTGGCTTACTCGCTCAAGCTGGTGGACGAGAAGGGCTACATCTATATCCACCCCTACGATGATCCGCACACCATCGCAGGGCAGGGCACCGTGGCGATGGAAATCCTCCGTCAGCAGCCGGGTCAGCTCGATGCGATCTTTGTCCCGGTCGGCGGCGGTGGGCTGATCGCCGGGATCGCGGCCTATGTGAAATACCTGCGTCCAGAGATCAAGATCATCGGCGTTGAGCCGGATGACTCCAACTGCCTACAGGCGGCCATGGCTGCCGGTGAGCGGGTGGTGCTGAGCCAGGTTGGGCTATTCGCCGACGGTGTGGCGGTAGCGCAAATCGGTCAGCACACCTTTGATGTGTGCAAGGATTATGTCGATGAGGTGATCACTGTCAGCACCGACGAGATCTGTGCAGCGATCAAGGACATCTACGATGACACCCGCTCGATCACCGAGCCGGCTGGCGCGCTCAGTGTGGCCGGGATCAAGAAATACGTGGAGCGCGAAGGCTGCCACGGCCAGGTGCTGGTGGGCATCGACTCGGGGGCCAACGTCAACTTCGATCGCTTGCGCCATGTCGCTGAGCGCGCCGAATTGGGCGAGAAACGCGAGGCGATCATTGCTGTGACCATCCCCGAGCAACCTGGCAGCTTCAAGGCGTTCTGCGAGGCCATTGGCAAGCGACAGATCACCGAGTTCAACTACCGCTATCACGAAGACAAGGAAGCGCACATCTTCGTCGGCGTGCAAACTCACCCGGAAAACGACCCACGTGCGGCGCTGGTGCAGGGGCTGCGCGAGCAGGGCTTTCCTGTGTTGGACCTGACCGATAACGAACTGGCCAAGCTGCACATCCGCCATATGGTCGGCGGTCATGCTGCGGCGGTGCCGGATGAGTGCGTCTATCGCTTCGAGTTTCCCGAGCGCCCAGGTGCGCTGTTCAATTTCTTACAGAAATTGGGTGGGCGTTGGAACATCTCGATGTTCCACTACCGTAATCACGGCGCTGCCGACGGTCGCGTGGTGGCGGGTCTGCAAGTGCCGCAAGCAGAACGTCATCTTGTGCCGGCGGCGCTGGAAGCCATCGGCTATCCCTACTGGGATGAGAGCGATAACCCGGCGTACAAACTCTTTTTAGGCTAAGAACCTATTCAAAATCTGCTGCGCGTCGGCTCTGCGGCGTTAAAAACAGGCTTGGAAGCCGCTTGCGGCTAACGCGCTTTAGCGCGATCCGAAGGGCGAGTGGAACGAGTAATGCTCATGTACAACTCGTACACTCCGCTTCCTCGCCTGTTTTCGCCTTGCATAGCTCTAGCTCGCGAGATTTTGAACAGGCTCTAAACGGCAGGAGCTGAATCGATGGAACATTACCAACTGCTGAAAATTCTCCACAGTGCACCGGGCGTGTTGTTGCTGCTGGGCGTGCTGGCCCATGTATTTATGCTGTGGAAGGCGGCGCGCTCTGGCGACAGCGCTGTGCTGCAACGCAAGCTCAAACGCACCCGCTTGATTAGCCTGCCGGTATTCGGCCTGCTGGCCCTGAGCCTGCCGGTCAGTGGCTGGTGGATGGTCAATCTGGCAGGCTTCCCGCTAGGGCAAACCTGGTTATTAGCCAGCAGCGTGATATTTGGCGTGCTGGTGCTGTTCGGCCTGCTGCTCAATGGCCGTCTGGCCGCTTGGCAGGCGCTGGGTAATAACCCCGTACCGACCAGCCTGCTGCGTTTCTGTGCAGTGTATGCCGGGCTGATTGTGCTGTTGTTGCTGGTGATTATGGGGTTGATGGGCGCTAAGCCGGCCTAGATAACCAGCCCGTGACCTGTCGTGCGTCGACAGGCTGCACTGTCCCAATAAGCGATCATATAGAGTTACTGATTGCGCTTAGTAAGATCCCGCCGGGATTCACTGTGCTGCTATAGGTTTGGCGGAAGGGGGCTATGCCAATACCCTCGCCATACTTGAGTCACCCCTTATTAGTCAGGCCAACGTGCAAAATTCCAGGGCGAAGTCAGTCGCGCCAGGCCCAAGGAATACTGTTGCATCTACATGGAATTGAATGCCTATGAGGTGAATCTGGACGTGCTATCCCTAGTTTTCAGGATACGCGGGCGAATGGCTCGCAAAGTAGCCAGGTGATGACAATCAAGGCACTCCATCAGAAAGCATCTCAAATGCAGCCAGGCATCTGGCGCGACTATAAGGTGAATGATCTGTTGTGCCATTTATCAAACGGCCACTGCTCCGTGACGCCAAGCGGTATGTTCGGTCCCAAACAAACCACGACACTTAGGTGTTTCGATTCTCTTGATGCCGCTACGTCGGGGCTATCAAGTGACCGGATCGGCTGATCCAACGGTAAAAATAATCCAACCTTAGTCCAGCCACAAAAAACCCAGCCTAGTGCTGGGCTTTTTGTGGCTGGGTCTGTCTACGTAGGGGCTACGTTAAGTGGGAGCAGAAAATTCAGAAACGAAAAAGGCCCACCTTTCGGTGAGCCTTTTCGTTGTTTCGTGTGGTGCCGGCACCAAGAGTCGAACTCGGGACCTACTGATTACAAGTCAGTTGCTCTACCAGCTGAGCTATACCGGCATTTGTGGGGCGCATTATATCGATTCATTTGCCGGAGTAAAGTGGTCTGAGCATAGATATATGCAGGTCTTGTTATCAGCACTGAAATGCTTATGCACATACGCAGTCCATCTGGCACGAACGTGCGCAAGCTTTGTGCGCTGGTTCTCTGTATTTCTTAAGTGCATGTTTTTGCTGAGTATATTTTCAGTACAAAAAATATGCGACGAGCAAGAAGCCTGCTAGGACGGGCTTTTGCGGGCGCTGCTCAGATTCTGTCAACAGAGTTATCCACAGATGTTGTGGATACTATCTACGGTCTTTCGGCGAGTAACAGTAAATTTCGCGGACTCTGCTGGTAGGAGCAGAAGCTGCCGAGGCGCACCCGAAAGCCTTGTTCCTGTAGGAATAAAGCACGGTCGAGCAGCAGCCACAGTTCCAATGGGCGGCGGAATAGATTGCGTAGTAGCTCCAGGTTGCGCACTTGGGCCAGTCGCAGCCAGCCGTTTTGTTCCAACTGATCCCAGTCTTGCTCTGTGGGTGGCGGTAGGTTTTTAAGCGCCGCGAGGTCTTTGCAATAGTCAGCAAAGGATTTATCCAGCCAACGCGGTGGTAGCGAAGGGGTTGGCAGGTAATCGTCGCTGCCGCGCAGTTGCCGTTGCAGCAGGTCAAAGGCTAGGCGTCTGGCCATCGACTGATCGCGTTGGCGTCGTACCCGTGCGCCGGCCGTGACGGTTTCGCTAAGCGGCAGGCCGAGGTCGTCGAGGGACAGTTGCAGTGCGGAGACCTGCGCGGTTTGTGACAGCGCCTGGTAGTGCGGCGTGCTGATGCGGTTGTAGCAGCAAGGAGCCACTGCCAGTTGCTGGCAGCCCGTCGCGCTGGCGAGCTGCATGAGGCGCACATGCAGATCGCCGCAGGCATGCAGGGCCACGGGGCTGTGCTGTGCGTGCAGCTGGGTGGTGGCGTCGGCCGCCAATACATCTTGTTCAATATGCTGCGCGGCAATGCCGAGTTTATGGCTAAGCAGCTGTCCGCTGTTAACCAACTTGGGGTCGTGCTCCAGGCAAGTCAGCGTGCCGCCGCCGTGTGCGAGTCGGCGGCCGAGGTGGCCTTTGCCGGCGCACCAATCCAGCCAATGCTGGGGTGTTTGAGTAAAGGTCAGGCTGCGGGCGAAAGCATCAATCTGCTGCCATTTGCGGCCTGGTACATCAACGTTGAAGCGTGCAGGCAATGCGGCCGCAGGCTGCTGTGGCAGTGCGCCGACCTGGCTCAAAAGCTGGGCTTGATCGGCCAGTTGCGAAAAGGGCGCGGGGGCAGCAAGCCGATGCGGTTGATTGTGTGCCTGTTCAGCGTGCTCCAGGCTTTGCGCGCGTAGCCAGTCAGCCAGCTCGGGATGATCGGCTTCCCACGGGAGGCTCGGGTAATGCACGAAAGGCCGTGGTTGCCACAGCGCCTGATGCTCAATAAGAAAGCTATCAAGCGCAGTAAAGCGTTGCAGCAAATCAGCGCCACTGAGCGGTTGTGCGGATAAGGCGGCTGGCATGGAGTTTGTTGCCTGAGGGTTTGGCCCTCAGGCAATCAGCGGCCCTGGCAGGCGTCGACGCGCAGCCAGCGTTCCAGCAGCTTGAAGGCTCGTACCAGCAGGAAGGCGATCAGCAGGTAGAACATCCCGGCAGCAAAGAAGATCTCCACCGGCAAGTAGGTGCGGGCAATGATGGTGCGGGCCATGCCGGTCAGTTCCAGCAAGGTCACGGTGCTGGCCAGGGCGCTGGCCTTGAGCATCAAGATCACTTCGTTGCTATAGGCGGGGAGGCCGATGCGCGCGGCGCGCGGCAGGATGATGTAGAACATGGTCTGCGCCCGCGACATGCCCAGCGCACGGGCTGCTTCCACTTCGCCAGGCGGCACGGCCTGGATAGCGCCGCGCAGGATCTCGGCGATATAGGCGGCTGTGTGCAGGGTCATGGTCAGGATCGCGCACCAGTACGGATCACGCAGGTACGGCCACAGCGGTCCATTGCGCACGGCATCGAACTGGGCCAGTCCGTAGTAGATCAAAAACAGTTGCACCAGCAGTGGTGTGCCGCGGAAGAAGAAAATGTAGCTATAGGGCACTGCCCGCACATACCAGTGCCGGGATGAGCGCGCGATGCCCATCGGAATGGCGAGTATCAGGCCAGCCACAACGGCAATGCCGACCAGCTCCAGGGTCAGGAGCGCACCCTTGGTCAGGCGCGGCAGCCATTTGATGATCACGTCCCAGTTGAGGGCGGTTAGGCCTTCCCAGAGTGCGTACGCTGCGAGCGCGACGACAATCGACCACGCCACAATTTCAGCGATTTTCCTCATGAGGTGCTCCTGACAAAGCCACGGCTGGAGCGTTTTTCCAGGAAGTGCATGCCAATCATCGCCAGGACTGTGAGGCCCAGGTAGATAAAGGCCGCTACCAAGAAGAAGGTGAAGGGCTCCTTGCTGGAGGTCACGGCAATTTGTGAGCGGCGCATGATTTCTTCCAGGCCGATAACCGAGACCAGGGCGGTGTCCTTCATCAGGATCATAAACAGGTTGCCCAGGCCGGGCAGGGCGATGCGCCACATCTGCGGCAGGATCAATCTCCAGAAAATCCGTGGGCGGGACATGCCGAGGGCTTGGCCGGCTTCGCGGTGGCCTTTGGGGATGGCCAAAATCGCGCCACGAAACACCTCGGTGGCGTAGGCGCCGAAACAGATGCCGAGGGCGATGGTGCCGGCGGCGAAGGCGGTTAGCTCAAGGCTTTCAATGCCGAGCAGGTCTGCCAGGTTGCGCATCAGTTGCACGGTGCCGAAATAGATCAGCAACACCCAGAGCAGCTCGGGAATACCGCGCACGATGGTCGAATAGGTACCGCCAAGCCATTGCAATGGCTTGTACGGGGAAGTCTTGGCGAGAGCGCCGAGCAAGCCGAGCACCAGACCCAGGCACAGCGCGCTGAGCGCCAGCTTGATGGTCATCAGGGTGCCAGCAGCCAGGGCCGGGCCGAATCCGTAGAGGTCGAAGTTCATAAGGGCTCAGAAGCCTGCGCCGCCCGAGTGGGCGACGCAGAGCCAGCAACTTAGTAGATGCTGAAGGGGAAGTACTTGTCGTTGATTTTCTTGTAGGTGCCGTCAGCCACGATCTCGGCCAGTGCGGCGTTCAGCTTGTCGCGCAGGGCATCACCCTTGCGAACGGCAATGCCGATCTTGTCGTTGTCGAATACCGGGTCGCCTTTGAATTCAAAGCTCTTGCCGGCATCGCTCTTCAGCCATTCCCAGTTAACGAAGGTGTCAGCCAGTACGCCATCGAGACGGCCCGAGGACAGGTCGAGGTAGGCGTTTTCCTGGGTGTCGTACAGCTTGATATCGACCACGCCGCCCAAGTTATCTTCCAGCCAGGTGCCGGCGATGGTGGCGCGTTGAGCGCCGATAACCTTGCCTTTCAGGCTGGCTTTATCAGTTTTGAAATCGCCACCTTTAGGGGCGATAAACTGCAGCTTGTTGGTGTAGTACGGCTCGGTGAAATCTACCGCTACTTTGCGCTCGTCGGTGATCGACATGGAGGCGATCAGGAAGTCGAATTTCTTCGCGTTCAGGGCCGGGATAATGCCGTCCCAGTCCGAAGTAACCACTTCGCACTCGGCCTTCATCTTGGCGCACAGGGCCTGGCCAATCTCCACGTCAAAGCCGCCGACCTGGCCGCTGGCGTCGATCAGATTGAACGGCGGGTAAGCGCCTTCGGTACCCAGTTTCAGTTTGTCAGCAGCGACGGCGCTGGTGCCGAATGCCAGAGTGGCGGCAGCGGCCAGCAGGATTTTCTTGTAGTTCTGCATGCGTAGTTGCTCCGTGTGTTTAATGGTTGCTGGACATGAATTGTTTGCAGCGCGCCGAGTTAGGGTTGTCGAATACTTGCTCTGGAGAGCCTTGCTCTTCAACTAAGCCCTGATGCAGAAACACCACCTCGCTGGAAACTTGACGGGCAAAGCCCATTTCATGAGTCACCAGCAGCATAGTGCGACCTTCTTCGGCGAGTGCGCGGATCACATTAAGCACTTCTTGTACCATTTCCGGGTCGAGAGCCGAAGTGGGCTCATCGAACAGAATGACTTTCGGCTGCATGGCCAGGGTGCGGGCAATCGCTGCGCGCTGCTGCTGGCCGCCGGATAACTGGTTCGGATAAACATGGCGCTTGTCGGCGATACCGACCTTGGCCAGCAGCGCCTCAGCCACCTCGATGGCTTCGGCCTTGCTCTGCCCCAATACGCGGCGCGGCGCCTCGATGATGTTGTCGAGCACGCTCATGTGCGGCCACAGATTGAAATTCTGGAAGACAAAACCGATCTCGCTGCGCAGGCGATTGATCTGGCGGCTGTCGGCGGCGACCAGGTCGCCATTCTTTGCGGCCTTGAGCTTGAGCTCTTCACCCGAGAGGATGATTTGCCCTTTGTGCGGGTTTTCCAGCAGGTTGATGCAGCGCAGAAAGGTCGACTTACCGGAGCCGGAAGAGCCGAGGATGGAAATCACATCGCCATCGTGAGCGGTGAGGGAGATGCCCTTGAGCACCTCAAGGTCGCCGTAGCGTTTATGCAGGTCGCGAATTTCCAGCGCGGGCGTGGCCTCGGCCATGGGGGGTCCTCTTATTGTTCGATTGCGCTCAGGCGTTGCGTGGCCTTCCTGGCGAGGCGTCAAGCTAGCATAGCGTTTCGCTGACCGCCAAGCCGTTTACCGGCCGCGCCGGGCTTGTCCGGTCATGGTGTCGCCTGGTTACAGTTGGCTGTCGCGCAGATGCAAAAAAATGGACGGGAAACATTTTTAACGTCGCGCAGCGACGGCCCGAAGGGTGGCTGCCATGGATGGCAGGCCATAAAAAACACCTCAGTGCACATCGTTCAAATACAACTCCACCATTTCATCCAAGCGCGCTTTGATCGGCTGCCAATCCGGCATCAATTGATCGAGCAAGCGCCAGAATGCTTCCGAGTGATTGTGCTCGGCCAGGTGGCAAAGCTCGTGCAGCAATACATAGTCGATGCATTCGGGCGGAGCTTTGACCAGATGCGGGTTGAGCGTCAGGGTGCCGGAATGCGAGCAACTGCCCCACTGCGTCTGCATGGTTAGCAGGCGCAGGACTGGTTTTTGCGTGAGCCAAAGTGCCTGGGGTGTAAGGCGCTCCAGACGCTGATTGAACTGCTCTCGGGCGCGGGCTTTGTACCAGGCGAATAACAACTCGCGAGCTTTCTCCGGGCGGCTCTGCCGTACCGTGATGCACAGCATGCCGCGCAGCAGCTTGACCTGTTGCGGTGCACGGGCGTCTTCCTGGACTTTCAGCGGGTAGCGCTTACCCAGGTAGAAGTGGGTTTCGCCGCTGATGTACTGGCGTGGTCGCACATGCAGCAGTCGTTCGCGGATCGGCTGCAGTTGCTCCCAGATCCAGCGTGCGCGTTTGTTCACTCCAGCAGTGATCTGCTCGGCGCTGGCATCCTGCGGAGCCAGCACCAGCACCTGGCCATCGGGCTGCACCTTGATGGTTAGTTTGCGCGCCGGACGTGGCGCGTACTGCACCCGATAGGCAATCGTCTCGCCGCCGTAATGCAGGCTGGCCATCAGGCTTTACGCGCCCCGGCGCGGACGATCTGCACCACCTGTTCCACCAGCGCCTGCACCTGATCCATACCCAGGCCCAGGGCTTTTAGCGCCATAAAGTACAGCGGCAGCAATTGCTGGCGTACGGCTGCCTCGATATTCAGCGGGTTGATGGAATATTCGCGCACGGCCTGGCTGACAATGTTGTCGGTCTGCTCGGCAAGCGCCACCCATTGCGCTGTATCGATAGCCATTACACGTTGCTCATCCAGCAGCAGCTTGAATGCGCCGAAATACGCTTGCACATGGGGGTTGCCGCGCACTGCCTCGGGCAGCTCGTCGAGCTGGCGTAGCTGCAGTTGCTCGTCGAACGATTTGAACAGCAGGTACTGCTTGAGTGGGTTATCGAACAGCGCATCGGCCTCGGCAATCACCTGGCGCAGCAACTCGGAAAAGCGTTTCTGTGCATAAGGGTCGTCCAGCAACTGGTCGATTTCCTTGGTCAGGCGGGTCTGGATAATGTCCTTCTCGTTGCGGGTTTTTTCCTCGCTCCAGGCCTGCGGCTTGTGCGCACCCATATCGCCGACCACATAGGCACCCTTGGACTCCTGCACGCCAATACCGAGCACGTGCTTGAGT
>Ga0209504_1000735_pt1 | contig 27313 bp, 31 predicted proteins | sample COGITO_mtgs_1005_FD_184791 | JGI IMG/M metagenome (GOLD analysis project Ga0209504, IMG submission 184791) | Pelagic marine microbial communities from North Sea - COGITO_mtgs_100511 (SPAdes) (version 2) | ecosystem: Environmental > Aquatic > Marine > Epipelagic ...
TATGTATAACCATGATGTATGTAGTAAAGATGGCATGTGTTACGACACGGATCTAAAAAAATATTCGATTATAGTTACTGGATGTGCCGGATTTATCGGATACCATTTGTGTAAAAAACTTCTGTCAAGGGGATTCAAAGTCGTTGGTATTGACAACGTAAATGACTATTATAGCACAACCGTAAAGGAAAAAAATATAAACGCACTAAGAGAGTTCATAAACTTTAGATTTTTAAGGGAAGATGTCATAGACACATCAGCAATTGAACACATAAATCCGGATGTTGTTGTACATCTTGCCTCCATGGCTGGTGTGCGATACAGTATTGAAAATCCACAAACATATATTGACAACAACATTAGCGGATTCATAAACATTCTTGAACAATGTAAAAAAATAAAGGTAAAACGAATTGTTTATGCCAGCAGTAGTAGCGTCTATGGGCTAAATGTAAAGGTACCCTTCTCAGAAGACGACCCCATCAACAACTGCAATAGTCCGTATGCGTGCAGCAAATACGCTATGGAGACGTTCGCTGGTACCTATCAACAACTATACAATATAGAAACCGTCGGACTGCGGTTTTTCACTGTATATGGTCCAAACGGAAGACCGGACATGGCGCCATATAAATTCCTCAAATCTATAAAAAATGACAAGCTCATTGAAAAATACGGATCCGGGACATCGTCTCGCGATTATACGTATGTCGATGATATTGTCGATGGAATAGTCGGAGCCATGTTCAGCAACACTATTAATAAACGAGTATATAATTTGGGAAACAGCGATCCAGTATCTCTGAACGCATTTATAAAGTTGTGCGAGAATATATGCAGAAAAGACGCCATTGTTAAAATGAACCCTATGCCGCTCGGAGATGTTCCGCACACTTTTGCCGACATTACACACGCAAAAAGAGACCTAGGATATGACCCAAAAACAACATTATATGAAGGAATGTCCCAAATGTATAACTGGATGGTAGAGGAGGGTTTGTGATTTAGATGTTGTGATTATTTATGTAAATTTCATCACACTGTCTGTCAATGAAGATATATACCTACTACCTATTTCACTCGATATAGTCGCAATATTTTTAACGGTATCCTATATTTTCCATGCCGTTATCGTGCAACATCTTGAAATTTAATTATTGATATTGAATAATGTATTCGTATAACATTATTCAATTTTTCTTATTTATGCATATCTATGACTGTTATTCCCTTGCTTTCCTCCCTCGGGGAAAATCTTGTTTATTTTTTTTCTATTCGGGGTATTGTCTATAATATAAGGAGATACACTGTTTTTCCAGGTAATATAAGACCATGTCGGCTGATCACGGTGGGTAATATCAGCACTCGTATATACATCCCAAAATTCTGAAAAAATATTCTGGATAAACCTATTATGCGGATCATATCCGAACGCGGTATTTTCGTAACACGGTGCTCTCACTTTGGGTACCCCCATTTCTTCAAGCCATGCGACAGTCTTCACGGCGTTCTCCTTAGTGTCCTTTCGAAACCGCTCAATATTAGTACATTCCATATACGGAGAAGACGTATGGACTCTTTGACCAAGGGGGTGAGGATGGGCGAGAATATTTGTACTCAATTCCTCCCAATCCGTACCTGGGTCGGGTGACCGAGTAGCGTCACAAAAATAAATAATGTCATACTCCTTTTTAAGCACATCTTGTATGTACTTCCATCCCATAAATTTGAAATATCGTGACCGAATAATGTCATTTCGGTGTCCTTTTAAGAAATCAATATTCACATTAACAACATCCCACGAGGTGTTAAAATCTTCCTGGGTAAGATTCGAAAACAATATATAATCGTATTCTGGATTATCGGAGCGGTCAAAAATTTTAGGCTTGTCCGCAACTTTACGATCCGGCCATATAACTACACTGGTAAAACAAATTCGCATAATTAGTATATCACCGTATTTCTAAGCTATTATTATAATATACGATATTTTCCGAACTTTTAAATATATTTAAAGTTCAATATCCATATGTCAAAGTTAGATAAATCAAATCCATTTATCAGCGTGGATTATTGGATCACAAAGGCAGATGTTTCTATCACACAGAGCTACAAAAATAGACAACATAACTATTCATATTCAGATGAAATTAAAAAGGCGTCTGAGGAGAAATCGAAAATAATTATATTTCTCAAGACAGACCTTATCGAAACATACATAGATACATTAATAAACATTGAGGTACCATATATATTAATCATATCGTCAAACGATGATCATTGCGTCCCATATATATATTTCCCCTGTAGAAACGCCGAATTAAAAGAGAAGGCCGGAATTCTCATCGAATCTCCAAAATTACTTGCCCTATACGCAAAAAATCCATGTATAGAACACCCCAAGATTTTCCCCATACCCATTGGTCCAAAATGGCAGTGGAAAACAACCCAGTTTTTCGGAGAACCAAAAACCAAACACTTTAACATATATAAAACCGTTTGCCTTGAGCCAACTAAGAAAATGAAAGACACTTCAAATAAACCGAATCTTCTTTATCTAAATTTTTCAACACATACCACCAATGCCCCCCTATACGGACCGCACCGAAATATTCGTTCATCCATTTTGAGCAAATGCAAGAAGACATTTCCCTACGTGGAGAACGCACCATTTGAAAAATATATGGAATTACTCGCCACATACAAATTCAGCATAAGTCCCCCTGGACGAGGCATCGACGCACATCGTACATGGGAATCACTTATGGTGGGCACTATACCCCTCATATGTAAAAGTCCAATGAACGATGTATTTGAGAACCTCCCTGTAATCATAGTGAATGACAACGACTGGGACAAGGTCACACCTGAATTCCTTGTCATCGAATACGGTAAAATTATGAAACGATTGGAGAACGATAGTTATGACTTTGATATATGTTATACTCAATTCTGGGATAAAATACTCAGCTACTAAGCTACTCGGCTACTAATAGAGTGATATACTATTTGCCACCCCAACCCAAATCTCTCACCAATCCATCTACCATCTAGCTAATGCTATAAAAATATCTCTCGAAGTACATTTTATTTGCGACGTATTTGTAATCATTCGACACATAGTATTTATACGCATCATAGCATTTAATTGACGATTTATCAGACATACTCGCTCTATATTCTGTAATAGAGTTAAACACCTCGTCGCGCTTGTTCCATAACTTACACGATATATTCGAAATAGAATTCGAGTTTTTCATCTTATATGGAAGTATCCCATTCTTTAACATCATGACAAAAATACTTTCCTCGATTTGCTCATTCGTCGGATTTTCGTCGTGATATATATCGATAATCTCGCTTATATCCAAATCATCTACTGATTCCACCAAATTATTGCTACAAAACTCGACAAATTCATTTATAATCTTCATAAAGCTACACGTTACGTGCGTAAATACATCCTTCTTTTCGTCGTGCGGTAACAAATTGCTCAATGTATCGCGCAACGAGTTCATTGATAACACATTTGGTATATTCTCGTCATGAATATACCATTTCCACATAAAATTCATGTATTTGCACGAAATAACGCTATCCACACACGACGAAATCAAATGTGTATCTTTAAACTTTGCAACTATTTTCGAAATACTACTATTCTTCAAGTATAGAATGTAGTTCTTTGACACCTTGTTTGATATTCTCGATACGTACACGTCCTCGGTTTTATATCGCCTGCTGTAATAGCAACACACACTGACAAAGTCAGAAGTATAGTGTTTAAAAAAATCCAGAAATGAACTATTGTTTTCAACAGACGTATTCATCCGAACCAATCTACATTTTTTAAAATCGTGGTTGTGATAACGTATCTTGAAATTATCCGCAATATTAACGCCCACCGTTTCGAACACATACTTTTCGATAAAAGTCATCGCATTTTTGCTTTGAGGGTGGATAAAATGAATATAGGTCTGATGTTGTTTCAATATTTGATTTCCAATAACAATCATAAAATATTTAATGTCTGCTACACTTGAAAACAGGACAGGCGTGAGATTATTAATAACAAACTGGATTGTTTCCTTTTCGGGTATCGTATCAAGTATACTTCTGGTTTTTTTTATTTCTCTTATGGTTTCCGCTTGGGTTTTATATTTACTATTTTGAAGATTCTTATTTTCACTAAGGCTCGTAAATAACGTATAATGTATATCGTCTTCATTAATAATCGTATAGTGAATACCGTCATAATAAAAAAAACGCGACATTGTTGAAACATAGAAATACGGATTTGTTTTTAAGAACTCTTCTTTAAACTCATGCTTATCCTTCTTTAATTGGGCAATTTTCTCCTCCTTTTCAACAATGCTGGTTTTAAAGTTATCAATTATATTAGGGAGCGTCCCAATACTTGTGTATATTTTCTCCATAACTGGTCCATCGTCCTGATATTTTGAAAATAACCCTTTTATTATTTCTATATATGTATCTAACTTATCCGTCATACCAATACTATTGCTGTCCTTCTAAATATTTTTTAAGTATTTATAAGTATTCACAATGCCTTTAGAAAGAGAGATTGGTCTCCAAAGGCATATCATTCCCAATGATAACATTTTTGTTTTATTTAATGACATTTGGTCATTTTAAATTATCAGGGGTGTAATAAAATAACTATATGTATATATAATATGTTTAACTTTGACTTGGATATATCTCATTATAACAAGTCTGAACTTGAAGACCTATTAAATTTAAGTGATAAAAATTATAGTCGTTCTGACATAGAAAAATCCATGACGCTTCTCAAAAACCAAGTCGAATCGGATATTATGTTAGATGCATCCCTCAAAATAAAAACAACCCAGTTTTTACTCACCGCAAAAGAAACATTGACGTCATTTATAGAAACAAAGACATTTAACCATTTTACTTCAGATTCTATGGTAGAAAATCAGAACCATTTTGTTATGGAAAAAAAATCGGATGAGGTTAATCCGGTAAAAAGAGAAACCATTACACGTGTTCTTAATTTCGATACACTATTTAGAGAAAATATAGATACTACTGATCCAACCAAATTCACAATCAATCTCGAAGATCCAATCAACAAAGTGATCGGTATGGAACTTACCATGTTCGAACTTCCTGGAAAAATATTAAATATATCCGAAAAACTCGGAAATAATCATTTTCATCTGAAAAATATATTCAACGAACAATCTATTATAACTATTCCAGATGGAACATATAACAATACGACTCAGTTAATAGACGCACTTGTCGAACATAATGACATTGACAACGTAACATATATAAACCAACGTTTAACAATTGAATTTGCTGGTGCGGCGATTTCAAAATGCATATTTAATTTAGATAAAAGCGGCAACACATCCAATATACCGTTTTACCAGCGGTTGGGATACATATTGGGATTTAGAACGACAGAACTGATAACCGATCCTAATAATTTAACTATCACGCCTCCGTCGGACCCAATCTTTAATACATCGAACTACTTTTACCTTTCTGTAAATGATTTTCAACAAAATGTAGTCACCAACTTTATACCTTCCATGAACGGACAAAAAATACCACCCAATACTTTAGCGCGTATTTCTATAGCCGACCCAAATCGTATCGTCGTCTTCAATGGTGACGATAACAACAGCAGCCCCGAACGGAAATACTTTGGTCCATGTGATATTCGACGTCTCGACATCCAACTGTTGGACAAATTCAATAGGCACGTGGATACCATGAAAACAGATTTCTCATTCGCAATTACTTTCAAATGCATATATAACTAATTCACTGCGTTTAAATATTTAATCAATAAGTATTTAAAGATTCGCGCGTTTAAATATTAAAATGGCCGATGGAAAAACTACATATGACAACAATGTACTTACGATAAAAACTGTTCAAATCGCACCATTTAGAACTTTAATGACCGCACTCAAGGACATTTTACTTGAGACAAATATAACTTTCCAAAAGGATGGTATTCGTATTATCAATATGGACAAATCTCATACCATTCTGGCCCATCTTTTTTTACGCGCTGAGAACTTTGAGGTATATGAGTGCAAATTAGACAAAATTATTATTGGTGTCAATATGTTCCATTTGTTCAAATTAATCAACTCTATCGACAACGATGATACGCTTACCATATACATTGAGAACGACGACTACCTCGATGGAATAACCTCTCATCTGGGTCTAAAATTCGAAAATGGTGACATCAAACAATGTAAGACACAGAAACTCAGATTGATTGAACCCGAACCCGAGGAGCTCGAAGTTCCTGACGTTACCTTCTCTTCTATCATTAACATCCCATCTTCTGACTTTCAGAAGATTATTCGTGATCTAAGCGTTATCTCCGATAAACTCGAGATAAAGTCTGTCGGAAACGAACTCATCTTCAAATGTAACGGTCAATTCGCATCCGCAGAAATACACCGCGCCGAATCAGATGGAGGAATGGAGTTCATTCTTAAACAAGATTCATCCAAAATTATACAGGGAGAATTTTCATTAAAAAATCTGGGATATTTTATTAAATGCACAAATCTGTGTAGCCAAATTGAGGTATATCTTGAAAACGATTTACCATTGGTTGTCAAGTATAATGTAGCAAGTCTCGGTGAGATAAAACTCTGCCTCGCCGCGCTACCCAGCACAAGTTGATTTCGCCTACCATAAATAAAATTGAAATTATTAATTTTATTTATTATGTAAAATTTGAGAGATATTTTTAAAAATAATTAAATAACTCATCCGGCTATATCTTAACGTATATTTATTTTTATTGTACAGTGACATCAACAATCACTCACTACTCGTAACAATATCGTCAAATGTTAGCATTTGTAGTGCTAAAAATACATCATATTTCCTTATTCCATGGTCAAGAAGTGAATCATATGAGCGATTAAACTTGAACCACAATGACCTGTATGTATGGTGTGACAGGATAAACTCATGTGTATAGTTATTTTCAAGAATACGAATCGGTATGCCAAATAGAACGATCGATGGATAAAATTTCATGTATATCCGTATCAACAACCATTTCGGTATAGTTCCGGCATTTAAATCACTCGTGAATAGAATCGGCATTTCGCTAAATATTTGGTTGGTTCTTAACATACGTTGAATGCACCGCGCGGCGTTGTTGCGAGTAGAATTCACGACGACCCGTATATGTTTATTAATTGGCGTCGTCATGGGAACATAATCATATATTTTAAGAATGACATCGTCATTCAATGTTGTAGCAGGTATCATTATTTTTCATAGTTTCTATTAAAAATAATGTCAATTTTATAATCTTAAATCAGTCATCTACTTGACTTTTCTCTTGAGACTTAGCAATGACGATTCACCGTATTTTCTTTTCACATAATCTCCCCAAAATGCCACACCATATCCAAGCAAATACCCGCCGACAATTTGATATACATTGTGGCAATTTTTCATATATCGCGCCGATGCCATCATTACGACCGGAATATGATAGTAGAGTTTCGCCTTGAGACTATAATCCTTATTCTTAAAATAAAGGTAATTCATAAAATAGCTCGTCACCGCCATATGACCCGATGGGAACCCGCCTCTGTCTCCGACCGGACCTCCAGAATTTAACAAGCTACAATCTGTAGCCGCATCGGGGCGCTTGAATATAGAGGGATACATATTTGCTGTCATTCTCTTCGTATTTTTCTCTACCGCAAGTGTAAGAAAGTAACTCACAAGTATCTCAAAATCTCCGTCAAACGCATTATAGACACCAAAATATCCGCATACAAGAACAAACGCAGATATTAAATCCCATATTGATTTTATTTGTATCATATATACTAATACAAATATTTATTTATTATCATACCTATAACATTAACTATTTTCGTATTTTGACACTACATAATATACACCGCACAACAGCTACGTAGATAATAAAAACAATATACATATTATATAATAGGTAAGAGGTAAGAAGTAAGAGGTAAGAGGTAAGATGTGTTATATATTGAATTTATTTAATCCCACATGCGAATTAATATTCAGCGATGTGCTTTTTAAACAAACATCCGTTCATATTCAGTCCTTTTAACTGAACCGAGTCGATCAACTCCGGATTTTGTTTAGAACAATTGGTGGTCCAAATTTTTACGATACAAAAGTTCTTCTTGGGCGATATAGTGACACCATTCACAGTTTTTGTAAAATCATTGTCGTTGCTTATCGTACGCCCAACGGTAGTATAGAACAATTTATTCCATATATCATGTACCGTCTTGTTACCCACTTTGAAGGAAAAACTCCCCCCATTTATGTTACCCGGATCTTCCCACGTTGGTTTTATATCATTCTTCATAAGGAACAACATGCAGTTCTTTATCAACTTTTCGGGAAGAGTCTCGCAAAGCGCGATACCCTCCTCGACAGTGTTAAACGTAAGTATAACATGGTAACTGTCGATGCCCCAGTTCGTGTCATGTGGTAAATGCGCCCATAAAGTCCATTTATCAGACAAAGTGTGAAAGTTTGTGGAAGAAGATTCCAACATGGTTTCATCGGATTCCATTTGTGTTTACATATCAATTTTGCCCTATATTGTTTTTGGATAAATAATTCTTTTAGGGTGGGTATATCGAAATATATATATATATATGTTTAGTTCGATATATAATAGTCTTGTCATAATTATACAGCATCATGATAAACCTCCTTGTAACGGGCGGATGCGGATTTATAGGATCCAACTTTATAAACTATATATTTCCAAAAGACTTATATAATATTGTCAATGTAGACTCAATAAACTATTGTTCAAACATAGACAACATATCCGATCAAATACGACCTCATCCAAATTATATATTATACCAGGAAAACATTAATAACCAACCCAAGATGTTACAAATACTCTCCGATCATAAGATAGACATTGTAATACATTTTGCGGCTCAGTCTCATGTTCAAAATTCATTCGACGATTCGCTTTTATTCACTCAAGATAACGTCGTTGGAACACATAACCTAATCGAAGCGGCGCGAAAATACGGAAAACTCCAAAAGTTTATACATATTTCAACCGACGAAGTGTATGGCGAGTCCTGTTTAGGCGAGAAGGAACAGAAAAAGGACGAGTTTTCCGTACTTTCGCCAACTAATCCATATGCTGCAACAAAGGCAGCCGCCGAAATGCTGGTCAGTTCGTATCATAAATCATTCGGAGTTCCGGTAATAATTACACGCGGGAACAACGTCTATGGATTCAACCAATATCCAGAAAAGATCATTCCTAAATTCATAAATCTTCTTATACAGAATAAAAAGGTCACCATCCAAGGCGATGGTTCCGCAGTTAGGGGATTCCTTCATGTATTTGATACCGCGAGGGCGGTCGAGCGTATAATCGAAGACGGACTGGTAGGAGAAATCTATAATATTGGATGCGAAGACACGGATGAATACACTGTAGAGCAAATCGCCCACATCTTGATAGACATAATAAAAAAATCACACGGGTCATCCGAGATCAATTACGACGACTACATCGAATATATAGAAGACCGCCCGTTTAATGACCAGCGATACTATATCAGCAATAAAAAAATAAAACAATTGGGGTGGCTACCATCTGTAGATTTCAGCGAGGGGATACACGCACTGGTTGATCATGAGAAAAACAAACGAATCTTTACGACAAATAAATAATTGAACGATTCAAATATAATTATAATATGCGTGCTCCAATTCATCCTTATCTAAATGAGGTTGACAGTACAAAACATAACAACTCGTTAGAAGATCCACCTCTTCGTTACACTGAGCATAATCCTCGTTTAATATATATTTTACACAAAAATCTACGGTTAGTGTTTGCGTATTAACGATCGTTTTCATATTCAAATGACATATATCTTTTTCCAAATCCGCAATAGAATATCTATTATTTCGTAGATCACTGTTCGTTATATGACCCATATTATACTACACATTATGTAATTCGAACGCATCAATTTTAAACATATTGGAGGATTTTCAGAATTAAATAATTTACCCTCATTTGTTTTATATTCGTTACTCAACCAATACGAGTTATTATTCGAATTGTCTAAATTTAGTGATTTATATTTATAGTTATTAGTTAAATAACTATAAATAAATTTTACAAAGAATATTAATGTTAGGATAACTTTCATGTTATTATTGTATAAGTAATTTAATCTATTTTTAAGTCAAATTTGTATTTTTCTAGCGTTCTGCAAATATTATCAAAAAACATTATTATGAATCTCAATATGATTAATGTCATACAACATTCATTCATAATAATGTTTTTTGACAAACGAGGAGAGAAAGGTACAAAATACAATATATACTAATAATAATATAATTAGTATTATAATGATTTCGCCTCTTACACGCAAACAAAAATGGAGACATGTAACGTCAATAAATAATAAACATATCGAAGGCTATGTTTTTATTATAAAAATTTATAAAAAGAATGTTACATTCTCTGAGTTTGTTAGCATACAAATTATATAGTATCTTTTCTTAACCATACTTCAAAGAAATTTTTTCTAAAGTGAAAATGATATTTATCATGACCTATAAGGGACTCTGTATAATCAACATAAAAATCATTTTCTAATAAAGTTTTGTTGACAAATTCTTTATGATTCACTTTTGTATAATCATTTTCCATTATAATAATATTAACACCATTTAGAATTTCAGGTGATTCTTTTAAAATATAAAAAAAAGCGCCTTCACAATCTACAGCAAGAGCATCAAAAGATACGTTATATTTTTCTTTTAATTCTGCTAACGTTATTGTATTAATTTGTTTGAATCCTCTTTGTATAGTGTTATCCGGATTATGTTTAAATGTTTGTTCTCCTTTTTGAATAATTGGTGTATTAGAAAGGGCCGAATTTTCTATATGAAAATTCAAATTATTTAATTCTCTATTTTCCTTTAACATAGATATTTTTGATGGATTTGATTCTAATGTAACAAGATTACCAATATTATTTTTTTCTTTTTGAATATAATTCATTACCATGGCATTTCTTCCTATACTTCCACCAATTTCAAGTATTTTTTCATTACCGGAAAGGTAACGAATAGCCATTCCTTGTTCAGGAAGTTCTTCATTAAAATTTCCATGTTTTATTTTAAGAGTATTGTGTATTTGTATAAGTTTTTCTTTAATAAACTCTTCATCTTTTTTGAAATAAACATTATTTTTATTTCCAATAGATTCCATTAATAATACAATATTTAATTATTTAATATTATTAATGTAAATAATTAAATATTGGTAATTATTTTGTTTTTATATTTTACAATTTGATAATTCATCTTCAAGTTCTTTTATTCGCTTATCTCGTATTTTTATAACAAGTTCAGCAGTTTCAACTTCTTGTTTTTGATTTTCTATTGTTTGGTTTAAATTATCTATTATTTCTTGTTGTTCTTTTATTTTTTGAATTTGAAAATTTAATATTTCTCTTACTTGTATTTACATAATCAATGTATATTATCTACTTTAATTAACCCGAAATCTTTAATTTATCAATGTAATTTTTGTGGAAAACAATCATCTGATAAAATATAACGTGTAACTGTTTTCCATGACAATTTGATGACTGGGGAGCATCGTTATAATAAAGGAATATAAAGAATATGTCCGAATATATATATATATATATATTAATGGTACGAACTCATACATATTGGATGACTATTAAAGAGTACAAAAAATGGAGTAAAAAACAAGAAGAATATAAAAAATACTCAGACGGAATAATTACCAGAACTCATATTTATTTTAATTAATTGAAAATTATTAGATAGGATCGTCCCAATTATTTAAATCATCGTCTGGTAATTGAATAGAACTTTTAAAATCAAGTGGAATCGCTTCATCTTTAATTCGTTGTTCAAGTTTCCAATCCTTCCTTTTGGTTTCAAAAAGCTGCTGTCTGTTATAATGTATGAGTTCTTTATTTTTAATATTATATTGATTTCTACTCTTTGAATCCATAATAATTTCAAATTCAGTACATAATGATTGCTTAGTATCAATAAGTGTAAGATATTCTTCTTCCATAACAGTGACAACTTTGGTATTCCATTCATTTAATTTATCATCAGGGTCTTGATGTTCCCACAATTTATGATTTGTCCAAGGTCCTAATATATCCATTCTGTATTCAATCTTATTATGTAAATTAGAATATTTCTCTCTTAAATTATGAATTCGTTCCTTCTTTTCGTCAAACTTATAATATTTGGAAACAGATAAAATAAGACTAATATAAGTTGATATAGAAATACCAACAACTGATACGCTTGGTGCAGGAGTGTCAAAAAACTCTTTGGTTGATTGTAAAAAACCAGAAACAGTGGATAGGAAAATAACAGATATTTGAATATAATTTATTTTATTATTAAGGTCATCATATTCTAAGTCTAATAGTCGTTTGTTTTCTTTACATTCTTTTAGAATATATAAATTATTATTAATAAACGCTTCCAGTTGATTTTTGAAAATAACAAACTGTTTTTTTGATTTAAAATTATCAGGTAAATTAATGTTTAGATTGTAATCTATACCGGGAATAACATCATTAGTAGTTTTATCATTAATATCAATAGCAACATTTTGAGTTTGAATTTCATTTTCGTTTGATTTTGATTGAATAATTGTTTCTTTTAATTTTTTGTCTTTCGAACCTACTTGATTATCTTCATTAAGTGTATTATTATCATTACTTGACATATAATAATAATACAGAAAATATTATTACAATTATTACCAGTTTCCTTTTCTAACATTTATTCACGGTCCAGCTCCTCGTTTTTGAAGACTATTTGGGTCATAAATATCATATTCCTCGTCACTATTGACATCTTTAAATAACTCATACATATTGGATCACTATTAAAGAGTACAAAAATGGAGTAAAAACAAGAAGACTATAAAAATACTCAGACGGAATAATTACAAGAACACATATTTATTTTAATTAATTGAAAATTGATTATATTTTATTTATTAATGATATAATATAATCTTACTATGAGGACTGAGGAATTTAATGATACTCAAATAATAATTGGGCAAAGGGATCAGGAAAATTGGGATATAATTAATTTTAATTCAGATTATATATGGTTACATCTAAATTCATTTCCATCATGTCATGTTATTATTAAAGACAACAACCCAGACGAAGAAGTATTAAATTATGCCGCCAATCTATGTAAAAATCATACAAAGTATAAAAATATGAAAAATTTATATGTATGTTATACCAAATGTAATAATCTAAAAAAAGGACCAGACGTAGGTAGTGTAATTTATAAAAGCAACAAACAAGTAAAAAAATGGAAGATAACGGATAATATAGATTATGATGAATGTGATTAATATTGTTCATTCTTTCAATTCCCAATCTACAATAATCAATCTATGTATAGTCATTTTATCGCCGGACCGCACATATAATATTTCATCTAAGACTGGCCCCAATGATCAAAATTATGAAGAAATATCTCGGCAATTTAATGATCACAAAGAACGAAGACTCTTAGCCGCGTTCGAGGATAATAAACCATGATATTCATATGCTGCAATGAATGGACCCTCTGCTGATATGACAGATGGGGAGATAGCGAATGATGTATTATCCGCACTAGGTACATCAAACGGAAAAACGTCAAAAGGAAAAACGGCAAAAGCAAAAGTATCAAAAGCAAAAACAACAAACCGAAAAACGTCAAAAGGAAAAACGGCAAAAGCAAAAGTATCAAAAGCAAAAACAACAAACCGTAAATTATCAATAGTCCTCCCAGACATAAGCAAAGTATCTAATAGAAAATCTTCAAAAGAAAAAACAAAAGAGGTGGTTCAACAAAAACTAAAAAAAAGAAAAAAAGGTGGTTCAACAAAAACTAAAAGAAGAAAAAGAGATGGTTCAACAAAAACTAAAAAAAGAAAAATCAAGGCGAAAAATCAAGGCAAAAAATAAAATAAAATAACAATATATATTATATGGAAGAAGACCCAACCAAATATTATGAAAAAATCGTTACTGACCCATTTAGACAATTACTAATAGGTAGAGAATATCGTGTAGATGGTACAGATATGATTTATTCTGGATCTAGGGGGAATAATAGGTATGGTGAAGGTGAAAATAGCGCATATAATTTTAGAACTCCTGTAACCGTTACCCCTACTAGTAGCAAGTGGATAAGAGCCGATGATTTTAATAAACATGATATAATACAAAAATCAGTGTCTTTAAATGAAATAATGCTGAAAGACAAAAAACAAAGTAGTGCTGCACTACCGGGATTAGAAGCTGAACTACCGGGATTAGAAAAATCTATTTTTAATCAGCTTCCCCCTGATATAAAAAACTATATAATACGTTATGGTGGGAAAAAAAAGAGAAAAAGAAAAACTTTGAAGAAAAATAAAAGAAATTTGTCTAAAAAGTACAAAAAAAGAAAAACAACAAAAAAACGTCGTTCTAAAAGACAATCGCGCAAAAATTAAACGATTTCATCAGTATCTGTCCAACCACTAAATGACCAATTATCACCCTCTTCTGTTTGTAAAACTATACTGTTTCTCTTTAAATCTAATTTTTTCAATTCTACCTCTTGTTGTCTGTTCTTTTTATCAATTGCGATTCTTCTTTCAAGTTCATTTTCCTTTTTTTCCCATTTATATATAATTTCTTTATTATGAATATTTAATCGTTTGTTTTGAATATCATAATAATTTCTAGACTTTGTATCCATAATATCCTCATATTCGGATGTCAGTTCTTTTTTTGTCGCAATGATGTTATTATATCTCTCATTAACATCATTTATATTATTTTTCCAGTTTTTATATTTTTCTGAACCATCGCAATGAATCCATTGTTGTCTATAAGACCAGGGACCCAGCTTATCCATATTAAAGTCGATTTCATTCAATAATAATGAATATTTTTCCCTCAATAACTGAATTCTTTCTTTTAATTCATCTAAACCATAATATTTTGATATTGACAAAATTAATGAAATATAGGTCGCTATTGTAATTGATACTATTGAATTCACGATTTCACCCAACTTAAATTGGGTTTTTGTTGCTTGTATAAATCCAGATATAGTTGATGTAAAAATAACAGATGTTTGAATTCGATTAACTATATTCACTAAATCATTGTATTTTAAATCTAATAATCATTTCCAAAGCGAACTTCCATGATAATTCTCTTAATTCTTCATTTTGTTTCGTAAGTAATAATTGGTACCAATAGTCTTTTGTATATCGTTCATTACCAATATCCCATACAATTTTCTTTTGTGTTTTATACGTTTTGAAAACATATTCTTGTATCACCCCGACGACGCGTCCAACAGCACGTATAACCCAGTCGGTATCGCAATCAGAGTTCAAAAATTCACGTGTATATACAATGATCTTATTTGATTATTAACTAAGTTATTATTAATAATCAATTTTAAACAATCGTTTGATATTCGTCTCATCGCGGTAATTTGATCGCGACTTAATCGTGCCGAATATATTATGGTCATACATAATAATTATATTACATATTACGGACTTCAAATACACTAATTTTGAAAATTTTTAATTCTCAAGTAACATAATATTATCCTCGAAAAACATACTCCAACTTACCGGATGACCACCTATGTAATTTTTTTTACCCCAAGTGTATTTTTTTTTATCGTTCGTTAAAAACTTCAATGTCTTACCATCATAATTCGTGGTTTTTATGTAACCATGCATCTCATAATCTTTCTTGTTCAGATAATTGTTATACTGAATGTGCGTGGTAACCGTGCTTCCCTGTGATCCAATAAACCATTTTGCGTCTTGACAAATTATCTTCTGGACCAAAAATTCTGCCACATTAGTGTTCTTGAATTTTGTACCCAGTATGGTCTTGTGCTTTGGCTCCAACAACTCGTCCAAGAAAATAATTTTGTACTTCTCGCGCATTGTGTCAAAGAAAGGATTTTCCTTCCGGTCCGTCATGATATATATCGGCAAGTTATCAGTGTTTTTATCATTCAGCCAGTTACTGATATTATCAATCAAATTTCCATTTGTACTCGTAATTTGATCGATCTTCTTGTGCCAATCACCAAACCGCAAATGTATCGAAATAAACTCACCCTGTATTTGTCCCCGAACATCCTCAACCACCTTCAATATTTCGGGACAATATGTGTTGAGAGATACCGCAATTTTGCTCATCGTCGTATAGTTTTCCGGTGTGGTATAGAAGTTCCCGAAAACGCGCGACGCGTTACTTCCCGTAAATGACACAACGCGCGCGTTATTGTCAAAAAGTGGCGATAGCTTGTCGCTCGAACATCGGGACCTATAGTGTGCAAACTCAATTATATCAGATTCCCGTTCTGGAGTATTTAACTCTTCGTCAACTACTACAACGTTTGACATCTTTGCTGAAAAGTTTATCTCATTCGCAAATGTTGATTGGGACTCAGAGTATTTTCGTATCGAGTACCCGTGCGGTAAATACGCTTCAAATTCATCCCCAATGTAATCCGTCAGGGGTCCATAATTGCGGTCCGGTTTTCCACATGCAACCAACGGGTGCCTCATGTTTAAAACCAAGTGCCGGTTTGACATCTTTGCCAATATACACCCAACTCAAGTGAAAACAGCTGGTTATAGTATCCCACTCCACAAAAGAGATCATATACCAAGACATTTATATTTGACTCCAACCCACCAAGTCTATATTGTTCAATCATTCTCGTCTGGGCTTCAGGACTTTTCATCATTTTATCCTTTTCAAGGCGCTTCAACTCACGCATATTATCCTCCTGTTTTAGCTTTTCACGAAAGTCGGGGTCCTTCGCGCACCGAAGAATAACACCACCGTTTTTGGGCAACTTTGCACACCGATTAAAGTGATTCCCCCAGGGCGCATGAACGTCCGAACCAGAACTTCCACCTGATTCAAACCCCGGATAAAATGCCAAATAAACGTAATGCTTGTCATCATAATACTTGAGACCCGGCAATTTTTTATGAACGCATGCGTCATGACGCTTTTCAATGCGATACGTTTCCACAACGGTAGTAGGATCGTCGGTCCTACAGAAAAGGATCTCGTAATCACATTCACACGTCGTGTTCCAGTTATTCTTCGATTTTTGATTCAAATAAGTAGTGAATGGACCAATACGATATGTATATTTCTCGATTTCAGCAACCTCTGTCCATTTAATTTGAGATACTTGCGGTGGGGTATGAACCGGCTTCTTCACATGAACGGGCGCCCTCTTTTTGTCTTCGTCCTTCTCGATCTGTATTTCATCAACCATCTTCGATCCGAAGAAAATTTCCGCTTCCTCGATTGTCTTGACGTTCTGTACATGCGGTTTATTCAATATCAATGTATCTTCCATGTACTTCAAAAATTCTTTCCATGCGTTGTTCGTGTTTGACCAACTATAATATACCTGATGGCATCCCACCGGGGTTGGGTATTTAACCTTTTCCATAGCAAATGCCTTGTGTAACTTACTATTCGTTGGGGGATATTTAAAATTATCCTGACAGCAGAAATAACCATCTTCATTCCCTCTGTGTATTTTTTCAAAGGACACGTTGCGATTGGGCTCGCACGAGTCAATCATCGCCTTGACCGATCGAAGGGAGAATCCGCCATTGCCCGCATTATAGGTAGTCCATTGATTGCTCTTGTCCCATGGAGCACCAATATAGTCATAATTAAAATATATATCATCGATGCGTCTCATGATACATGCGTCGGTCTGATAAACCAATACATGAGACCAATCCTTAAAATTTTCCCATAACTGCGGCATCTTCAAGAGAGAACTGTATGTACCCCTATTCAAATTGTCGTGTCCAGTATTGATCAACTTAATATTACTCCATTTCCCATATTTATTCTCCAAATAGTCATGGTTGATGGTTCCATGAACAATAGCAAACCCGATCTCCTCCGGTTTATCATATACTCTCAAAAGGGCGTTTATCACCCACTCTATTTCATCCATTATTCTATATTCTATCAGGGATACAATAAGCCGCCCACCTGTATTAAATTTAGGTGGATTATTTTCATCTGGTCCCGGTATTCTCTTTAATACATTTGTATAAGACGGGATACGCATAGTAACGAATGTTAATATATTTTTATTATTTGAACACAAATAATAAAAATAACAGTCACGTTATCTTAATTTTACTCTTTTTTTACTAAATGTCGATCGTCAATGACCGAGTCGATATTATAATTATATGCGGTATATCTCTATTCGTCTATACGACAAATACAGCCTACGTATGGTCATCAGCACTAAATACATGGACATAATTTGTATAATCGGCAATGAACTCGTGGTCGTCGTTCATCAAGATCATACACATATCGGCAATAGCCGGCACATCCACACCTTCATTCACCTCCTTTGTATGGTGATAATTGGATCTATGATTAACTTCAATAATACATACTTCGTTGTTGTCTTCAACAACAAAATCAAATCCAAGTAGTGAAAATTCATCCGATTCGACCTCCTTTATTTTATCAACAAACTTTTTAGAAAAATCATTCACCGCCGTACATATACTATCAAATATCTCACCGGTATCCTCTATATCCGAGAATTTAAAAAACTTTCTACCCGGTCGCATATAAATAATATGCATGTCCTTGAGTGTATGCTGATCAATTGTTCCATCATATTCCTTATAATCAACATCGCTCGAACTTCCCCACGCATCCCGTGATACATAAACATTCCCATGAGCAATCAATACATAGACACGAAGCTTATATCTTTTTCCGTTCATCAGTTTGGGACTCAGAGTATTTCTATGGATAATAGACGCACTGGTGTCCACTGTCCCCGACTTGAGTTCGGCATAACTGTGAATATACACACCTCTTGCCGAGGTGGAGCCCCTCTTTTTCACAAAAAATAGCTGGTTGTCATCCGTACCCTCTTCGATTTCATCGACACTAACGTATGCTATCGGCGCTCCAATGGCATCCCCAAGAATCGCACTCATGTGTATCTTATCGTCCATTTTAACCGTTCTTCTACGGGGCGCGACCTTCATAATCTTGATTCCGGGATATAAATTCGTCCATTTATCGTATATTGTTTGCTGAGCATCATAATCGTCATATAATATACCAAATATACCACTCACGTCATGGGTGTCATTGACGCGCTGAGCGGCTTTTTTAAATATAGATGAGTTCTTATTTGTGTGCAGTACCATCATTGATCTCGAAAATACAAACTCACTCATATAGTTAAATCGGTGCGCAATCTTTATATCGTTAATTATTAATTATTGATCATCAACCAACCATCATCCACCGTTGTTCGCCAGAGTTAAATATATTATCAATATTATTAGTTATCTTCCTCTAATAAGTCATATAATGGAGGAGCGAAATATAATAGTAATCGTGGGGAAGCTCATCTCTGAAATGAACATGGTCCGTTCCACAAAATACCATGAGTCCATTTGGATCACAATCCACCTGAATACAGTTATCCTTGTGATCGTCATTCACATAATTTCTATATCGACCCTTGTGCTTTATAGGCTGTTTCTCCTTATCCACGTAAATTGGCCAACTCGACCCAGCAGGCTTGTCTATCATGAACGATACAGTGAATTCACACTCGGCGCGGTCTGTATGAGCCGGAAGATCAGCACCCTTCTTATAACACGACAGATACGTATATGTTGGCTTCAAACGCTTCTTAACAATTCGTTCAATAAGCGGTAGTGCTTCAAACTGCATGAGTCGCGACATGAAATCGTCATACGCTTTCCAACGCTGCGCCTGTCTATCTCCAAACTGGAATTTATCATTATTAATGGAATCGTGGAAGTAATCAATGATCATTTTTCCAGCGTCCTCAGTAAAGACATTATTTACGGTGACCGGAGTGAATTCGTCGTGGGCGTAATCTACGTTCATTACATCTTTATTCAATAAACTATGAACGTCGTTGATGGTATAGCTCTGGCGAAGGTCATATAACTTGGATACCGTATCAATATCCTTGGGCGCGTTGTGGCGCCTAAACCCGATCTTTTTGTGAGTAGAAAGATCGTTCTTAGTTTTGTACTTTTCGTAGAACTCCTCGAGCATCGTATAATAATTATCGGTATTCACCTCGTCCTTTCCTACCACGTCGCCACCAGAACTGGCAACAACTCCTGGATCAACCGTCAAATTATCCATTCGCGTCTTAAGCTTTTCATTTGACACCATGTTTTCCTGCACAATCGTCGCGAATGTCTCATTCATCTCTTCAAATTTAGCATCGATCTTTTTTACCAAGCTCTTCAACATCTTTTCCCCAGATCGCGTCTTTTCACGTACAAACAAGTAAAAATAGTGTTTCTTGCTTTTTCTTACCGGATTGAGGGCATACTCCATATCACTGTTGCGCTGATATTCAATATCCGACCCATCCACATAGTTCTTGTATATACACAAATCACCACGCGACATTGGTACCTCCTTACCCAGATCCCGGAACTTAAAAGACCCTGTCTTTTTGTCTTCGGTGGGGTCCAGAAGCCCAGCAATCGTATAAAGTCGTTGTCCCCGTGCGTTTGAAAACTCCTTTCCACGCGGGGTAGTCAAATCAAACGCATCGTAGTGACATCCATGGTCACAATCTTTGGGATAAAGCAATACGTTGATGTTTTCGAAATAGTTATCATTCTCAAGACCAATCAACCGCGCAATCTTTTCACCAATCGTAACCATATCACCGTCTTTTAAATTTACCCAAAAGCTTTGTCTCCCCCTTGCCTGGTCCTTCCCATTCGTGCATTTTGACAAAATATAATTACACTCATTCTCGGTAAGCGCATTCGAAAGATGTCCAACAAATGGGTTATTATTCACGACAGTGACACCAATATCTTTACCACTCGAGTTAATATCGATTTTATCAACGTCACTTTCGCCGTTGCCGTCACCGTCAATCTCCTCTATCTTGAGACGCACACCTTCTTCCACGGCGGGTTTATCCAAAAAGGGAAAATCATACACCTTCTTCATACTTATTTCTCTGAACCACAGATTAAACGCATACTTGTATCCGGATGTTACCGGACAACCCGCATGAAGCGATAGAGGGTGGACGGTGTTTGTACCCTTTAATGTATTGTGGAAAACAAGCATTCTCCCCTTTTTCGGCTCAACATTTATATTTAGTTTATCGAATCGTGTGCATCCCCCCTCTTCAACGTCACACAAATATACGAGCGCAGTCACCATTCGTTGCCCACCATACTTCAAACACCTCAAACACTTCTCAGAATCGTTCTTCGCATAGGCATCAAAATGTGAATCGTACTTTTGACTCTCGTCATACGCAACTACCTGATAGGCCTCGGCATTCTCGAGCGGAATATCAACCAATGCGGCAATTTTCTCACCCACACTCTGTGTAATAGTATCATTATTGTGACGCAACCAATAATTCGAGCCGGTTCTTCCTTGACTAAACATACCTGTCTTTGTGTCACTCACAAACGCTCGCTTGAGCTTTTCTTTTGATACACTTACAAAGTGGTCACATTCTTCTTCGGACAAGTAGTTATCGATAATATATACTAACGGATCCTCGTTCAATATCACCTTGCGCGGAAACTCATCTGATGTGTTGCTTGTTACATCTATAACATCACCGTCTTTTGAACCTGATATGTCAATATCATCGACAACCAATGATTGCGGAACAGTAAATTCAGACATTGTTAGTAATGAAATTAGTAGTTTAAGTTGTTTTGGGACAATAAATATTATATTATTACACCCATTCCATCTCATCCACAGTATGCGGATTATTTCCGTATGTGAGGCAGTCTATACTTGAACCTGAATTCCGAGTCAAATCGATCGACACATTCGACGAATCTTACATGGTCAAATTTACAGTGCTTCGTATCATTGAGTCTCCCAAGACAATCATCAAGCATTGTTTTGAACTCGTCGCATTCAATACGTATATCATTATCATATTTAGTTTCGTATTTCTTACACCTTCGAGTCATGTACATGTCACGAAGAGTATCCATCGTATCGTATAGTATAGTATGATATAATATCATTGTTCCACCTCATAACCATCTTTCAAGATGCGTATAAAGCCTGTCGGATATAGCATGAGTTCATTTATATCATTGTCCATAACGTATACATTATACACGGATCCTTTTTTATGCACATACGAACACTGGGTTTCCAATATATAGCGCACAAACCCTTCACCAAGAATATTGTTACCCACCATACAATAATTAATGGGCGTACTCAGATCCACTTCAAATGTTGAATTATCTATATTCACTGAGGTGCTCATAAACGCCGCACTCGACTTGTCCGGATAATCACACCGCCCCATTATCAAATCACTGACACAAGTCAAGTCATGATACACCGCGCAACAAATATCACAATCATCGTCCGTATATTTCTCCACAAGTATCACAGCAATATCATCTTGTTGATGCATATACATGGATACATCAAACCGCGAAATATCATCCTCGTCGAGAACCACCAACGTCCCATCTTGAAAAAATATCTTCATTTTAACACAAACCTGTAACTCCGATTCAGGATATAATAATGTATTTAATACATCGGTATGCTTTTTAAACTCGTCGACATAGTCTTTCAGATATATTATATATTTTACCTCGAATACTGAGACCCAATAAAGCGAATGTCCTATAACACGCACTGAAAAATCATAGACAAACTTTTTAATTTGTTCCCAAGAATTCCAGAGAAAATACAACATCATGAATCCGTTTAATACTGTAAATAGAGCAACGACACGTGCAACATCATCGCCATCGTATTCCATATAGTGATAATTAATAATATTTTTACACGTATCCGGTTCCATATGAATCATACTCATGACTAACCTTTAAATGTTTACATCCCCGAATAGTAAATAATATTTACCCAACGTCGATTGATTACACCATAACCGATTTATTATTATCGTTCATGTAAAATATTACACGCATATGGCATATAAAGTATGGATTGAAAATCTCGATGCAATACATTCATCCAACCGAATATTTACATCACATCGATATTTTAAAAAGGTATGGTATATTATATATGGATTTGTTGATTAAAAAACTCTGCTCATTAAATTCATACGATGAAATGGAAAACGCGCTATCAGACCAGGCAACAATCAAAGAGGGAAGTGCTATTCTTGATGAACTCATGTTGTCACATACAGCATCAACAAAGGACTTTCTCTGTATATTTCCCATATATAAATTCCCAAAATCTCTTCTGGGTGACTTGGATGTTGGGGTAAACAATGAGATTTTCGAACACGCCAAAAATATAATAGAGACACCTTTCGAAAAAACAGATAAAATCAAAACATCCATTGTTAATTTCCTCTATCACTTCAAAAAATGGAAAAGCGATGACAATAACATCCTCATATATCACCTTTTCGAGGAATACCACCAACTCTCTGTGGATATACTCAACACCAACGACTTCGAAAAACAACACGTGTTCAAGAAATGTCAAACGGAACTACTTGAAATCGCTAAGAGGGTAGGCGGAAAGGAGCTTGTTTCAGAAATACAAAACTACAAGGCAGTCGTGGCGTCCAATATAAACTTTCAGAAGGAATACGACAAGGCATACTGGGAAAGCCTCAAGGAATCTTATGATAAACACGACTACTCGAAATGTGTCGAAATAATAACGTTCATTAAAAATATTTTGGTATCCATTGGATCAAATACGTCGACCATGGAAGATTCGACAAACACTATCATCGACCAGCTCGAAAATTCCAACAGCAACTTCCTGAATATTAAGGAATGGTCCATCGAATTGTTTGACTATATTAAAACAATACATTCCCCGGTTCATGACATGCAACTTGAATCATTTAAACGGGACATACATATAAAGGAAATATACCTTCCAACCGTCGTGAAAAACATATTTTGTCTCGTGAAAAACATAATTCACGATTTCGATGAAATCAAACGGAAAATGAACCAGATGTAATCGCACCCATAGACATCCCTTACCAACACATTCCATCATTCACCATTTTGTCTAAAAAAAGTATAGTGTAATATAAACGAACATCATGTCAATGTTTTCAAGCATATTTGGAATGAATAATACACCTACACCTACATCTACACCTACACCTACACCTACACATAGACATGTACCTACATCTGTACCTATGAAATGTAGCATTGATTTGACCGGTTCAATTTTAAACGGTATATCTCTCGATAAACAAACAGAACATTTGGAGGTCGATGTAACGTTTGATGTCGCCGAAGAACCTATTGATTCAACACATGTATTATTCCGTGATTTTTTAGCAAGCGATTTGGAAAAAAAACCTTACGAAAAAGGAGGAAATAATGATATATTTAGTGTTGATGGTCTTCAACAAATTATGAGAATTAAAGAACTTGAATTTGGTGTAGATTACGGATATACCCATACCCAAGGACCGGAATCAAAAAATACCATAGTCGTTAACAAGGCACATATTAAATCCCTTGAAAATATGGTTTTCTTTGGGAATATGAAGATTCATCCAGAAATATTCGGTATTCATTTTGTATGTGTTAACGAAAAATGTTACATGACGGTTCGAATGAAAATGATTGGGATAGACCTCGAAGCTTATTTAACGTTATACCCTCACGATAAACCAACACACGATATTATCGTGGAGAAAATATCAAACATCATAAAGATATTTGCGGATAATAATAAAGTTCTATTTGACATCAAGCCCAAGAACATCGTGTTAAATTTGGCATCCGTTCCGCGACCCGGAAAAAAACTGGAGATAGAGTTGTTATTCATAGATATTGATTCTGACTTCACATACGATGTTACACCTGATCTGGGCATAACCTCTGACGAGTGCCAGGACACGATGAAATTTCTTCTTGCACAGCACCTTTACTACTATTCTAAAAATAACATATTCGCCGATCACTTCCGTGAAAAAATGACACACATTGACACACCTACATCCAGACCCACACAAAAATATGCTCGCGAAGATGGGTTAATTATAAAAATGAAACAAACAATCTCGGCAATGAATACGGTTAAAGACATTGATGGAAATGATCAAATAATTCAATTTATGATAAAACATTATTTTCACACTCCAACAATCGTTGCCGAACGAACAAAAGACAAAGTATTATATACAGACGACAAGTTATACGCCAACATATTATATTTAAACCAAACCACCCGTCCACAAGGTGATGGGACACTATTGGGTGGAGGGGAAAAAGACGACACAATCATACATCCATACCCAGGCACACCCATGCGGTTTGGCGTAAAAAAAAACCAAGATACATACTACATAATAAATTCACGCGAAATAAGGGGTGGGAAACGCCGCGCACCCATGTCCAATTCCAGGCGCCACCACACCAGTAGGAAAAAAACTTTCCGGAAAGGGCGTCGCGCGCGGTCGTCCGGTGCGACAAGAAGGATTACCAAAACAACAAAGAAAAGGAAAGGGGGTAAGAAGGGCAGGAAGGGCAGGAAGGGAAAGAAGGACAATAAATAGGGTTTGGGAGGGTCATTGATTTCGATTTGGATTTAAAATAATTATACTATAGAATATATAGTATAAATATATGGGAATAACCTCAAGTAAAGTACACTTGTCTGATGCGTATAAAACAATAAACTCTCTCGAGAACGAAATATATATATTACGACACGAAATAGATGAACAAATCCTCGAAAACAATCAGCTCCGAGAAGAGCTCGAATCAACAAACATCTATACGCGAAATAATATGATCGCTATGAGGAAACAACTATCAGTAATATCCATTTCATCTCAAAAAAATGAAGTTACACCGACCGAAAAGACAAATGATACAAACTAACTTGAAAATATAATAAAATTACATTCAAAGTTTAGGTCTTTTCGTATTATTTGTTTTACCGACTTTCTTATTTATCTTTCTCTTACTCTTTCTTCTTTTTACTGTCTTTCTTCTTTTTGGTTTTTTTTTCATTGTTTTTCTCTTTTTTCCTCCTAAAAATCTATATGCACCTTCATATTCCCAGTCAGTCTTTTTTTCTTCAGCTTTTATTCGTTCCATCATTATTTCAAAAGCGTCTTGTCTTGTTTTTTTAAAATTAGATGTTGTATTAGGATTAGTATCAGCAACTGAATTTTTCATTACACCGTTGAATACTGTTATCTTATCAAACCCCTCCTTCTCATTACCCAATAGTGGATAATTATATTTCTCCATATTCGATGCTCCCGGAAATATATGAAATTCTAATTTAAATTTATCATTCGTATTTTGAGGGTTGTTTAATTCTGGGAAGATTACTTCGTTAAGATTCCATGATTTTAAATCTTGGTTAAAGGCTTTTGCTTTATAGAACATATGTTCCATATCCGTCACGTGTTTGAGTGTGGATATTTCTTCATTCGCATCATTTTTTCTTTCCCAGTTTCCTAATGGTTGGTTGAACGATGTTGCCTTCCAGAACATTCTACTCATATCGGTCACTTTCGATACGTTCCAATTGCTGATGTCATCGTTAAATTGGTACAATTCCATGAAGAGCAAACTCATATCGGTGACATTACTCGTGTCCCAGTCTTTGATATCTCCATAATTTGTTCGAGCTTCTTCCTTACGAAAACACCAATCTGTCACAGCTTTCTGAATATTGTCATCTGTTATTGTCAATAATTCTTCATTCTCAGTGAAATTCATAAATTTGAATTATAATATAATAATTATATTATAATATAATTTGACTGTTGAAAATGAAGAAGTCGTCGGATATAGTTATTATTGGTTAAAATTAAGTTGAAAGATATAATAAAAAGATATGAATATTTTTTATTATATAGAGTATCGTAATGGATAAACACGACATAATAAAAGGTTATAAAGGTGTAATTGATCTGGATTTATCATTAGTACCGAAAATTTATATAAAAGATGCAATTGCTCAACATTATAAAGATATAGAAGAATATAAAAAATACCAACTCACTTTAAAACATGAACATAGATATGAAAATACGATAGAACGAATAAATATGAATATAGAAAGAGAAGGTAGGATAAGAAATGAAAAATTAATAAATGAACAAA
>Ga0209504_1000736_pt1 | contig 27285 bp, 39 predicted proteins | sample COGITO_mtgs_1005_FD_184791 | JGI IMG/M metagenome (GOLD analysis project Ga0209504, IMG submission 184791) | Pelagic marine microbial communities from North Sea - COGITO_mtgs_100511 (SPAdes) (version 2) | ecosystem: Environmental > Aquatic > Marine > Epipelagic ...
GCTGATAGGCGGGCTGGCCGCTGCGACGCTCTGGAAGGTGAGCGGCGGCGCAATGCGATACAGGGCAACGGGTTGACCGTTTATGATGGTTCTGACTTGGCCGATGCGGTGCGCGTCCTGTTGAAAAACATTACCCATAATGGGGAACCGTCTGGTGAATAAGAATATCCTTTCCACCAAAGTTAAAATTATTTGCATCAAAGGAGGGCGCAAAATGACTGATAACAGAAGACACCCAATTAGTGAGCATACGAAAACCATCTGGAGACTGTCCAACGAAGGCATGCCCCAACGGGAGATAACCAAACTACTTGGCCTCAATCGAGGTGTAGTCAGCGGTGCGGTAAATCGCGGGCGCAAATCTGGCCACTGCAATCAAAAGGTGAAGACAAAGGAAACTGTGCGCAACTTGTCCCCACTCACTTACGGTTACATTGGTCAAATTATAGGGGCGTTGTCGATTGAGCAGCTAGAGTGGCTGATGGTAGAAGCGGAAAAGGTTGGCTATAAAACGGCAGCCGAGTACGTGGCGGAGATTGTGCAAGACGCATATGAGGAAGCACACCAAATGGAGAGCGACCAATGAATAGAGACTATATACTTAACAAAGCGATGCAGTGTATCACTGTAGATCGAGCCGCAACGCATGGCGACGCCGAGGACTCATTTTCTGAGATTGCAAAGCTGTGGTCATGGTGGATCGACAATCGCACTATCCCAGAGGCAGAGCTGCTTCCAGAGGACGTGGCCATGATGATGGCGCTGTTTAAGATTGGCCGCATCGCCGGTAATCCGACGCATTATGACAACTATGTTGATCTCGCTGGTTACACGGCACTCGCAGGCGAAATATCAATGCAGGAATAGTCCCGCTATATCATCGTCTTCGGCCTGTTGAGTGAAATCTTCGGGCCGAAGCGTAATTGTAATTTTGTTTATTTCAGACGCACTGACAATGCGCAGCAGGCCAACCCTTATGGCCACAAGAACAAAAATGTCAGCATCGCTGCCACCACGGTTAAATCTATAGCTTCCATACTGTGAAATCACTCCAGCAGTCTTTACTTCAACGCGCAGCACACGATTGCATGGCAGCGTGGCGTGCAGATCACAGGTGCCGTCTATGTGCGAAACCTGAAGGCCAGCCATTTGCAGCTTGTAGGCCGCGTAAAACTCGCCAGCTCGACCAAGGCTGGTATCGACGCGGCCCTTTGCTCCAACTTTCTTGGCCGATGTGAGATTTACAGATTGCGCCACGGATCAAACTACCTTAACCATGAAAGTCCGACACAGAAGGCTGTAACGAAAGATGGCTTGCCGCGCTGGCCATTGATGAGGCAACCCTTATCGCTAGATGATTTGCGCACACGCTATCTCTTGTTTTAGCTAGAATTTTGACCCAAATGGCAGGCTTGGGGCCGGGTGCCTGCCAAAATCAAACCACTAGCTCGAAATGCGGCCCGTCAATAAACGGCCTACGACCCTGTGATCTGCGCAAGTCCACGTAGCTATTCATGGCCTCTTCCATCGTGCCATCCCAGTCTCTGATGTCATCAATGTGCCATGCAGCACCCCAGCGCAGCGGAACACCCAAGTCGATGGCCGCTGCCTTCATCGCATCAGCCAGGTCATCGTACAGATTTAACTCCCACGACCCACGCGAACCGACATATGCCATAAGATCCACTGCGTTGCCGCCAATGTGCTTTGACTTCATTGTCTTGCTGGCACCCTTGGCGACCAGCTCGCGCTGCTCTTCAATGGTGCGTAGCCCACATATAACGCCAAAGTCTGTTTTGGTCATGCCAATGGCTGACTTCACAACAGCAACCAATCGCTCGTCTACACCCTCAAGTTTACCAAGGCTGCGGTTGGATAATTTAAAGCTCATTTCTTTTTCCGATCCATAAAGCCTTCGGCCGCACCTGCGCCAAAGTAGAAGCCAAGAATGACAATCATCGACCAGCCAATCTGGAAGTCCTCAAGTACGCGCTGCACTTTATCTGCATCGGCCACGCGGTCCATCAAGGTGAACCCCAGAACCATTGCAAAACACGTCAGGTATGTTGCTGTGAATGAAAACGCGATCACGCGCTGGGCCAGCTTAAATGGAGCGTAAGCCTGCATGATGTCAACTTTGGCCTTGGTTTTTGCCGTGATTTCTTCTTCAGTCGAGGTGTGAAAGCTGTCGATCAAATCAATGCCTGATTTGATGACTTCACCTGATCCGAATATTTTACCGAGTATTCCCGCCATTTGTCTCTCCTATAGTGGTTTCCCTAGTTCGTCGATAGCATCCCACGTTGAGTCGAGGTCTGCCTTTAACTGTTTTAGCTTGTCGTCGATGCCATTTGTTATCAACTCGGCACGTTCGACTTTGCTGCGAAGGTCCAGCAGCGTCTTTTGCTGCTCAAGAATATTTACCATCTGAGTGCTAATCTGTGAGAGCTGCGCATTTAATCCAGATACGTTGTTGTCACCGATGGTTTGCTCCAAAGCACGGATGCGGGAGGTTGCGTCGAGAACTTCAGTGACAGATTCCTCCACTCCCCAGAAACGATTAACCACGTCGTACCCGTAATAAATGCCGCCACTAAGAGAGCCAAGCACAGGAAGGGCAGCAGCAAGATAAACTCCCTTAAACGTAAACCCGCCAACTTTAAGCTCCGTTTCATCCGCCATACGCTATGCCTGCGTTGTAGATGTCCTCTACAGTCTTGAAGTCACCGCCCAGAGCAGCACGCATAGTCAAAGTGCGGTAGGCCTTGTGGTTCTGGTTGGACATAAAGGTCATCACTAGGCTGTCGCTTGTAGCATTGTATGTCGCCGTTGCGGTCTGGTACACACGCACGTTGTTCGAATTGGCCCAGTTGTCTGCTGCCTCGGTCAGCTGAGTGTTGACCGAGGCAGCCAAGAAGCCAGCAGCCTCTTGAGCGTAGGTCTCAACGTCAGCCAGCGCAGTGTTGTACTCACTCACATCTGAACTTGTTATCGTCATGTCGGACGTGTTTAGCGTGGCCTGCAACTCTTGCCGCTCAGAAATAGTGTCCGCGTTCGCAGCCATGTCAGCCACCGCACTCACTGCCGCAAACGTAGTCGTCGCCGCAACCAGGCTATCAACGGCAACAGACAGGTTATCCAACGCCACCGCTGCGTTGTCCTTAAGCAGGTCGGCAGTGTTGTAGTATGATGCGCTCTGCACATCAGAGATGGCTGTATTGTATGCGCTCACCATTGTTGCGCTTAACTGCGCCCGCGTAACAGAGCCATCAGGTGCAATACCACCTTTGACTGCGTAGTAACTAGCCCCCGTCGCCAACGTCCGTGACAGCCTCACCTGATCCATCACCGCGTTTGCTGTTTTCTGTAGGTTCGTTATCGTCTGATCCGCTACGGCGGCGGAACTTGTCAGACAGAGAAGGCTGGCTGCGATTGCTTGTTTCAACATCAGGTAACTCCTTTCCGATCATAAGCAGGGTGTCCCAAAACACCTTATTTGATGCGTAACCTACCACAAAAACGCGAGGGTTAGAACGGTACTTTTCAAACGCATCCCTGCCGATCAATAAGCGGCCCGTTGCGATGTCATTGATAGGGCAGGGTGTATTGGCCAGCGCCATAGCTTTGAACACGCGAGCTTCAGAACACATCACTGAGATCCCTGAGACTTGCAGCCCTAATCCGCCGACAGCCTGCGGTGCGCCCATCAGGCGAGCATCTTTGCGGCGGTTGCAGTGGGCGTCTTGCTCCATCGTACCTTCAGCCATGCCAAACAGGCTCACCTGAAAACCCTTGCTGGACGGTATTAGGCAGCTATCGTTGCCGCCGCCACCCATCATGGTCGGTGCCATAGCCGTCGGCACGGGGTTGCCCATCGGACCTTGGCCACCGTTGTTGACGGTGCTGTTGGTGTTGTTGACGTTGTTACTGTCAACATTTGACTCGGCACCAATGTTGGTGTTCAGGTCTCCACTGATGTCTTGGGCGTGTACTGCGCTGGCTGTCAGTAGATACAGGCCGAACCATATGTGGCTAAATCTGGACACATGATCTCCCATGCAGCTTGCGTCTGGCCGATGTAGTGCAGCGTTTCCGCGTCCTTATTGCGCTGGCATAGCGGATCACTATTGCAGGCGGCTGTGTACGTCATAGGCTGGTTGACCGTTGTGCAGCCCGCAATAAGCAATATGGGGAGCAGGCGGATCATTTGTCAGACCTTTTTTCTATTACCATGCGTATTGCTTTTATATTCTCGTCAATTCGACCCAGCATCACAGCCTGCAATTGAGACGTTTTCTCAATCTCAATAATGCGAACCTCATGGCGAGCTATCTCGCGGGCGTTGGCCGATACCGATGCGTCGAGAGTTGACACATACCAAACAAGGCCAAGCGACTGCATGACAATGGTCACAATGACGGTGACTGGTACTGATTTTGATAGGTGCCAATTTTCGGTCATATCAGTAGCTACCTTCCCATACGCGAAGTGCGGAAAACTCATTAGACATAAGTTTGCGCTTCAGAACGTCTTTGACGGCTTCTGTATCATCCCATGATACACCAGCCTCTTTCAGCCAAACGCCCAGTAGGCCCATGCTGACATTGCCGACGTGCTTGTAGTCACTGCCGAACGCATTTTCCGTGGTTTCGCGTGCGTGCTTGGCATCCTCAAGCATCGGGGTTGCATCAAAAGTTTTCTTGATGAGGAGCATATCGTCCTCAAAGAAATACTTTTCATCAACTTTATTTGAAAGATTTGACGTTTGCATTGGACGGCTTCCGTACTGTTTTTGTTGCAGGTTTAGCGGCGACTTTGCGCTCCGGCTTAACTTCTTCCAAAACAGTCAAAATGTCAGGTCTGATCTTTGTAATCTTTGCGATCTCAGCGTCGCTCAGTACGACGGTCTCGCCCTTTTCAATACGGCCTTCGCTGCAATTCAGCTTCAGCGCGTTCACAATCACTTTTTTCATATCAGTCTCCGAGAATGGGTAAAGGGGGCGACCAGAGCCGCCCCCAATTTAACACAAATTAAGAAGTTGTGTTGTCGGCAATCATGCCGTTGGCTTTTTCGTTTTTCGCGCAAAGTGTAAGCTCAGTTACAACTTGGCGAGTTGTGTTGTCGCCAGTTTTTGCTAGTGCAACATTTTTGGTTGGACGCAATACTGCAACTTCCCACATGTTGTCCTGCATGATGAACACGTCGCGTGAACGGTTCTCGCGTGATGGCATGAACTCAACAGTACCCCAAGGTGTTACATAAACAGCCAGGGATTTGATGACGCGCTCGTCGCCAGCTTGTACTGCTGAACGCTGGTTGTTGTTACCAGTGAAGCCAAGAGCTTTGTTCATTTGGAAAGCAGACAAGTAAACTGTGTCTGGCTTGCCGCCCTCTTCCCAGATTGACTGCATAACGCCGTCAAACTTTGCTTGTGAAAACGCTGTCAAAGCAGTGGTCTCATCAGTACGTGCGTCTGTACCGTCGCCAGTAGCGTCTGCACCCTCATTCGCACCAAAGTCAGTGTTTGTGATCAACCAAGCTGGTGCGCCGGCAAGTTCACGAGCCGCTGAAGAAGAGCCAGCAACGCGAGCATTGTTGTCGAAAAGTGCTTTTTCGATGTCCAATTTTTGCTCTTTAGCGATTTTCAAAGTTTGGTATGCAACTTCTTTTGCACGACCAGCTTTGTCCAAACCTTCGTCTGTGTCTGGAACGACAACAGCGTTTTTGAAGATTTGTGTGTAGTTGCCCAAGCGAGTTGTTGCAGAGCGAGCTTCGCCAGCAGTCGCGTCGCCCTCAATGTGAGCATTCGCGGCAGATGCGCGAAGTGAGTCAGTCTGCCACTCAACCAATGTGTTCTTTGCAGAGGTCTTTTTGGCTTTTGAGTAGAACGGTGTTTCCTCTGGAGACACGTTGTAGATTACGTTGGACAAGTCCTCACGGATGCCTACGGAATCGTATGAGTCGAATGTGTTGGTTGGCTGTGCCATTTGTGTAGTCCTTTCAAAGACTTAGGAGTTAAAGATCAAGTTGACGGCATCGTCAATTGAACCAGTTTTCTGCAAGCGCGATTGCGCTTTAGTGCGAGTTGCCGCGTTACCGTCTTGCCTCTTTTTCGCGCCAGCCTTCACAACAGGTCGAGCCTTCTGGCCCTTCTGTTGAGCTTTGCCGCGATTAGCTTCGAGTTGACGCCACTTACGTGCATCATTCATTGCACGGATGTATCGGCTATCCGTTACACCTGACATTTCCTCTTCGCTAAACCCGTATGCCGCGCCCGTATCGACCAGTGCAGTTTTAATCTTTGGACCTTTAATTGGGTCCGCAATGTCAGGGATATACTGCTTCAGAATCTCGGCCTGCTCTTGGAGGTACGACTGTGAGGCCGCTTCCTGAACTTGCTGTTTCTGTTGCTGCATAAGCTGAATTTGCTGCATGTTTTGGTCGTATGCAACTTTCGCCTCATCGTACTTCAGCTTTTCCTCCATAAACCCGATTGGGTCTTGCTCGAAAAGCTCACGCGATGGTGGCGTTGGTTGCTGGATGCCGCCTTGCTGCATTTGCTGGTGCATTTGCAAGATTTGGTCACGTTGCTGTGCTACCGCTTTCGCGTGCTGCTCGATTTGCGCTTGGGCCTGAATGGTTTCCCGCTCAAACTCCTTACGTGCCTCTGCAACCTCCTGAAAACGCTTGTTAATTGCCGCTTGTCCCGCCGCAGATTGTTTTAACTGATCCAGTGTCCAATTTTCGTCTTTTCCGTCAACTTTGACGGGGATTAAATTGGTGTCTTGAGCTTCCACATCTACTAGGTCGTCGTCAATTTCTGCATCATCGTAATCGTCATCGGATGCTTCGATGTCATCTTCGTACTCATCAGTAACTTCAATCTCTTCGCCGGGACCGTCGTCTTCGGGTTCAGTGATTTCGTTTACTGCTTCACTCAGATTGTCTTCGCCACCAGTGGTTTCTGGGGCTGTGGATAGCAGGCTCTCAGCCGCTTGTTCTAGTGTAGTCGATTCCATCGGTACTACTTTCTCTGTTTGCGATCTAACAGTGTCTCTGCTGCAATTGCAGCGTCAAGGTTCACTTCGATCAAGTTAAGCGCACGAACCATTGCGTGCGCCTCCTCACGGGCGTGCATATCGTCCGCTTTACTGTCCATAAATACACCAATTTGTGCCTCACGAACAGATGCCATAAACCCCTTGAAGGCGAGGTCATTCTTTAGCCGCTTGGCTTCTTCAGCCTTGATGCGGATGTCTGTTTTATTGGCCATTAGTGAAACCCCTTATAGCCATACACGCTTAGGTGAATCAGGTGTAACACCATGTGATACATCAAGAGCCTCGACAGCATCACGCACAGTATCGCTAGATAGGCGGATGTTTACATGCCAACCGTCTAATGTAGTCATATCAGGGTACTCCATTCCTTCGTCATTTATGAGGGTAACGCCTGTAGGCTCATGCAAGACACCTACAACGTCGATAGCGTAGTCTGCTGTGTTACTTACAAACTCACCTTCTTCGTTGTAGAAGGCAGACAGCACTGAGGGAACAGACGCCTCAGATACCAGCTTGAGATAAAAGTCAGTCTTTGGTGCTTCTACTTCGTCTATCATGTTGATGCCTCCGTAATACCTACGTCACCTAAGTCATCTGACCACATACGGAACTGTCCGATTGTACCCATGAAAAGTTGTCCAAGCTCTAAGTCAATAGATGACAAGGCAGGTAGAGCCGTGGGGGTTGTGTTGGCTGTCAGGAGTGTACCCTCATGCGCACCGTTGATGAACGTAGAGCCATGACGACCAGCAAGGTTGAACGGCACGTTAGTGCCAGCAGAGTAGACGTTATTTGCTCCAACAACCGAATCATTGCCAGAGGAGGTAGCCTGTTGTAGAAACTGGGGTTGACCTGTTCTACTGCCTGACGTTGTAAACCTGTTATAGATAATGTTGTTGTTGTCAAGCCGCCAGCGCCACGGCAGGGCTGTGTTGGTACTACCACTATCAGCATACGTTATCTTGCCATCAATCTGGATAGACATGTTAGTGTTGTCATAAGGCAGGTTAGCCGCAGGGACTGTTAGTGTCTCAGCAGCACGAGTTACTGTAGAAGAGCCTGTTGGGATGTAGCTTGATGGGGTTGAGCCAGCTTCTAGCTGTGCGCCCCAAACATAAATAAACTTACCTTGAGTTAAACTTGAAGCACCCCAAGGGTTACTTGAGTAAGTATTGTCACTTCCCCCAGCACCGAAGAAAGAAATACCGCTTGTCGTGTTGGCAAGAACACACCTAAACCAGCCATTTCCTACAGACTCTATTGAAGCATCGCACTGTCGTGAATGTACAACAGTGCCACTTTCTAAGTCAAACACTCCGTAAGGCGAAGTACCACCTACGATACCTTCAATCCAACCATAAACCCCAGATGAACCTGCCTTCATAAAACAAGTCAAGGACATACCTGTACCTTGGGGGTTTGAATCGTAAAGACCAGTAGCACCAGCACCCCCTGCCCCTGTCAGCTTAGAGGCAGTTGAAGTGCCGTCTGGCGCAACATAGGATGTGTCTACTGTTGATGCAGATTTAGACCAAGCCGAGTTTGAGAAGTCACCACTGTGAACCTGCAAGTTAGTCCGAGCTTCACTCTCGTGGAGGATGCCTTCGTTAACCCAAGCAGAGCCATTGTAGATGTGATGACCACGACGAGAAAGGTAGACAGGAGTAGTTGTCGTTGGGACGTAGCTGCTAGCAGTGTCAGGGCTGGTTACCATGCCACCGAGGCCGCTGCGGAAGGAGTGGGGATAGGCGACTAGAACCCCAGACGCACCATCCCCTGTAAAGGACTGTGAGCCGAAGGAGATAGCTTGGGTCGTTTCCACTACCGAGAAAACTTCCTGGAACACAGTAGAGCTGGTTATTGAACACCTGTACCAACCATTACCCAAACTTGTTACTGTCGGCGATACGGAGCCAGTATCTAAAGACACACTCCCGTCTGACAGATTGATAATCGCATAGTGTTGGTTATTGGTAGCAACCGAGAAGAAGTTATAACCATCTGCTTTGAGGTCTATAGTTACTGTCGAAAGCATGCCATTAACAAGATTGCTGTTAACTTGGTTTTTATAGAGCCTGTGAAACCCACTAACAGTAGTCGGTGTTAGCTTAAAGGCTGTTGGGTTGCCCTCAAAGTCATTCTGACCAGTCGTTACTGTCAGGTCATTATTAGTCCAATTAGCATTAGTTAAGTCACCACTATGGGTCAGCAAGTTATGAGGACGCCACTTAAGCAAGCCATCACTATCAACCATAGTTGCATTAGTGGAAGCTGAGTGAGTTATAGCAGAAGCAAAAACAGTACTTTCTTCACCTTTTCTGTAATAGCTGTTCTTAAAGTCAAACACCAATGCAGGCTCAAAGCCTGACACTACATAAGCGCTAGTAGATAAACGCAATTGCGCCGTCAGGGACAGGCTCAGACCAATCTGCATAATGACCTCTTTTTAATATAGGGCGGCGATATTTGACGCGGTAGTTCCGGTCGCAAAAACACGCTTAACCGACACTGGCAGAATTGAGCCAGCGGCGACGCCAGTTAGAGTAACCGTTGAGCCAGCGGCAGTGATAACTTTTAAATTTCCCGCGCCGCCTATAAACAAGCCGCGTGTAGGGTCAATGTTAGCAGTGTCGCTGGTGGTAACAGACGCCATGTCATGCGCTGGCTCTGTTTTTCCGATATTAGCCATTGTCGTATCCTTTTAAAGTCCAGAAATATATAACACGAAGCCGCGTTTATGGCAATGAGGCCATGTCGCCGACCATGCGAACCTTATCTTGCTCGGCCTGCACTCTGGCTACGTCAACAGATGTGCCGTACTCGCCGTAAATCTTGGCCGCATCAACCAGCAAGTCTTGCGCCATTTGATCACGCTTGAGGTCATCGTCTGCCGCCGCTTTCTGCATGTCGAACTGCATTTTCATTTGGTCCGACTGCATCTTGCCCTGCACTTTCATTTGCTCTGCCTGCAAGAACGCTGCGTTTGGATCGGCTGGCTGGCCTTGTGCTTCTTGAGCCTGCTGCTGCATCTGCAACATTTGAGCCTCAATTTCAGGTGTGATTGGCGCAAAGTAGCGGTCAGCATTGCGGATACCTGTAGCCGCAAGTTGATCCGCAAGCGTGTTGCGAATGTTGGTCAAGCTGACCAAACCATTTTGCGGGCCATAGGTTTGATAAACCATAGTCTGCATTTGCAAAGCCTGCGCTAATGCCATCATCTTTTCTTCTTCACGGCCAGTGCCAAGTCCGACGTTGATAGTCACGTCAAAAGATGAATCCCACACCCGTGGGTCAACAGGGACAAACATGCCATTCATGCGCATCATCTGCTCTTCATCTACGTTCTTATTCATCAAACGCAGCATAATGCCAAACAAGTCACGCATACCGTCTGCAAGGTTGCGGACCATAACCTCGACTTGACCAGCAGCCGACTGCACAGTGGCCTGCACAGCCGCTTTGGTCGTGGACTGCATTGCGTCTGGGTCAAGGCCCATAGATGCTCTTGAGACGCCTGTTTTGGTCTCCACGAGGCTATCAAGGTAAGTTAATGCGCCAAGTGTCTGGCCCGCAGTAAATGGGACTGACAGCTCCTGCACAGCGCCGGGTTGACGCATACGGACGATTGCACCAATTTCATTATTCAGCACGTCATCAATATTAACTGCGCCTTCAACAATGCCCAAGCGTGGGTTATTTGTCATTGCTACGTTATCAAGGATAGAGCGCAGCACAGACGTTGCCGCGTCCTGATCATCCATAACGATTTCAGCAAGCGAACGACCATAGAACGTGTGAGGCTCTGGGTCGATTTCAAACTTGGCGAATGGGATTTCGTCGCACGGTTCAAAGTCCAACAATTCATACGCAGAGCCACCACATGTCAACTTATGCAAAACTGGTATGCCTGTGCCGTCTACGTCAATCCGCATGTAGGCTTCAGTGACAGTGACGTTCTTCATTGCCGGGTCTTGCTCGTCATTGTCTGACGTATCCATGTCATAGCCACGGCGCTCAAACACCTCGGCCTCTGTCATTTCAGAGCCGCTTTCCAAGCTATCTAGGTTCAATACATCGTCAGGGTCAAAGCCCATTGCGATCAAATCACCAGCACGCATTTCTGTGCGGTGAGCCACCAAATAAGCATCTTTAAGATTACGTGCATCGCGATCTACGAAAAACTCTTCAGGTGGAACGCTCTCAATGCAAAGCTCGCCCTTTTCTTGCTGGCGGCTAAGTTTGACGGTGTGAACAGGCATTTCAACTTCCATGCCCATTTCGTCAACCGACAATGACATTTCTGTGCTGTGTTCAATTACTGTCACTTCATCGTCGTCCACCAGATACGTGTATTCGTCATCTGACAGGTCTGAATATGTGTATATCTCAGCCTCTGGATAGGTCATCCAGTAGGCCTTCACGATACCCTGCTTTTTAATCAGGGCATCCTGAAAGGCGTCATTCATTACGCGATACCCGTTTAAGCGGGTAAACTCATGGTGCATAAACTCAGTGGCTTGTTCAGCCATTGCCACGTCCTCTGGGCCGTGCGGCACGTATTCAACGGGCTTGGCTGTGCTGAGAAATATGCGCATCAGGCTTGGCTTCACGGCACGCACGGTATCACGTACCTTTGTGGCTACAACCTTGCTGCGGCCATCCTCATAACCCAAGTCAACTTCGCCGTCGTAATAACGCTGGGCTTTGATGCGGTCTTGGCTGATCTCGCTCTCAACAAAGTCTACTGCGCTTGAAATTGCGTCTTGGACAATGCCCTCAACCTCGGTGCGTGATTTTGGTTTAAGTTCCATTATTGCTGGTCCTCTTTAAATTGACCGGGAAGTGTGGCAACCCTAGCCGCTACAGTTGGGTCAACTCTTGTCGTAGGTGAACCCATTGATATGGCCCGTTTTAAGTCTTGTATCTGGCTTCTAGCAATTGCGCCAGACAAAGGTTTTGCGAGTATCGTCCCCGCGCCTACAGCCATCAGTCCGGGGCTTCCCATTGCAACAGCGCCATAGCCCAAACCTACGTTTGAAATTAAAGCAAGTGGAGTGTGGACTCCACCCTCACCTAGAGGCGAAAGATTGCCGAAACCCCGCAATACCTTCTCATCAATCGCGCCGGAAGCAATTGCCTGCATAGCCTTTACTTCACTTTCGCTGAAGTAACTCAGCTTGCTTGGGCTTTCGAGTACATCCTCTATCGCCTTAACGTAAGATGACGCGCCTTTAAGTTTGCTTCCGCTCAGTATATCTTCAAAAATTTCGAGCTTTGCCGTTCTCATACTAGCTAGCCGTGCAGTCTCAAGTATTGGAGAGCCTACCGCTTTAGCATTGATCAGGTCGTCTATGTTTTTGACCATTCCTGAAATTCTAGGGTCAAATTGAGAACCGCCCTTTTTGGCGCTTCCACTTTTTGCTATCTCACGCAACTGCTGGCGCAAGTTATCCAATCCAATTAAGGACGTGCTTGTATTTTCGGTTCTTTCAAAAATTGCGTCCAGAGCTTTAGCGATGTGGTCATCAGCTTGAGGGTCATATCTTGCTCCTCCACCGCTACCAGACACGAGGTCTTCGTCAATTTTGTAGTAAAGGTCTTTTAAGTCTTTTTGACTAAAAACATCCCCAGTCTTGTCTGCCGCGGCATATGATACATCTTTCAGTACGCGCTGCGACTTCGCATTTTGGTTTGTAAAAGCATTTGCCAAAGCATTATCTACACCCGTGTTCCCCGTGTTCAGTTCTTTGGCAAGCTGCTTTGGCTTTATAAACGTATTATATGGCTTCCCCACAAGAGTATTTGCCGCTCTTGCTGCCACTGTGGGGCTTGCGATAGCACCTGCGATACGTGCAATTGATTCTAGTCCGGAACCTTCAGCGGCCTGACCTGCGGCTTCGCTGCCTGCGCCAGCTATTACAGCCGTAGACATTGCTTCCTTCGATAAGCCAGCTTTGTCTAGCGCGGTGCCAGCAGCAGCGCGACGACCACCAGCTTTTGCGCCTATTTTTGCCAGCTTTCCCGCAGCGCCAAGAGCGCCGCCGCCAGCAGCAAACTCACTTATAGTTCCTGCAAACTTTGCGGCCCTGCCTTCACCACGATAATCGAGTGCGCCTTCGGCTCCCAATTTATTTAGGCCCGACCTAATTCCTCCGCCCAGAAAAGTTGGACCAAATGGGTTTATCTTTTCACCCGCGTCAAATCCCGCCGCCTCTAGGCCCATCTGCCCCAAGCGCCCAACACCTTCTATTGCTAACTCAGGTAAATCTAGTATCCCGACAACGCCACGGCCAAGTCCGGAACCCACAGCGCGTGAAACGTCTTCTACCGCTCCCATGCCTTCTGCTTCTTGAGGTGCTGATAGCCCCATTTGAGACGCAATTTCATCAACCGTTGACTGTTGATCTTCTGAAGATAATGACAAAAAGCTATCGTCAACCTCTACGCGCTTACCTTCAATTTCAAGAATTGCCATTAGCCGCCACTCCCACCAATTACTTTATAAGTTACGCCAGTTTTGGTCTTTTGTGGGGAGACGTTGCTGCTTTCAGGAATTGCAGGCAAGTTACCAATAATGGCTTCAAATTCTTCATCTGAATACTCAGGAACTTCCTGACCCAATGCACGCTTACGGACTCTTTCAACAACAGAACGCAAGGCCTTCAAAGACTCTCGGTAAGCCTCTGGTCCTTGCTGTCGCTCAAGCCTTGCAATAGCTTTTGTCGCCGCCAAACCTTCTCGCTCAGTAATTTGACCGCCGCCTTTAAGTGTTTCAAACGCTTGAAGAAAGGCTTTTCCTTTCAACTGATCTATTTTTACAACAAGATCAGTTCCGTCTTGTGACAAAGCTGGAAGACGACCTTGGATCATCCCAGTAACACTCGGCAAAGACGGGTCTTTATAAATTTCATCAATCAGTGTTATCGCATCAAATGCACTATCTGCGTTTACAATTCGTTTGCGCTCTGTTTCAGCAAGTTTTGCGGCTCTTGCTTCTGGGTTTGACCCCTCAAGTGTTAAGACGGATGGCCTAAACTTGCCAGAGCCGGGAGCCGTTTCCTCCATTATATGCTGGCCCTCAGCGTCCTTCGCCCAAACAGAACCCTCTGGGGCTTTGCCGTATAAAGAACTATCTCCAGTGTTTACCGTAACCCCACCGCTCTTAATCGTAGAGAGAAACTGCTTTGCAGCCTCTGGGCCTTCTTCGGCAAGGATGCGCTGGTACTCGTTGTAGTTTTTTATGGCGGATGTGCTGGTGTCTTTACCTGCCGTGGTCATTACTTTAGCCGCATCGGAGCCGCTCATCATGCCCTGAGAAACAAGTCCAGCCAAATCCTCACGTCCATTTGCCATCAAAAACTCAGCAGTCTTATTCCGACGCGCAAGCTGTTTAGCCTCGGCAGCAGCCTCTTTTCGATCCTCACCGCGCTGCTTAATTCCGCCCTGCAATGATGCTATCATGCCCTTGTTTGGATTAAGTGTCATGCCTTCTAAGGCCATTGCCAAACGTGCGCGCTTGTCGGGGTCGGAAAATAACCCGCCGAGTAAACCTTTAGGTTTTTGTTCTGGCTGCATCATTGGCTGGCCTCCTGTAGACGTTGCCCCAGTGCCAAGGGCGTTGTTAAATTTGCTGACGTATCCAGAACCTGTTGTCCCCAAGACGTCGGACCGATTGGCACCCGCTGACTGAGGCCGACCCGTAAACCAAGCCGAAGCCGCGTCCTGCGGGTTGCCATACTTCGAAACATAAGAACCAAACTCGCCCTTAAACACAGCCTCCTGAGCCTCTGGGCTGTTTAAAAACTGATTTGGAGTTAATTTTTGACCAAGGTGCTTTTCAGTCCAAGTCGGGATATTAAAGTCCATCACTTGATACTTGCCGTATGCACGATTGCCTTTTTGAGTAGTCGGACCAACGGCGGAGTACCCACCGCTGCCCTGACTTTCAATTGAAGCAATTGCGTTAGCCCATGATGGATTCCAGTTCATTACGCGCCCATTCCAACTATAGCTGAAAGATAGTTAAGCAAACCCGGCTGAGAGCTTTGCGTCGTTGTGGACTGATTCGGCGTTGCGCCAAGAGCAGCAAGCGGTGCGCTTAGGGACTGCATTGGGGCGTTCGCATAGTTTGCAAATTGACCCTTTGCCGCGTCAATCAAAGCCTGCTGCATACCCTGCTGCAATAGACCTTGCTGAGATTGATCTTGCTGAATGGTTCGACCAGTGTTGAACGCCTGATTGCCAAGCTGACCCATCTGAGCAGCGCCGCCCAGTTGAATTCTTTGCTGGTTCTCTGCTGAGGTGAGTGCATTGTTGTAGCCTTGCTGCTGCAAGTTGCCGAACATCTGTGAACCCTGACGAGCAAACGCCTCGTTGGTTAGCGCATCTGCTACGCCGTGGCGTGACCCGCCAAACGCTCCGGCCTGAGTGGCCTGCGCGCCCGTCGTGTTAGCCGTCATTTGACGCTGGCGCTCAAGGTCGTTCAGCGCAGTACCCGTGACCATGCTCGTGTATGGGTTCATAAACGCACCCACGTTTGGCCCAGCCATTGCTGCCTGAGTACCCTGCATAGCCTGCTGCAATCCGCCAGCCGCTGCTTGATTTACGTTAAAGTTGCCTTGCGGTGCTAGCGGCTGATATGTGCCGCCAGTTGGCGCTCCGCTTGCTGGTGCGCCTGCAACTCCGCCTTTTCCGCCTGTTCCTAAGCCTACCATTACGCGGCCTCCTTTAATTCTTTAACCGCGTGGGTCTGTTACGTTGCTAAAAGTATCTCTGATTCTGTCAGAAAGGCTGCGCGTTGACGTTGGCCTTGATTGCGGCCGCATAGGCCCGCTCGTACCTGCGTTTCTGGACGCCTGCGCCATAGCGATTGCCTCGTCCATAGTTGATGAGCCACCGCCGCCGCCATAATTAGTAGTACCCAAGCCAACGCCTTGATACACAGGTGGCGGTGCTGACGCACGGCTACCTAGATTACCCGTTACTGGGTCAATATACAGGCTGTTGATGAAGTCGTACTGTCCGGGGCTACTAGCCTTCAAGGCCGCTAATGACTCATCATACATCGGTGCAGATGAGTAACCGCGAACGCCGCCCGCAAATTCTGTAGGCTCAGGCATACCGCCACGCAAATCTTGGTCGGACATGCCGCCGCCTGCAACACCGAACGCGCTTGCTGTGTCCGAAAGTCCACGAGCTGCTGCCAACTGCATTGGTGAGTACGCTGCAACATCTGGGCCTTCATAACGAATTGGGCCAATGTTAGCCACGTCACCAGCACGACTCAAATTGGCCCTTGCTGCGTCTTCAATGTACTGGGGTACAGTGACTTGTGAAGTTTGTGACCCGCCTTTTCCGCCTGACATTATTCAAAATCCTTAACATATGACGCATGCAGCGGCTTCCAGCCGTGTACCGCCAGTGGTTTCTTCCAGCCGAAGCGCCCAGTCATTGTTAGAGCCTTGCAGCCCTGCGCCTTCGCCCACTCTATTACACTCTCGTGCATTTCCATAATTTGATCCAGCTCGCCGCCACCCAAGAATACGTTAAGCACCTTCTTCTTCGGGTATATCACGATTTCAGTTACGATACACCCCCTTGGCGTAGGCCATAACTGCATCACACCTTTATGCAATCCCTCAACAATATCGTCAAAGTCATGGGTGCCGCCAGAGTATTCTAGTGCAGCCTCAATCCAAGGCTTGCATCGTTCGAGTTCGTTATCCATGTAGCCTCGTTATTGATAAAGTTGAAGCTGGCAAAGCAGGGCGGGGTGACGCCGCAGCCGTGTAGTTTAAGAAGCCGTGTGTGTTATCAACCATCCAATTTACCTCAAGGTAATCACCAGCGGCTAAAGTAAACACCTGCGTCCTTGACGTGACCATCGTTGCATTGTTTTGATGGAGTGCTGTTGTCATTGCGCTGTTGTCCACGTTGGTCCCGTTAATGCTTGGCCAGAAGTAAAAGTGAACCGTGCTGCCAGAAGTAGATGAAACCTGCGCTGAGAATGACAGCACGTACTGCCCACCCTCCTCAAAAACAATGCGAGACGCTGGTGTACCCAAGGTAATCCCGTGATTGTGCGACATCGCATCATACGTCAGCTTGTAGTCCGTATTGGCCGCAGCCGCCGTTGCATCTGCCGTAATGATGTAATCTGCGTGGCCATCCTCAAGTACAACCTGACGCCACACGCCATTTTTTGACACCACTGGATAGCCAGCAACTTCATCCCACAGCAAGATGCCGTTCTCAGACGGGTTGTCGCCAGTGGACTTTGTAAACAGCCGGGGAAGCTGTCGGGATAGGTAGCTGGAAAGCTGCCTGCCCCATTGCTTCCAGTCTGGGCCAAGTGGCGGAAGTACAGGGGCAGTCATTAGCGCTTACCCATCGGCTTTGCGTCAACACGCATTGTGCCGACTTTCCAGTGAGCCAACCTATCACCCTCAACCAACATTCGCATTTGGCGACCGCTGAACCTGACTGACGTTGGGTTATTTGGGTCATATGGCCCGTATGTGCGCTCAACGTCATTTGGATGAAAGCGCGTCTTAAACGACACATCAACGTCACCCTGAGACTGCTCATCAGGAATAAGCTGCGTAACGCTCATAACTTGATCCCCAGAACCAATTGAGATTGGCCCAGTTTCCGCAAAGATGCGCTCACCATCAACATTTAGCCCCACCTCATGTTCTTTAAGGTCAGATGCGGCTGTCGTCATAAACGGGTATTTGAATACACCGCGCTGAACGCCCGACGTGCGATCAAGCTCACCTATCAACCAGTGCTGCTCCTTGTAGTCGAATGCAACATATCTGTCGATTTCAAGGCTATCACCAGAGCAATAGAGCCACCACACCTCTCCGAATTGGCCATTGTTAAACGCCCAAATCTTGCTTTGCTGCGCAGTGTTCATATCGCTGAATACGTAGTCATGCACTTCACACGGAAGCTCATTCACTGAGTTGCCGTCAAACATGTAGAAGCCACGCTGACCCATCCAGAATACACCAACGTCCACGTCAGCCGCACAGCGCCGTGAAATAGCCCCGCAGGACGTGCCTACGCGCTCAAAGCCGTAAACGTATGGCGGGCCTTGGTAACGCGCTGTGTGGGCGTCTACGTCAGTCAGGATGAGCGTCTGACCCTTGGTGCGGGTCGCCAGCATAATTTGCCCAGAGGTTTGTAGCTCAATGTCGCCAGCTTCATTAGTCGCCGCAGCAGTCCACAGTGTGTTATTTTCTCTGTCGCACCAAGAAATCTTGCGAGGGTTGCCGCCAGAGCCAAGAGCAAAGATAAAGCGCTCTTCAGTTACGATAAGGCTTGAGTTGGACGTAGGCGCGTTGGCAATTACCGCTGCATTTGTGCCAGTGTTTAGCTGCCACTCAAGCAACCTGCCATCATCCGTATTGCAGGCAACAAGGTACTCGCCCCAGTTGTCTAAGCTCCACGTTGTTGCCTCTGAGTAGTTTCCGTAGTCAGGTCGCGGCTGTCCATAAAAACTAGTGCCGTAAAAGCCATAACCGTATCCAGTTTCAACTTCCGCATCTGCGCGACCAGTGGCCAAGTCAGATGGAGCAACGTCGTGAACCGTGTTTGATCCCGTCATCACACTCAGCTCAGTGTGCGATCCACCCGCAAGCCAAGCTGTACCGTCATTAGCCTCCCACGAGTGCATACCGCGTGTAGGCTCTGCGCTGAATCCGTTTTTACGAGCTTGCCAGCCGCCAATTGGACGCAAAGAGCCATCACGCCAACGAACCAAGCTACCATCTCGCCAACGGCCAGCAGCATCAAGGTCAGTGCCATTTCGGTAAAAACCGGCAGGGACTTTAAGTGGAATAAGTGCCATCATGTGCTTCCGTATATTGCGCCAAGTTCAAGTAGCTTTTACGCTGGTTTCGCTGGCCAATTTATTTGATTGGGGAAGCCAGCCTGCTGCGGCACGCTTAAAAGCCCCTGACGGTAATCTGACCATTCGCCCTGCTTGCCTACGCTCAGGTCAGCCCAACGCAAGGCGTTACCTGCAATAGCGTCTACCTCAAGTAAACGAGCATCTCGATCAGCACGCACCTTAACGGCAAGTGCTGCATCTAGCTCTGCCTGAGTAGGTGCAACGTAAGCTGTGAAGTTATTACCAATAAGAGCCATAACTTCATCGTTGTCGATGGTTGTGTCAGTATCAGCAAGATCTAGTGTGTAAGGTATCCAACCGTAGTCTGGGTGGTTAATCTCTACGTCCATACGAAGGTTGTCAGACTGTAGTGATGCCGCATTGCGGACTTGTGTGATTAAAATGTGCATTACGATATCCTTACAAAAATATTCACTGGGTTAATGCCGCTGTTGTTGCTTGTTCTACCCATAGCCCTCCAAGTGCCACTCGGTGTTCCACCTACACCGCCAGGGCTGTAAGCTTCGTAAAACTGATTGTACCCTACCCTAAACCCAGAGAACCTAAGGCCACTTCCTGCGTAAGTAGAGCCTTCTGTAATAGTACTTGAGCTAGTGGAACGAACTAACATAGCATAAGTGCCAACAGCGCCTGCAGACGTAGGTTGCGAGTAAGTGGATATGGCTGTTGAGTTTATGCCCGTAATGTGGCCATAAGTATCCAGCGTAATATCTTGGATCACGGTGTTGCCACTATTGTCTACGCTACCTTGAGATGACGTGTCAGAGTGGCTAACTGTGACCGACCCCCCTGAACCCCCGCCATCTAGCCCAGGACCTGCTGTCACGGCAGTAATTCTTGCATCTAGCTGCGTTTGAATGTTGCTTGTTACGCCGTCGACCCTGTTAAGCTCGGCAGTAGTCGCCGTTACGCCGTCCAGCAAATTCAGCTCATCGGTTGTCGCTGTCAGCCCGTCTAACTTGGCGACCTCAGCAGCGGTTACACTGCCTACTAGCGTATCAATCGCGTCAATTGCGTCGTTTACGGTTTGGCCCCAAGTATCCTCAGAGCCGCCGATGGTGGGCTTGGCCCAGCCTTGGTTTGTTGTGTTAGCCATCTATTCTTCCACCCAAATCGTTGTTGCCTTACCTGCGTCAACCCATGTTGAGCTTGCTTGGCCTTGTTCCGTCCAATTCGCTGAAGCCCCGCTAACGCCAACCCATGTTGAGCTTGCTTGGCCCTGCTCTGTCCAAATGTCTGTTGCGAAAGGTTCAGGCTCCCACAAGAAACGTGCATTTGCAGACACTATAACAGAAAACGCAGCAGATGCACTACTATCCCGAACTCTTCTAACAATAGCTGACGCTGATAGAGATGCGACCAGTTGAGATGCAGCGTTTTGCAATGAGACTGCATGTGAAGATGTCGTCAGTGCGCTCAGTATAGAGGATGCATCGTGCTGTATGCGTGTCGCCAGCGCAGTTGCAGTTAGTGCCGCTGATGCTGCGCTAGCAACGTTCTGCACGCTCGAAGCACCAGCAGTCGCAGTCATGTCCGAAGACACGACGGCGCTTGCCTCGAATATATCACCCTGAGCATAGCCGGAAATCCAGTAGTCAGGCTCAACGTAATATGTTTCTGTCATTAATCAGCATCCTGTATTGTCAGTGTACCCGCAGCAACCTGCTTGGATATTTCTGCGTAGTGAAGGCATCACGGGTCTGTGTAGCCTGTGGTACTGGCTGTGTGCCGATGTATCCTGACATTAGTTGCCCTCCAGAGTTCTAATCTCTTCACGCCAAGACTGCCTGTCAGCAAGGACATCTGCTTTGTCCTGATCGTAGTCAGGGAGAACCACATAGTCTGTGTCGATTAGCATTTTCTTTAGTTCTGCTATGCGTGCGTCAGACGTGCGTCTCGCAGTCAGCGCAGCTAACTCAGTGTCGTAGGTAGACCGTTGCGAATCCGTAAGCCCGTCGAGGTCTGCCCACGTATCACCGTCATCTACAGAGAACTCGGTAGCGTTCTTGACGGAAAAGTCATTGTGGCCCAGCGTCAGGGCGAGTGCTGCCAAGTCGATCACGGTTCATACTCCATATAGCAAAACCTGCCTTCGTCGATAGCGCTAGTGGCGTCATAGACTTCGTAGTGCCTAATTGCTACGTCCCATACACCGCTTGAGTTTAAGTCACCTTGGTCGAGCAAGATGGGGAACGTCACCGCTATCTCTTGCATTCCTGTGTTAACGCCGTTTTCGGTGCGTAAGTTCTGAGCAAGATTGCCTGATGCCGTCCACGCGTTGCTGCTGTTTAAGTAGTAGACCCTTGCGCTGTTACCCATGTCTCCATCAGACACCCCACCTGTGGCCCTCATCTGACAGTAAAACCAACCCATCAGGCGGCTTGTAGAGGTACTGGGTGTTATCTGAAAGCGTGACGCAGTTTGATAACTCTTTGAAGTTGTTGTATAACTTGTGCTGTCCGACTGGGCATCGACTAAAATAATAGCGCCGCTACCGACGAACTTGCTGGCTGTTACCGTGCCATCTACATCAAGGGCTGTGGCAGGGTTGGCCTTGCCAATACCTACATTACCGCTGCTGTCGATGCGCATGGCTTCGTTTGCAAGTTTCGTGCCTGTTGTAGCGTCACCATACAAAAACGCCATGTCCCCGCCATCAACAAAGATTTCCCAATCGTTGATCGTTGCAGCACTTGTGTCTTGAAAAACAAGGTTAGGCCTGAAGGCACTAATCATTGCTGTGAAGTCATCTGAAGCAGCACCACTGTCCGCTACGTGTAAAAGTGCCTCAGGCGAACCCGTCCCAATCCCAACACGGTTATTAGTTGCGTCAACGTGCAGTGTGTCTGTATCCACAGTCAGCCCTGCAAACGTGGGGCTGTCATTAGGCTGCACTGCGCTGTCGGCAAGAGTACCTTGTGCTGCTGTGGCGTAGCCCGCCAAGGCGTGATTGCCCCAGCCATGCGCGGTGTCTGCGTTTGCACCCTGAGCAGCCGTTGCCGTGGTTGTGTCCACGTACTGCTTTGTGGCTGCCTGTAGGCCCGCAGTGGGGTCCGCATTAAGCACCAAGCTGCCCGACATTGTGCCGCCAGCAAGTTCCAGCTTGTCTGCGTTTAGATTGGTGAAGTTTGCGTCAACTTCCGTGTGAGTTAGTGACGAACCTTTGCCGGATCGCGTTACGATGGTCGCCATGCGTCACCTCAGTCTAAAGTTACATCAATGTCACCCGCTGGGATGCGAAGAATGTCAGCAGTGTCGATTGTTTTCGATGTCGTTAAAGCAGCGTATGCAATCTGGTTGCCGCCAGTTGAAGCGTCGTAAACCGCGATGTGCGTAATCGTACCCCAAGAGCCTGTGGCCGATGGATACTCAATCACGTTGCTGGTTGTCGCCGCATTGCCGCTCACAGTGAATGTGGCCGCTTGGCGGACATATCCACTGCCAGATAACTCAGTGCCACCCTGTGCCTCACCCGGATTGGACGTAAACAGCCCGATATACCAAGATGTAGGGCGCGTGACTGATGACGCATTAAACGCCCAGTTCAAGATGTATGTTTCGTATGTGTTGGAAAAGCTCATGATAGCCCTCTGATTTTAAGGCGACGACCAGAGCCACCAAATTTAACGGATTCACTCTCAGCGTTTATAGCATCAATTGCGCTCTGATACAAAGCGGCCCAAACCGTTATGCGGGCGTCGTCTGCCAAGTATGGTGCTGAGTGAACCAGTGCGCCATACAAGTAGGCGTCGGGGTGGTTTTCCAGCAGCCAATTGCTCGTGTTGCTGTCGCTCAAGCCGTCGATTTTGCTGTAATAGTACAACTCAGTCGCCGTGATTGCCGCTGGCGTTGGGAATAGCTCAATTTCGCCCGCCGTAAGTGCATAATAACGCGGAGAGCCAGAAGTGTCTCCGTTATTCATGCGTCGATCAAGCATTTCGCTCTGGCTAATCATCTCAAGCGTTGAGTGATTGCCGCCAGACACGCCGAATCGGATAACTTCCAAGAAATCACTCGGCACATCGCTGTATCGCGAGTTTAAGTTGGCATTGCTGCGCTTTTCCTGACGCCAGTGACGTACACGGCGCTGCATATCAGCTTCCGCCAACGAAATGAACGTCGGGGTGGCTGTATCTAGGTCGTCGCGGTTGAGAAAGTCAGTAATTGACGTTTTCAGCTCTGCGTATGTTGTGATGGCCATGAATTAGTCCTTAATTTACTGGGAACCTATAGCCGTTTTTTACATAATTATTGTAAAGCATCTCACCAGCACCAGTCCCTATGTACGATGGAGCTACTTCTGGGCCAAATAATTCAAAAAGCTCTTCGGTAAAGCGCTGATAAGAGTTATCAACTGAATTGTTGTACGGGTCTTGCATTGGTGCGGCTCTGTTAATGCTAGAACCATCTGGCATAGTAAACTCTGGATCTACAGATGGAGCAAGCGTCATGCCTGAACCCTCAACTTGAACAGGCGCAGCATTCGCGAAATTAAACCCTAAGCCCGAATCACCCAAGATTCGTTGCGGCATTGGGCCAAGTCCGTCGTCAATAGGTCCGCTTGGATTGCCGGGGAAGGCAAGTTGAGTGCCATTATCTATTCGAGGCATTGCTGGGCCAGCATCAAGTGACATACCCTGAGTAGACGCAACAGGATTTGCTGAACCATTGCCGAACCCGCCATCTGTACGTGCTATCGGGCGCTGACCCTGCATAGCATCTCGCATACGATCAGAACTGCCGTATGGGGTAGCAATTGCATTGGCAATAACAGACAAAAGCCCGCCACCCTCAAACTCATTGCCAACTGCGCCTGCGCCGCCGCCGTCAATCATGTCGAGCAAGCCCTTGTACTTTTGTCTCTGCTTATCCACGGTATACCGCCTTTTATCAATAAATTTAAGGGAAACGTATCACACTTCGCCCAAAGCCGCCATTACCTTTTTCATACGGTTACTGAGCTTCCACGTACCAGAACGCCACCTCGCGGCATACTGTGCGTCTTTCAAGCTCAAACCCTTCGCGACGTACTGCTTAATCCAAGTATTCATCACCACATTTTTTAAATGCGGCGACATTTTATTGAACGGCACCTTTTTCATGCAATTCCCCGCAGATTGCGCTTGATCGACTGCTTCCACGTAGACATTGACCCAGACAGGGCCGTCGCAGCGTCAGATGCCATTGTCAGGCACAAAGCATCAGCCAAATCGGGCGACTTCAGCCCACGCTTGCGCATATCGTCCTTGCTCTCGGCCTTCATCTTGCCGCCGGGCGTAAAGCCGTAGCGAATTGACGTTAGTTCTGCCAGCAATTGATCGTCATTCGGCAATTTGCACGAACGGTCCTCAAGCCATCCCTTAGTCTTAAACCAAAGCTCCGCCCGCAAATTCATGTACGTCTTGCCCATTGCAGGCGCTTCGCCAACATTAATGCCACGTACAGGCGCGCCAAGTTCACGCAGTCTATCGACAACACCGCCGCCAACGCCAATGCTGTCAACAAGTATTTCGCTGGGCCGCATAGAGGGCGATAAGCCCTCGTATTCGGCCATCACGCGGCCAACAGTCTGCATCAAATCCAAGCCCTGCCAAGACGTAATCTCAGTCACGACATTGCCGTACCGCTTACACAACGCAGTTTTATCCGCGCCAAAGCGAGCTACATCCAAGCCCCAGATGGGCTTTGTATCTTCGGGTATCTCAATGTCACGCTTGATTGCGCTGTCAGCAAGATGAAACGGAATAATCGTGTCATCATCAGCCATCGGAAACTCGCCCAGCACACGAATACGAAATGCATTGCTGTCCTCGCCATACCTAGCCCGCATCTCGTCAACAAACTCTTCAGACACCAGCGGGCTTTCAACGCACGACCAGCGCCGTGTCCACCATGTATCCGCAAGTCGAGTCTGGCTCTCAAAGAACGTACCGCTGGACCGCGTAGGGTTGGAAAGCAAAATCGTCGTCGCAGAGTGGCCAGACATTGAACCAGCAGCAGCCTCAAACACCTTCTCAGGCACACCAGACGCCTCATCTACAACCAGCAAAACATTCTCGGAGTGAACACCAGCCAGCGCCTCTGGCGTTTCAGCGCGTGACGTACGTGCCGAGATAAACGCTTCAGCAGGCGCGGCAGACAATTCAACACGGTCAGACTTAACCGTAAGCAAAACCTGCAACTGTGGCGGCAGCTCATTAATCCAACGCTTCAACTCGGCAAACAATGCGTCAAACAACTGGCCACTGGTGGGAGCCGTCACAACAACCTTGTTTGGAAAGCGCAGCAACACATACCACAGCATAGCCCACGACGACGTAGTAGACTTACCCGTACCGTGGCCAGACCGCACAGACATCTTACGCTCACCACTGGCAAGCGCATCTAAAAACTCAGCCTGATAGTCGTATGGAGTAGCGCCAAGCACCTCCTTAACAAACAGCACCGGGTCATCACGGTAGCGCAGCACAAACTCTTCTAGCGGGTTAGCTTCAGTCATCTTCTTTCCAATCTGTTAAAAATACGCCGCAGAACGTAGCTTCGCACCAAACTGACGACCGTGAAGGCTAAACCAATGGCAAAGCTATCACCAATGGTGACGTTGTAGCCAAACAGAGGTAGAATCAGCACATTCGCTAGCACGCTCACAAGGTAGCCGATAGCTACATTCGTGGTAGCCTCAAAGGCGGAGTTACGCTTCGATTGCATCTATACGCTCCTTGGCAATGCTGAAATAGTTTTCATCTAGCTCAATGCCGATAAAAGAACGGTTGAGTTTCTTAGCGGCTACGCCTGTCGTTCCGCTGCCCATGAATGGATCAAGGATAACACCATCAGAGCCATCGGATACACTCACAACCAAAGTCTCCATGAGAGATACAGGCTTGCAAGTGGGATGACCGTGGTCCTGAGATGGCGATGGCCGCTTGCACTCAATCACACTTTTGGGGCGGCCATTGGCAAAAATACGTCGCCCCTTGGACGCATACCAAATAATGTCGTGCATTGGCGCAAATGCACCCTTCAAGTCCCCCATTCCATGATGCAATCTATTCCATACGACTTGTGACTTCAAATTAAAGCCCACGCCCTCAATTTTCTCACGCCAAATATCGGACGTTCTCCAATCACAGAATGAAACAAAGCCACCGCCTACCTTTAACACACGGAAGGCTTCGGCGATCCAACGTGAATCAACCTTATCGTCTTGCTTTATTTTGTCGTACCTTGGCCCACTCTTGGACCAATTAGACTGAAACCCCATACCATAAGGCGGGTCAGTCAACACCATATCGACCGAACCGTCAGGGATAGTCGCCATCAACTCAAGGCAATCGCCCTGCATAAGATTAGTCATCCGTTACATCCTCATAATCAACATCAATGGCCGACGCCTCACGCTGTCGATCTTCAGCATCAATCGCGGCAATATCTGAGTTGACCTTGCGTAACGCATCCAAGTGCATGTCACTCACAGAAATCGTCACGTTAGTCTGGGGTCGATTGCCGTAGCGCGCCTGATTATACGAGCCAGCCATGAATTTGCGCCACTGAACTTTCTCGCGTGTGGCGGCAATCTCCTGTGTCGTGCTTTGGCCGCTAAGAGCGTCAACCATAGTCAGACCCTCTTCGACCAGCGCGTCTGCCGAGTTGCGACGCGCATCAGTAATGGCAGCGTTGTACTCAGGCACATCACGGACCGAGCGGCTAAAGTATTCACGGCTGCACTCGTATTGAGCAGCAAGCTGGGTCATCGTCATGCCAGAGCCAATCTGTTCGGCAAGGTATTCTGCGCCGCCCTTCTTTTTGACATCCTCAAGGATGCGCTTGCGTAAAGCTCTGCCCGCCATTTGATAAACTCCTATTTTATATTTTTTTACATGGAAGTGCATATGCATGGCAAGGGGGGCATGGGGGGGGTGTCTCGTGTGTGTGAATTGTATAATAATAATAGTACCCCCAGAAAAACGAGACGGGGGGGGCTTTTGATCAGCACCGTGTGACGTAATGCCGTGCAATGTGTCACACAATTGACAAACACCAGGCCAATCGGTACGCGCTCGCACCCGCGCCGCTATGTGTCTATCAATGTGTGATGATAACTTTATTCACCTTATTTGTATTTAGGTGTTGCAATGTGTATATCTATTATATATTCACGAGGTACAAACAGACAAACAAGGAACAACACAATGACAAACGACATCAAACACATCATCGCCGCAATGCTCACCGAAAACACTGGCACCAACATGCTGGACAGTGGCGGTGCTAATGGCCGCGCTTGGCAACGTAACGCTGGCAAG
>Ga0209504_1000744_pt1 | contig 27133 bp, 27 predicted proteins | sample COGITO_mtgs_1005_FD_184791 | JGI IMG/M metagenome (GOLD analysis project Ga0209504, IMG submission 184791) | Pelagic marine microbial communities from North Sea - COGITO_mtgs_100511 (SPAdes) (version 2) | ecosystem: Environmental > Aquatic > Marine > Epipelagic ...
CCGTTCCAGCGACTGTGGCGTAAGGGCACCGCCCGAACCGAAGCACGCAACCTACTCTTTTTCAAAAGCATCAGCATCCCCACACCGCGCGTCGTCGCCTGGGGGCAGCGCAAAAACGCCATTGGTAAAATCGTCGATGATTACATCATCACCGAAGCAATCTCGGACACTCAGACGCTGAACGAATTCATGACCACTGCATGCCCAGACCGTAGCCAGCCGGTCTATTGCAGTCGGCGCGACAGCATCATTGACCAGCTCAGCCACTTCACTAGAGCGATGCATGCACAGCACTTCTATCACCAAGACCTCAAGTGGCGCAACATACTCGCCCGCATCGATGGCGATCAAACTGTACTCTTCTGGATTGACTGCCCCAAAGGCGACTTCACGAGATCAACAATTCACCAATCACGACGCGCGCTGAAGGACTGCGCGACGCTCGATAAACTAGGCCGTCTACACTGTACCAAGGAAGAACGCCTGCGCTTCGTCGCAGGCTATCTGGATAAACCGATCGACTCGCCCGAAGTCGCCACCTTCGCCCAAGCGATCTCCCGCTACCGCCGCAAGCGCTTCGACGCCAAAGACGAGCACCAAGCACGCCAACGCCAAGCCAAAGCCGATGCTGCCAAAACTAAGTAATCAAGAATTTGAAGCACTCACCCAAGGCGCACGCATCTTGGAAAAAGACGGCTTTGGGCTAAAAGTGCTGCGCCTGCCCGATGCCCGCATCTTGAAGCTCTTTCGGCGCAGGCATTGGCTCTCCTCGCAACTATGGGCACCGCACGCGCAACGCTTTGATCGCAACGCCAAGACCTTGCTCAAACGCGGCATCCCCACCATCTCAGTCGAGCAAATTTTTGCACTCCCCGCAATGCAGCGCCAGGCGGTGCTCTACCACGAACTGTCTGGCATCACTTTACGGCAGTGGCTACAGGAGCACGAAGGCGACGAAGCCCAAGTATTGATCGAGCAATTCGGCCGCTTTGTGGCGAAACTCCATGCCGAAGGCGTGCTGTTTCGCTCGCTGCATTTCGGCAACGTGCTAGTCACCCCCGAACAGGATCTCGCCCTGATCGACATCGTCGATATGAGCTTCCGTCGCAACGGCAGCCTCTCGACACAACAGCGCATCCGCAACTTCGCGCACATCGGGCGCTACGAAGAAGACCGCACACTCTTCACTCAAACTGGCGAGCAGACTTTTATTGAAGCTTACCTTGAAGCTGCGCAGCTTAGCTCTGAGATACAGACCACGCTTCGCCAAGCTTTCCTAGTAGGGCTGCACACCTAGCCAAAACTTCCCCTATCATGTTTAAAATCAAACAACAATGGATCGCGCCCGAGTGGGAAGACGCCCTCAAACAGGCCGACTTACTCAACATTGAGGCACTCACTACACGTGAATTCGACTGGTTTGAGGCGCCTAACCGTCGCCGCGGTGGTTGGAGCGGCGTCACGCGCATCGTGCTCAACCCGGAAGCCGCGCCACAAGACCAGCAAGCCGTCTTTCTGAAAATTCAGCAGAACCACTTTTATCGGGCTCCTTCAACATTCTTCCTCAAGCGCCTCTCTTTTGCTCGGGAATTTGACGCCCTGCAAGCCCTCGCCCCAATGGTTAGCTGTATGCCAAAATTACTGCAATTTGCCCAATGGGAGCACGATGGCAACCAAGGTTCACTGATTATTACTAAGGCACTAGAGGGGCTAGAGCCATTTAACAAATGGCTCCGGAAACAGAAAAATACGGCCACTCCGCATAAGTCAGAACCAATCCGAAAGGCACTTCAATCAATCGCAAGCGCCGCACGCGAAGTTCATAATGCGGGATGGGCACACTTCGGATTTTACCCGAAACATGCCTTTATCCGTAAAGATAAGAACGGGAATTATAGCACATGCCTCATCGACCTCGAGAAAGCTAGACAGCCACTCCGTTCAACTCAATGCACCATTGAAGATGTCTCTCGCTTCCTGCGGCACTCCACCGACTTGAATAATGAAGAGAAAGTGGAATATCTACGTGCCTACTTCCAGACTGACACCTTCACCGATGCCCAAAAACGCATGATTCATAAAATGCGTGGTGGCCCCTCCATTTGAAGGAGTGTGGGCGACCCGCCCACAAGCGTCACCCACGCTTTTCTTACAATATGCAAACGTGGGCGACCCGCCCACAAGCGTCATCCGCGCCTTTCTTACAATATGCAAACGTGGGCGAGTCGCCCACACTCCTGTATTTAACATCCTCACAGGAACTATTAAAAACGCGACCAAGTCATCGATTTGAGAACTTGCGCTCCGCCCATAAGCAACCTAACACAACACCATGAACATTTTAGGACTCGGAGGTGCCGTAGGGCACGACCCCGCAACCGCACTCTTTATCGACGGCGAGCTAGTCGCTGCAGTCGAAGAAGAACGCCTCATCCGCGATAAGCACGCCAAAGGCAAGACCGGCATCGAGGCGACCAAGTATTGTCTCGAGCAATCTGGCCTCAAGCCGACCGACATCGACGTCGTCGCCTATCCATTCGCGCCCATGCCCTTCTTCTACCCAGGCCGTTGGGCATACGCCAAACGTTACTGGTATGCGCCCGATCGTGCCCTCACTGCTATTTTCAACGGCAACCGTCGCTTCAACCGTAACAAGAAGAACGCACTCGCGATGCTCGAAGAGCTCGGCTTCGACATGACGAAGACCAAGTTCCAGCCCGTCGAGCACCACCTCGCACACGCGAGTAGCGCCTATCACCTCAGCGGCTTCACCGGCAAGACCGCGATCCTCGGCATCGACGGCAAAGGCGAATACGCCACCACTTTCTTCGGTTACGCTGAAAACGGCAAAATTCATAAGATCAAAGAATTCTACGATCCTGATTCGCTCGGCGGCGTCTATGGTGCGCTCACCGAATTCCTAGGCTTTGATATGCTCGACGGCGAGTTCAAGGTCATGGGCATGGCACCCTATGGTGACCCAAAGAAATACGATTTCTCGCGTCTGATCAAATACGGCAACGGCGACTTCAAGGTGAACACGAAGCTCGTCAACGTCATCGGCAGCCGTCGCTACAAAGAAAACGGCAAAGGCTACTACTTCAGCCCCAAGCTCATCGAGTGGCTAGGCCCCAAACGTAAAGGCGACGAGATCGATGACCCCTATATTGACTATGCGGCATCCATCCAGCAGTTACTCGAAGACGTCGCGTTGCACCTAATCGACTTCTACCTCGGCGACATTCTCAAAGAAACTGGCAAGCTCGCCTTCGCCGGCGGCGTCGCGCTCAACGTTAAGTTGAATCAACGCATCATGGCGCTCCCTGACGTCAAAGAACTGTTCGTGCAACCCGCAGCCAGCGATGCCGGCACCGCAATCGGCGCAGCCTCGTATGTGGCCAACGAACTCGGCGAAACGATCCAGCCACAGAAGCACGCCTATCTCGGGCCCGCTTATACAACGGAAGAGTGCATCGAAGCCTGCAAACAACATGCCGAAAAACCAACTTGGGAGATCCTCGACGATCCTGCCAAGACTGGTGCGCAAATCATGGCCGCCGGCAACCCGCTCTCATGGCTGCAAGGCCGCCTTGAGTTTGGCCCACGTTCGCTCGGCAACCGTAGTATACTCGGAGATCCGAGTTACCCAGGCGTGGCTGACCGTATCAACGAGCAGATCAAATACCGCGAACGCTGGCGCCCCTTTTGCCCCAGCATGTTGGACACCATCGCCGAAGACCTGCTGCAGTCCGACCACCCCGCACCGTATATGACCTTCACCTTCGACATGGCCGAGCACTGGAAGCCACGCGTGCCCGAAGTCGTGCACGAAGATGGCACCGCCCGCGCACAGATCGTCACAGAAGACACCAACCCACGCTACTACGCGCTCCTCAAAGAGCTGGAAAGTCTACGTGGCCACGGCGTCTGCCTCAACACATCGCTCAACCGCCGCGGCGAACCGATGGTTTGCTCACCCGAAGATGCGCTCAACATGCTCTACGGCTCCGACCTACAGTTCCTCATCATGGAAAACATCCTGATCCGTAAAGCCGGCGCACCAACGTTCTAATAGACACACTTACAGAATGACTCATTCCAATAAATGCACCCTCATCGTCAACGTATACAATCAAGCCAAACAGCTCGATCTATTACTTGAAAGTGCGCTCAAACAAACTGAACAAGACTTTGAGATCATTGTAGCCGACGACGGTTCCTCCGACTCAACGCCTGAGATCGTCAAGCAATGGGCAGGTAAATTAAAAATCCGCCAGGTCTGGCATGAAGACCGCGGATTCTATCGCACCATCATTCTAAATAGCGCAGCTAAGATCGCAGAGAGTGACTATCTCATCTTCGTCGATGGTGACATGATCTTGCATCATCGATTCATTGAGATGCACCTCAAGCATGCGCATCCACAGCGCGTCATGTGTGGCTGGCGTGGTAGCAAAATAAAAGAAGCACTCACTCAACGCCTGATCGAGAAGAAGGAAACATTTTCGACCCAAACCGCATCAGTGCTTTGGCGCGGAATCAAAGGCCAAGTCATCAAGCCCTTCCGCACCACCATTATTGAAAACCCGTTGCTACGTAAGCTGCTGTGCAAAGAGCGCCACCACGTCGGCGGTTGCAACTTTGCCATGCACAAAAAGAACTATGAGCTCTGCAACGGCATGGATGAGTCCATACTGCAATACGGCTATGAAGACCACGAAATCGGCCGCCGCTTAAACAATAACGGGATCAAAGCCGTCGGCATCCGCAACTGCGCCAACACCTACCACCTAGAGCACGGAAAATCCAGCAACCCAAGTATTAAAGACGTCCTCAAGCGCATTTACGCGAACGAGCATAAGCAATGTAAGTTTGGCTTAAAGAAACTAGCAGATGGTAGCACCAACGATATGTTCTTCAAAAAGTAATCACAGGTGAAAAAGCGGCTCATACAACTCGCGCAACCTTTGCTCAGCAGCTTCGGATTACGCCTCCGACGCGAAACAGACGACCTGCGCCTTCAGGAGAGCCATGCCCTCTTGTCCGAAATCGTGCATCAAAGACAATGTGGCTCCACTCGCCCTCAAGCAGCTGGCATCACCTTCATCATCCTCTCAAAGGATCGCGCACTGCAACTGGACGGCTTGCTACAAAGCATCCTACATCACGTCACTGGCACTTACTCCATACACGTGCTCTACTGCGCGTCTCGCGAAGCCCACCGCGTCGCTTACCAAGAAGTCGCCGAGCGAGTCCCAGCCGCACACAACATTCAGTGGATTCAAGAAACCGATTTTCACTCCGACCTAGTCACCAGACTCAAGGCAATCGAAACCAAATCCGTCTGTTTTTTGGTCGATGACATCGTCTTTATTCGACCAGTCAACTTGGACGAGATTCCGCACGAAGCCATTCGCACAGGCATTGTCTCCTTACGCCTAGGTCGCAACATCACCTTCTGCTACACCAAACAAAAGGCGATGCATCAACCGAACCTGAGTAGTAATCCCGCATCAAAGAACTTACTGCAATTTACATGGGATGACGGCAACTACGACTGGGCTTACCCTCTCTCTGTCGATGGACATATTTTCCCCACCGCTGAAATCAACATCGCGGCCCAGCAACTAAGCTACAAAGCCCCGAACACCTTCGAACGAGCCCTGCAAATCCTAACTCCACTCTACGCCAAACGCTCAGGCTATTGCTTCGAGTCGCCCAAGCTGTTTAACATCCCCCTCAATCGCGTGCAAGACGAGGTCAACAACATCAGCGGCGACATCAGTCCCGAAGAGTTACTGACTAAATGGAACGAAGGGCTCACGATTAATATCAACATGCTTTCAAACATAGAAACTAAATGCGTGCATGAAGAAGTCTCGATTTCTTATATCAGACGCTAAAATCACTAAACAAACGGCAGCACCCTCATGACCGCCAAGGATTGAGACTCATAGTCGTTCCACGAATCAACAACTGTAACATCTGCAACAATGAGCTTTGTTTTTAAATTCACTCCCGAGAAAACGCACGTTTTCATCCATATCCCAAAGAACGGGGGCACTGCATTATGGAAGATACTAGGAGACTACAACCCGTATATTAATACCAAAAAGCGCAGACCCGACGAACGCTTTGTCGGGCATTTAACCTATAGGGAAACCAAAGCCCTTTTTACTTCGAATGAAGCACTGAGTTTTTTCTGTATCATCAGAAACCCATGGGATAGAATTGTTTCAAACTACAATTACATTAAACAGACATCACCGAAAAAGCACGGCGTCCGAGGAATCTTCAATAGATGGAAGAAGGACATGCCATTTGAAGAATTCGTCGAGTATATCGTCACTAGCGGTCAAACGAAATTCAAACCTCAAATTGACTATATGATTGATGAAAACAATGCACTCGCAATGGATGACATCATCAGGATAGATCACTACCAGCAGGATCTGAATTCACTATTATTGAAGAATGGATGTGATGTCTCCATCGAAGCAAAAAAGCACAATGCTTCGAAACACGCTCATTATACGGAGTATTATAAATCCGAAGAAACAATTCGTCTGATTGAAGATTACGAAAGCGGAATAATAGACCTCTATAATTATTCATTCGGAGACTAAACCCCGAAATGCTATCAATAGACACCCGCCTGGAAAGCCTTCTATGAAATCCATTGTAATACACTTCCCATGGAAGGCTGAGCTGCAATCTCCAATCCTAAGGCAAACCCCGGGAAACAACGGAATCTGGAAAGACTACCAATTCCACGTCAACAAGGCCTCCGGAGCTTACGACTTTCTAGTTGTGTATGGAGGAAACCGCAGCCTCATCAATACTCCGCTACCTAAGAAAAATACGCTGTTCATCGCCAGCGAGCCTCCTTCAATAAAAAAGTATTCAGAATCATACCTGTCCCAGTTCGGAGGAGTCATTTGCACAGACTCGGAGCATCGGCACCCGAATTTACAATTACAGCAGCAAGGCTACCCTTGGTTTTCCGGCATTCGCTTCCTTCAGGATGGCTCGGAAGTGGCAACGAAGCACTACGATGATTACAAGCGCGACTCTGTGATACAAAAAAGCAAACTGCTTTCCGTGGTCTGCTCCACAAAGCAATCGAAACCAGGCCACAGAAAACGCTTTGAATTTGTGCAACGGCTCAAAGAAGAATTTGGCGACGAGTTGGATTGGTTTGGGAATGGGCAAGATTCAGTGGCAGACAAAGCGGATGCGATCCGTCCGTATCAATACCACTTTGTGATTGAGAACAGTAGCTATAAGCACTATTGGACCGAAAAACTATCTGACTGCTTCCTTGAGGGGGCATTTCCTTTTTATGCAGGATGCCCCAACATTGGAGAATATTTCCCACATCAAGCATATCAGACAATCGACTTAAACAAGCCGGAAGAGGCAGTTCAATTAATTCGAACGGCCATTCGCACTGATAGATACCAACAGTCTCTCGAGGCATTGAAAGAAGCCAAACGGCAAGTCCTCGATGATTATAATCTATTTAATATGATTACTGAATACTTTGATAGAGTGAGCGAAGCAACTCTCAACGAAAAGCAAGCATTCAAAGCTTACCCTGAAAAATGGCATAAAAAAGGCCCCCTCTATCGCATGCTCAGTAAAGTGAGGGAATGGACCCCGAAAAGGAACTCCAAAGGAAATACCAACGACTAAATGGCTAGAAGGAAAAAATATCACCTGAGATTCACAAACCCAATTTCTAGATTACTACGTCGTGTTCTAAAAATTGAATCATGCTATATTACCTGCGCGCGAAGATCAGATGGAGGAGGCGCTCAAGCACATGCGATCATGTCAACGATGGCATTTGCCAATATGGCCGGCCTGCGGTATGTGCATACCCCCTTTCAGGAGATCGAACATAATAACAACTCTGACGACAACTGGGCCAATCAATGGGAAGATTTTTTCAATCTTGGAGAAGGTGAAATACCATTTAAGGAGTTGGATCTTTCTAAAATCAACGTGATCGAACTTAAAAGATCGAGACATCTAAAATTCCGAAACAACACCCTGTATATCGTCACCAACTGCCATGATGTTTGCGATTCCGCGCCCAATGCCTATGAAAGTATAAAAGGCAAACTCCTGCAAAAATATAACCATTCTAATGCAAGAAAGCCACAGTTAAATCACTCAGCCGGAAGCCTAAACATTGCATTACATATAAGAAGAGGAGACGTATCCGCAAATGAGAACGCGAAGCGACATACCGACAATCATACGATTCTGAATCGCTTGAATTACATTCTGAAAGACCTTCAGACAGAGAAGCAAAATGTATCGATTCATGTTTATTCTCAAGGCGACACAAGTGACTTCCTCGAATTCCAAGAAATAGGGGCGAAGTTACACCTAAATGAAGATATATTTAGCACATTTCATGATCTGCGTTCTGCCGATGTATTAATAATGTCTAAAAGTTCCTTAAGTTACTGTGCGGCACTGCTTTCTACCGGACATATCATCTATGACCCCTTTTGGCATCGCCCAATGCAGGATTGGGTCGCAGCAGAAGAAGACGCGATCATTCACTCCCCAACACCTCAAACACTTGCGACACCAAACATGAGCAGCCAAAGTCCAAGACTATAGGCCTCAAAGGTCAGCGCTCCCCACTGATCAACTGAAAGACACTGAAACAACCCACCCAAAGTAAGGCCACTACAATATAAAATTACAGGAATCGCACACACACAATGAATGAACACTTGAGATTATTCTGCTGGAAAGCTGGGAAACGGCTAAAAAACGACCCGATTCTAAAAAAATTCGCCCCACATTATTTTAAATATGCAAAAGAGAACATTCCCTGCGAATGTCCCGCATGCAAGTGCCCTGCCGGTAGCTTTTATCGTTACAGCTTTGCTTATATCGACGAAATACAAAAAATAATATATTTTGATGTTCCTAAATCAGCATCTACAACCATTCGGCGAGCCTTTTTTGACAACAAAACATCCATGTCGATGACAAACAAAAAAGACAGCCTAGAAAGCTACTTCAAATTTACATTCGTTCGCAACCCATGGGATCGAATGGTATCGAACTGGAAGATGTTCACGACACAGCCTACCCGAATTAATCAGCTGAAAACAATGACGGATGACGATCTCAGCAAATTCGAAGACTTCGTTCACTTTGCGATCAAAAAACCAAACCATCACTGGCAACCACAATCCCTTTATACCCCAGAAAAGCTCGATTTCATAGGAAAGCTCGAAACCATCGACACCGATATGAATAAAATGCGAGAACTGCTCAATCAAGCCCCACTAAAAATGGAGAAACATAATTCCACGAAGCGAAATGAATACCAAGTTTACTATACCCCATCTCTGATTGATTTAGTCGCAGAATTCTACCAAGAAGATATTAAAAAATTCGATTATATATTTTAACAAATATCAATTCCCTCAGCATTCTTCAAAGAAAGATAAGAGTGAATGATGAAAAACTGTTGGATTATATGCGGCCCAGAAAGCAGCGGGAGTGTCTTTATTGCTAAAACCATTTCATTTGCGACAGGACATTGTGAATTCTTCGGCCAGTATTCAGGCCATGGTTTTAACAGTGATAGCCCAAGCGAGAACCTAGTGTTGCATCGATCTCTGCCTTATGGAAGACACAAAAAGGTAGGTCGGCAAAGTTCCAGGACTCGCTCCTCGAAGAAATTGCTGAATTCTCCGAAAAATATGAACGAGTAAACTTCATCCTCACCAAGCGGGACAAGAATTGCTCTATCTTAAGTAAAAGTCGAAGATTCGGAGTGAATATCGATGACGCAAATGAAGACTATGCCATCGCGGCACCTTTTTTGAACGCCTAGTTAATGACGATCACTGCTTCATTTGGAACTACGAGAGCATGCTCTTATTCGGCAGACCCTATTTCCTAAGAATGTATCGTTTTTTTGGCATTGAGAGCGACTTTACTCCAGAGGTTTATGACGGGAATGCTCCTCACGTCATGAAAGGGCATTTTCGAAATCCGTTTAAGCGAGTTCTTAATATGACTCGTAAAGCCATTCAGCGCATCAGACGAAAGTAAGGCGCGCGGATTCAATGTTCTAGCGAATAAAATGGTACGTTAGTTCTGTAATGTTACGCTACGAAACTATGATTAAATTCTGATGGGCATTTCTCAAAGAACTATGCAGTTCCAATTAAGTTGCTTGAAAAGTCTGATGTAGAAGTTCAAGCATATAGCAGCGCGACAGGTGTAGATGTTTCAACTGGTCGCATTAAGCCCGAAGATGTCGGGTTACGCGTTGAATACCCCTCCGCTTACCCGACCAGAGCTTTACGTGAAGGACGCGTCTCCAAAGTCTACGCATAATTTTAACCACATAATTTAAAAACACTTTTTATCACTTTGGAGCGGAGGGCCTGCGCGGACCGACCCCTGGATCTTTTGATGGTCAGACACAAAGATTGTGCGGCCCTTTACTCCCTCCTCCCCGCTTGAATAGATCACCTTGCACTGTTGCTTAAAATATGTGCGGATAGCAGGTTATACACGGTTTAATGCCGATTGCTTCTGTCGGAGGAGGCGTTTACCAATAATTTAAATCTTAGATGGACTAAGCGAAACGCGAGATCATCAACCAAACCAGATGCATATATCTACATCATGAAACAATACATTCGATACCGTCTTGACAATATTTGCCATAGCAGGGGTCATGTCGTTATGTTTATAATTAGCTCCTGATACGCTCCATTTTCACGCCGCTGCTCACACCCCTCCTCTTCAATTATGAACTCTCCCCACTATCGAATAATTTATCCCCTAGTAATCCGCTGAAGATATGAAAAAAATCCGAAAGACATTCATAAGAAAATTAGCCAGCGCAATTGGATACTACCCCACCAAAAAGACTAAACAACAAGATCTACAATCACTGTTGGCTAGCTTACGCCCGATGACACCGGAACAGGGATTCATCCGCATTGGCCCAGATGGTAACGGAGGCTATGTCGTGCCCAATAATTTAGATGGCATCCAGGCTTCTTATTCTCCCGGGGTTAGCACCGAGTGTCGTTTTGATAAAGCTTGTGCTGACATGGGCATGGCAGTCTTTATGGCAGATCAGTCAGTGCATGGTCCACCAGAAGAGCATGCAAACTTTCACTTCACTAAAAAGTTTATTGGAGCATTAACCAATCAGGAATTCATGACTCTCGACACATGGGTGGAGTCGACGGGGAGCCAACTAACAGGTGATCTCATGCTGCAAATCGATATCGAGGGCGCGGAGTATGAAGTTTTCATCGGCGCTTCCGATCGCCTAATGAATCGCTTCAAGATCATTATCGCGGAATTCCATCGTCTCGACCAGCTGTTTAGCAAACCCTATTTCGGACTGGCATCGAAGGCATTTGAAAAATTATTACAAACTCACACCTGTGTGCATATCCATCCTAATAATTGCCGAGCTACTCAAAAACAAGGGTCTATTGAAATTCCCCCAGTAGCTGAATTTACCTTCTTAAGGAAGGACTGTGTTGGCAAGGCCGTCCCAGCTGATCAATTCCCACACCCCTTGGATCATGACAGTGCAAGGGGGCCGCACATTGCCCTTCCGCGATGTTGGTATAAGGATTGATCAACTCATTTACGACTGAAGACTGCCCGAATACTTTTCGGGTGAACAACAGCCTTGATACTGTTGTATTTCCATCGCCAATACTTAACTACACGCACTTTCAAAGTCTTTTCAGATTGATTCACAATCGCCATGGAACGTTCGATTTCGGCTTGATAAGACACCGGCAAAGTGAAGTCGCGGTTAGGAAATATCGCGCCTAACCTCTCCAGCGTCATCGGCAACGCTCGCATTGAAAGATGAATTTTATCCATATAGAATTCCCCCTTCGTCCTCTCTTGCGCATCAATCAACAAATCGAAGTTCTCTAAGAAAGGTAATTGTCTTTTGTGGTACTCCATTCTGAGTAAATCATTAAACTGCTTGGAAATTCGATTTCTTTGCCTCTGGCTACCGTAAGTGGGATAAAGAGATTCTTTCTTCAAGTGGTATTTGCATCGATACGGCCCCGAAGGAATTACATTGTAACCAATAACAGAATAGCCCTTAGCAAGAATCTCATCTATAAATTGAGCATAATTCGCGACACAGGACTCGATCACACTCGCAATCGGCTTTCCTTGCTTTTCAGATTGCATTTGGATGTGCGCACGACAATCAATTTCACCAAATACTAGCATCACCTGAGCATTAGCTGGCACTTCATGTTCTAGAATCTCAAAAATTGTTTCGCGCCCTTGAGTAGTTGTCCCCTCCCGCACTAAATTAAACGCCAAGACTGGACCAACATGATGCACTTTTAAAAAGCGCATTGGACGCGAAGGACTGTGATCCATCGCAATCTGATCCTGACCCCTGAAAAAAGTGGAGTGACTGTCGCCAATACAATGAAGGACAAGAGGCTCAGCTATTGCGACTGGTGTCGTTGCCTTAGAAGTTCTGACCACCATACATCACTTAATTATCTTCGTATTTTGACATGGCGCGATCATCAATAACAAATTAACCATGATCAACATGAAAAACCTCCTCCACCGATCTCAAACACAATTCCTCACGGGCATTCGCGGCTACGCTGCGCTGGGTGTCATTATGATCCACTGTACTGGCGCATTCAAAGGTCATAACGAATATGTCGACAACCTACTGAACTTCGGCAAATACGGAGTGGTCGCTTTCTTCGTGCTATCCGCATTTTCGCTTTCGATCTCGATGCACCATTCGCCTCCGAACACGAAGCGAAATCTGGCACATTACTTCAATCGCAGATTCTGGAGGATCTTCCCGCTTTATGCGATCATTTGTGTAATAGCCTGGGGATTGATCAATTATTCGGGGAGTATTTTCACGCCAACCGGCGCTTCCTCCAGCTCAATCACGGATCTACTGATGCATCTGTCTTTTCTGAATGCGTTCGATCATCAATACGCGGGATCCCTCATTGGCGTCGAATGGACCATTCAACTGGAAATGATGGCTTACCTCTTCCTGCCAATACTTTACTATGCGACGAAAAAGCATAGCTGGAAAATGGGCTTGTTCATTACCATCGTCCTGTTTGCAGTGGGCAAACAAGAGTCACTATCAGAATCGATGCTGCCCGAAGGCCAAACATTCTTTAACCATGGTTGGTCTTTATGGAAATACTTCTTCGCATTTTACTTTGGCGCTCTCGCGTTCAACAGAATCGTGGCGACTCCAGCGCCAGCCTTTAACTTTAAGCAGTCCACCCTCATCGCTTATGCGCTAATCGCCTTCCTACCCATATATGCGACGTTTTATCCATCCAGTGAGAACCTGATTGTTACGCTCTGGGTGATCGGCCTCATCTATGCCCTACTCAGCGTCGAAAACGGACCTCGTTTCATTTTTGAAAACAAACCGATCCTACACATCGGAAAAATTAGTTTCTCTGCTTATTTGCTGCACATGCCGATCTATCGTTTAACTATGCCAACGCTGGAAGCTAACTTGCACCCAGTGCCTGCGTTTGTCGCCTTCCTCATATTAGTCATCGCGGCATCGACACTCACATACAAAGTCATTGAAGAGCGATTCATCAGAGTCGGTGAAGGCCTGTTTCGACCATCAATAAAAGAACAGCCCTTAACCACGGATTAAATCCAACCCTAATCCTCGGCCATCAACCGCCTCCACACTAGTGCAGCTTACCCAAACAACTGAACCAGCACACATTACGGGTATAATCCGCAGGGCACTGATGTAGATAAGGCTTCGTTCCCACCTCTTCAGCGCACGAAATTCTCCTCGCTTTGACAATTGAATGGGATCCTTAGCGCATAAATAGAGAAACTCAAAAATCAACTTGGCTTTCAGGTCCCTTCTTTCTCGCATTGTTACATCCTTCATGTCACATTTTCGTAAAACCTAACTCGACCCGATCAGTCACATGCTCAACGTAATCCGAACGAGGATCAATCGCTGGAAGTTCAAGTATTCCATAGCAAAGCTAAAAAACACCGAGTTTTGTATCGTCGCCAACAACTGCCTAGGCAGTCGGATATACCAAACGCTAGGCAGACAATATAACACGCCTTTTGTCGGTCTGCTCGTACAGCCACCTTGCTTCGCAAAACTAGTCGCAAACTTCGAGACCTACATGGCCAAAGAGCTCACCTTCACCAAAAAATCCAAATATCTGAAACACCCAAATGCTAGACGGACCAACACGCCCTGCCCGATTGGCCAACTAGGCGACATCGAGATTCAATTCATACACTACAGCAGCGAAGACGAGGCTACCTACAAGTGGAATCAAAGAAAGGCACGAATCGACTACACTAAACTGTATTACATTCTAGTGATCGACCAGATTTGCGACCCTGAGAACATTGCAACATACACCCAATCGAATACGCAGAACAAAGTCTGCTTTCACAGCCAAAGAGATCTAGAGTTTCCAACAGGGGTCTACATCCCATCAAAAATGGATAGAATCGGGAATCTATACTCAAAATACCACAGATTGGTCGGACATTTTGACTTCGCAGAATGGATCCTACAACCCGAGCAGCCCAAACATCCAAGCTAGTTCCGCCCCGCGCCGCCGCCACTAGCGCTGGGCAGACTAGCTTCGAATCATTTGCTATTGGATATGTTCCAGGCAATAATTCGTCAACGCTAAGGCCCGCCACGCTAGCCAAGTAATTAGATCCAGCCTCGGTGCCAAAATCGGCGACATCCGAGAGACATACTTGATCGCAACCATCGGGCTTGCCCAGTTTATTTTAGCAAATTGCGACTGGCCACCTAACTAGCCGGTCGTTGCGGCCAGTCACTGTATGAGGTAAACCAGTACAGTGAGCGATAATAGCATGCGCCGCAGCCTCACCAAGGCCTTAAACCTTGAAATATTAAAAAATAACGATTTTTTTTATTTACAGATGCACCAAATGGTGTTTCTATTGTTTTTTTTGATTTAGCGATTAAATAAATTGTAATCAAATCAAACAACAAATCCAACACATCTAACAAATAAAAAAATATGAAAAAATCACTCACAATCAGCGCTTTTTGCGCATTTATAATTGCCACGTGCGCATTCGCGGGCGGCGGCGCGGCACCAGTAGTAGGCGAACAAATCACTGATGATAAATACGAGGTCGAAGAACTTAAGCTAACCACTGTCGCAGAAGTAAGAGACGAAGAAAAAAGCACATCATTGGAAGAAGCCTGGAAGATCGAGGACGCGCTTGACGGCAAAATAATCACAAAAACAAAAAAGGTGTCTCTCACAAATAAAGACATCCTTGAATTTGTCGATGGCGCCGCCAAGATTTACTTTGTGGACGTGGAATTTGAGGACGTGGAAGAGGTTAAAGTAAAGTATGACACTATCGCATTCACCGACAAAGATGGAAAGATCTTGGTTGTGAGTGACGAAAAACCCGTGGATGGGGCCCCCTTCGTTGATGGCTTCTATGCTAAATTATTTGAAACTGCTGAAGTCGCAGTTGAAACTGAGAAGTACTCCAATAATCTAAAAAAGGGCACTTACAAAAAAAGTGAAAATGAAAAAGAGACACAAAACGTTGATGTTAATCTACGATTCCAATCGACAACTGGTGGTGTAGAAACAGTACGCAACATCAATTTTCAGGCACGAATGATCAGTAAATACAGAGAAAATGAGCAAGGCCTAGTCGCTCAATCCGGTGATTCCCTAATTAGCGGTGATACTGATTCTGATTATGAAACACGCGCATCATGGAGTAGCAATAGCAAAAGCGTAGCTCTAATCGGGGAATGGACTTTGACAGAAGGTGGTACTCCTACTGAATCTGGCGTACTCACCAAGGGCGTCCTGTCCGGCAAGTCTAAAGGAAACGATAAGGCTGATAAAGCTCAGGTTAAACTATTAGAAACTCTCCTTGCTGCGGAAGTCGCACGTAATGCTGCTGAGGAGACCTACGACGCAATTGTAGGAGAAGCAACTCAAGAGCAGGAGGAGGCGTATGGTACGGCTGTTAATGCATACAATGATGCACTCAAAGCTGCTTTCCCTGATCGTGTTTCTTAATTCGAACAACCTTCGAAATATAATTCAAGCAGTACATGGGTAAATTCTCATATAAACTAGTCGCAGCGATTTCGGTCGCTGCGACTTTCTTATATTGGCTAAAGCGCGAGCCAATATCGACCGAACCAGCCACTCCAGTCAGCTCGATTGCCGAGCAGATCAGACAGGCCCAATCAAGCGCTGCAACTAGCGAAGACCCGGAGCGACCAGACCCCCCGAGAAGTGCCTATCAAGAGATGCTTCAACAGGGCGAAAATTATCAAGACATTCAAGAACAAGAAGTACTGCCAGCACCCGCCCCACAGGAATTGAGTATTCTTAGTGATCTACCGCCTATGATCACCTCGCCCTATGCAGTCCGCTCCCCTGAATACAGCAATTGGGCCGAGGATCGCATTGATGCGCTTGACGATCTTTCATCAGCAGAAGACTCCTATTTAAAACTACAACTGTTAAGCGAAGTCCGTAACCCCGATGGTAACATTCGCGAAGCCGCGCTGAACAGCTTGAAACTGGTCCGAGACCGCAACGCGATCCCCTATCTCGTATTGCTAGTCAATGCGACCGCTGACCCCGCGATCGCTGAGGAAATACTTGACACCATCGAGTTCCTAGAAATGGAAACGCTCACTGAGCACCTCGCAGGGAAGCGCAAGTAAGACGCACAACCTCACTATTGAAGCGCAGCAGCCCGCAAATTGACAAACAGATCATACGATCGTCCTGACTGTAGCCAGCACTAGCGACTCAGACCTAAGAAGCGTACCAATCGCTAAACTAAATCGCGGGAAATTGCCCCGAAAGCCCATACCCAGCACAACTGAGTATGGGCTTTCTTTTATTAGGAAACGCACCACAACATGACATTACTGCAGCCCTCTGATATACACAGCCTGATACGGGCGATCCGCACGCAACACCGGCGACAGGTATAATTGGGCCACACCTAAGCGCCAAAAGACGCGGCCACCAACACCAACCGACCAGCCCTAGCTTTTTTGAGTTGCCCGACTTCGCCACTTGTGAGTTTCATGTATTAGTGAAGATCGGCTTCGTACTCTACGACTATTATCCCTTCGGTGGCCTACAGGAGGACTGCCTCGCCACAGCAATGGCCACAGCCTCGAGGGGGCACGAAGTACACATCTTCACCCGCACATGGACAGGCGACCAACCAGAAGCTATTCACGCACACATCCTTGGTAAAGTCGGCTGGAGCAATATCTCCCGCAACAACCACTTTCTGCGCGCACTCGAACAAGAACGACCCCAACATCAGCTGGACGGGGTCGTCACTTTCAACCGTGTCCCGAATGCGGATATTTACTTCGCCGCGGACCCTTGCTATGTCGAACGAGTTAAAAATAAATCGATTTGGTATAAGCTAGGGTTGCGCCACAGCTATTATAAAGCGCTGGAAAAGACGGTCTTCACCGCGTCAACCGCACCCCACACACTGGTCCTCACAGACAGAGAAATCGATGCCTTCCACCAGCATTACGGCATTGCTCGCAATAAATTCCACTTACTTCCACCAGGGGTAGAGAAAATCACCACTAGCCCAAACGAAACGACTGCCAATCGGGCAGGCCTACGCGCCGAACTCGGCACCGCAGCGGACGCCACCGTTGCACTGTTCGTCGGTTCTGGCTATCGCATCAAAGGACTCGACCGCGCACTCAGCGCGATCGCCGCCAATCAAACTGCCACTCAAAACCTCGAGTTCTGGATCGTCGGCAATGGCAAGCAGGCCCCATTCGCCTCACTCGCCAAGCAAGCCGGTGTGACGGTGCGCTTCCTCGGTGGCCGCGCCGACACTGGACGTTTTTACGACGCCGCCGACTTCTTGCTCCACCCCGCTTACAGCGAATCGGCTGGTAAGGTACTGCTCGAAGCCCTAACACATGGATTGCCGGTGCTAACCACAGATACCTGCGGGTATGCGCCACATATTCTAAAAGCAGACGCGGGAACAGTCATCCCCAGCCCGTTCTCGCAAGATACGCTCAATCAAACCGTCAAAGGATTCATCCAAAATGCCGACAACAGACAGGCTATGCGCGAAAACGCGCTGGCCTATGCTGCCGCGGAGGATTTATACAGCTGCCATCAAGCCGCCGCCGAAATCATTGAAAAGATCCTAAGTAAAAAAACTTAGCGTGGTGTCTGAGCTTGCTCAGGCCTGTAGCGTGAACAATTCTACGTTGGCCTGAGCAAGCTCAGACACTACATCCTGCCTCCAGCTTCATTGATCCTGGCATGAAGCCAGTCGCTACATTTCCCTTCACAATTCGCTGATCCTGGCACGAAGCCAGTCGCTACATTTCCCTTCACACTGCGTCAATCCTGGCATAAAGCCAGTCGCTACAAATAACCGTAGCGAGCGGGTTTACCCCGCGATTCATTGCAACCGAACTTCCTCCTCTCCCCTCAGATAATGATCCTCGAACTCTCAGACCAACTCCGCGACGCCTTGCCTGAAGGCGCGGATCCCTTTGAATGGTTCCTACAAGGGGGCGGCGAAGTACATCGGCACGTTAAAAATCGCCTCACCTACGAGGTGCATCTGGGCGAATTACATTTCTACGTCAAACGCCACCTCGGCTGCGGATGGGGCGAAGTGCTCAAAGAGTGGTATCGTTTGCGCAAGCCGGTGGTCAGCGCCCGCACTGAATGGGAAGGTGCAGCGATTCTCGCCGCAGCTGGCGTGCGTGTGCCCAAGGTACTCGGCAAAGGCGAGCGTGGCCGTTACCCACATGCGATCGAATCGTTCGTCGTGCTCGATGCATTGGAAGATTGCGAAACGCTCGAACATTTTAAACACGGCTGGATGGACTATAGTGGTTCGCGCTGGGTCACGCTCAAACGCGCCCTGATCGACGAAGTCGCCCAAATCGGCCACACCATGCATGGGCAAGGCATCAATCACCGCGACTTCTACATCAACCACTTCCTAATCAACCGCGATCTGATCCGCAACTGGCAACCTGGCCAAGCGATTCCGCTCAACCTGATCGACTTACACCGCGTGCAACACCGCCCGCACGTCCCGCAGCGCTGGCTAATTAAAGACCTCGCTTCCCTGCTCTTTTCAGCGCTCGATGCAGGTCTCACCTCGGCCGACACCGCTCGCTACTGTCGCATTTACTTAGGCGCCGAATGGAAAACCGCGTTGCGCAAGGACCATAAACTCTGGCAAGTAATCATCCAACGCGCGATCAAGCTCTACCGAGGCTTCCACGGCAAAGCGCCGGAACTCCCAAGATTACTCAAAACTCAGTAAGCACTTAAATATGGAAGGGAGGCTCTCAGCCCTCAAGTTTGCTCCTCTTTCGCCCAAAGGGCACCCGATCTCGTCACCCTTCGCTAGCTCAGGGCAAACCTTTAGTTTACCATCTACGCACTATCGTGCTTCGTCAGCTCTCAAGCCTCACGTCTCAGCTCTCAGCTCTCCAATATGGAACGCCTCGCTCAACCCACGATTTTCGTAAGCGCTTTTCGTTTGATCCGTTTCAACCGAGCTTTCAAAGCATACATCTTAAAAGTAAATCGCTGATAGGCTGTAAACCCTCTTTTCCGAGATACGCTTCCATCACATATTTTTGCCGCTCAGGATTAAGTTTATGGACTAATCGTTTCATATCGGCGATGCGTTTGCTGCGGCTAAAACGCTGATTGGCAAAACGGGCTCTGGCCGTGTCGATCAGTGAAAACACCAAGCGTTTATCATCCCCGATACGCACCAGAACATTCCCTCCGGAAAGATCACGAAAGTAGACCCCTTTCCAATGCACGGCGCGGATGAACTCGACTAGTTGCTCGGAGAATTCCTCAAAGGTGAAACCCTCAGCAGTCTTCTCGCCTCTGGCGTAGGCGCTGAAGAAACCGCGCACGCTGAGCCGCGTATTGGCATGTTCGCAGATGAACCAGTTATCCAGCTGCTGAGTCGAATCCTGATGCTCAAAATACGCGACGACCTTGGGCGTTTCGATGCCGCGACGCATCAACTCGCTGGTGCCGTTCCAACTACGCAGCGCTTTGGATGGTTTTCTACGGTCTAAAATACGCTTGTGCCATGCAATGCGGGCAGGCTTTTTCACGACCAGTAAATCCCCCGCAGTGAGTGGGTCATCCACTGTCCATATCGCGTTGCGGGCATTACGAAGAGACGTTTCCGATGAAACAGACGTGATCGCATCTGGCTTTAATTTTTCGATGAATCGATCCGCCTGCTCACGCGAACGCGCACGGACGACGCCGCGCCAAACATCTGTATTATAATTAAAGTAGCGGTAACCTGCGCCCGGACGGGCGGCGATAGCTTGTGGGACGGTCGCAGCGGCAGGCAAAATTTCGATCGGGGTTGATCGATCCCATTCGAGATAAACCGGTGATTCTGAAAAATACTCCGGCGATTTGGGCAAGAGTTGTCCGTCGCGAGAGTACACTGATTCGACCGCATCGAGGTCAGCCTTTGAATAGATATCAGTCGATCGGGCGAGCGCGCCGTTCTTGGTCCAAACCACGTGGAAGCGCTTGTCGCCCTTTTCAAACGCATGCACTTCGAGTCCCTCCTGTCCGCACAGGCGTTGGATATAACGCGCGCCGGGAAGCATCGATTGAATCGTTTTGAATGCTTGAAAGGCGGCGCGACGACGCCATTGCGAGGGCTCGCCTGGCAGTTCCCGGTAGTAGGCGACCACGTCTCGAATCGTCCTATCTTCTGGCAGGCCAGTGCCATCATCAAGCAAGCCTTCACGCCCACTGACTAGCGGCCCCCAATAGAACCGCTCGAAAGAACCTGCCGAGGCGCAAAGGATATAATAGCGTGTCAAATAGTCCGCCATCTGTTCTTCGGACGAAGCCAAGATTCGTTGAATCCGTGGCAGTGTCCAAAAGGCGCAGGTCGACCAGTTGCTCGACACACCGTTGCGCAGGGCAATCGAAGCGACCAGACGCAGCTTTTTGATGAGATCATAGCCGTGCAGGCGCTTGAACGACTCGCCGAGGATTTTACGGTCCAGTGCCTCAGGTTCGATGGCCCGTTCGGCAAACATATTGTTGGAATGAATGTCGGGCAGGCACTTCCGGCGCTTAAGCATGCCCAAGACGCCCGCATTGTACTGCGGCTCAAAGTCGGTCACATTCGGACCGACCAGAGGAAAACCGCTTTGCTTGACCAATGGATAGGCCGCCTGCCAAGCCGCAATAAAACTAGGCAAACGATACCCTGCCCATTTTGCGCGATTGATCGTGGTGCCGATCTCCACAGCTTCGATATAGTCGGCAAAAGTGTTTAGGCTAGTTTTAACAAAGCCAGACCACGCGTCGACTGCGTCTGCGCCAGGCATTTGCTTGGCTTGCTGCAAGGGCTGCACCAAATGTAAGAGCACGCCGACCCCGGCCTCTTTTAAACCCTGCAGTAAGGGCATCAACGCGTCAGCAGTATAGGACTCGGAAAAATCGACACGGACGGCTTTAATGCCAAGCTCTTCGACTAATCCGAGCGCCTGACGAGTGGCAGCCTCATCTCGAGGTACGGCCAGACAAACACCGACAAATGTATTAGGGATCTCTTGCTGGTTCGTGGTCGGCGAAACTGCGTTGCCACCAAAACCGAAGCGCAAGCCTTTTACGGCTTCAAACAGAAACTCCACATCTAATCGCCCCGGACGAATTAAATTAACGAAACGAGGTTTTGTCTTATTGCTGGAGGTTTTAGGCTTAGCTGGACCAGAACCGTCAGACATACACTAAAAAAAAGTTATAGGGACTGGATGGCATATTCATTGACAATATTAAGCGAAAAAAAACTAAAATTGGAAAACTCATCACGATGTGATTCAAGTTTGTAGTAACAAATGAATATTAATTGATCTTCCCTCTAGTAAAGCTCTAACTCAGGCACAATGCATCCTAGGGTTGAGAGATCAAGCTCTACCAAGGCTTCCACGACAATGCGCCCGAACTCCCGAAGCGACTCCAAACCAGATAAATAATTAAACGTGACCTCCGTCGTCCGACGGTAAATCCCTCAGCTCTCAGGTCTGTTCCTCGCTCGCCTAAAGGGCACCCGCTCTCGTCACCCTTCGCTAGCTCAGGGCAAATCTTTAATTTACCATCTACGCACTATCGTGCTTCGTCCCACCTCAGCTCTCAGCTCTCCGACCTCAGCTCTCTCACATGAAAAACGTCTGGCTCAACCCACGCTTCGCCAATACCGCGCCGAAACTCGCGATCTTCGCCGACCGCGACGGCACACTGATTCGCCACATCGACTACATCGGTGATCCCGAGCAAATCGAGCTCCTGCCCGGCGTCAAAGCATCGGTGCATACTTTAATCGAGCAAGGCATTCCCTTTTCCATCCTGACCAATCAATCCGGCGTCGGCCGCGGCTATTTTCCAATAGAGCAAGTGCACGCCTGCCAGCGACGCCTGTTCGAATTGCTTGAACTACAGCCCGAAGACATCGCCGGTTGGTGCATCGCACCCGAAGCCCCAGGCACCGCAGGCGGCTATCGCAAGCCCTCGACCCGCTTTATCGATGAAGCCCTCAGCCATCTCGGCGCTCCGAACGCAGCCACGCACATGATTGGCGACACCCTGGTCGACCTCGAAACCGCGTGGAATGCCAACGCCTCCGCTTGGGCGGTCGGCTGTGGCAAACCGCAACTCGCGGCCGCTCATCACGCGGGTCAAATCGATGGCAGCTACCAATTTCGCGACGATTTCCCCGCCTGCATCCGCTCAATTATAGACTAGTCTTAAGCCCAACAAATCTTGATACTGCGGTGATTCTTAGAGTTTCATTCCCAGACAATATAGATTTTTAAGTAATGAGCACAGGCAACTACACACTCGTCACCGGCGGCGCGGGCTTCATCGGCAGCGCCCTGATCCACGCCCTCAACCAGGCAGGCAACACCGACATCGTTGTAGCCGACATCCTTGGCATGGATGAAAAGTTCAAAAACCTAGTGCCACTGCGCTATGCCGACTACATCGAAGCGGACGACCTGCTCGAACTCGCCATAGAAGAGCCCGAGTATTTCGACCAGTTCGACACGATCTATCACCTCGGTGCCTGCTCAGCCACCACTGAGCGCGATGCCAGCTATCTGATTCGCAACAACTACGAATACACTAAAACGCTCGCCAGCATCTCGATCGAGAAAGGCATCCGCTTCGTGTACGCCTCCAGCGCAGCCACTTATGGCGACGGCAGTCAGGGCATGGACGACACCCTCGAAGACCTGCACAGCCTCACCCCACTCAACATGTATGGCTACTCCAAGCATATGTTTGATTGCTACGCGCAGCGTATGGGTTGGGACAAACAGATCGTCGGCCTGAAGTATTACAATGTGTTCGGCCCCAACGAAGCGCACAAAGACGACATGCGCAGCCTCGTGGCAAAGTCCTACGAGCAGATCCAAGCCACTGGCGAGATCGGCCTGTTTAAGAGCTACCACCCCGAGTACACCGACGGCAACCAGATGCGCGACTTCCTCTATGTGAAAGACGCCGTGGCTATGACCATTCACCTCGCCAACACGCCGACTGCGAATGGCCTGTTTAACCTCGGCAGCGGCCAGGCCAACACTTGGAACACCCTCGCCACCGCGATTTTTGCCGCGCTCGACCTCGAGCCAAATATCAAATACGTCGAGATGCCCGAGCAACTAAAAGGCAAATATCAATACTACACCTGCGCCGACACCACCAAGCTCCGCAGTACGGGTTACACTAATGAAGGCTACACGCTGCAGGATTCCGTCAAAGACTACGTGCAGAACTACCTAGTCACTGGCAAGCAGCTCGGACAGTAAGAGACCTGAGACTTGAGATGGGAGACCTGAGAGACCTGAGACTTGAGATGGGAAGAAAGCTGAGACTTGAAAAAAGAGACCTTAGACTTGAGATAGGAAACCTGAAGAGCTGAAGCTAGAGACAACTAAAAGGATAAATGGATAATGCAGAAAGAACTCTGGCGCTAAGACGTCGAACCAAACAATTCGCGGGATCTGTGGTGCGATTTTATGTAAGTTTAGACAGACAACGCGAAGAAATCTCAATCTTAAGCAAACAGCTGTTACGCTCTGGCACATCGGTTGGCGCGAATTACAGAGAAGCGAGTCGTTCACGTAGCGACGCCGAATTCATTGCTAAAATCGAATTGTGCGCACAAGAGGCAGATGAAACTCAGTATTGGCTGGAACTATTGAATGAAGACTGTGAAATCTCAAAAACACACACGCAACCGATTTGGGATGAAGCCGATGAACTCATTCGGATCTTTGTAGCGATGTCCCAAAATACAAAAAAACGCCGAGACTCAAAGTAACCTCAGCTCTCAAGTCTCAGCTCTCAAATCTCTCCCATGCTCTTACCAAACTCCAAACTGCTCACACTCGAGCAAGCCATCGAAACGCGCAAAACACTGCGTACGGCAGGCAAGTCCATGGTTATGACCAATGGTTGCTTCGATCTGCTGCACGTTGGACACCTTTCCTATCTGCAAGCATCACGCACACTCGGCGACCAGCTCTGGGCCCTAATCAACAGTGATGAAAGTGTCCGCTCGCTGAAAGGGCCAACGCGCCCCATTCAATCTGAAATCGAGCGCGCCTATTGTCTCGCCGCGCTCACCTGCGTCGATCGTGTCATCATCTTTAACAGTCCACGCCTCGTTGATGAGATCGAGCTACTTCAGCCCGACATCTACACCAAAGCCGGCGACTACACCATCGACACCCTGTATCAACCGGAGCGTCAGGCTTTCGACAACGCGGGCACGCAGATTAAATTCCTGCCGTACCTCGAAGGCTTCAGCACCACTAAGATGATCGCCAAAATCATCAAAGCCGGTTCTATTTAAAGCAACCTCCCACCTCAGCTCTCAAGTTTGTTCCTTCAGTTGCCCCACGGGGCACCCACTTCAGGCACCTCTACGGGGCAAATCGTTCCGATTCACCATCTCCGCGCTTCTCGCGCTTCCTCAGCTCTCAAGTCTCAGCTCTCAGCCCTCAGCTCTCAACTCTCATCCCTACCACATGTCCCTCGTTCAAACAGACTACGACACACTCAAAACGTGCCTCGACAAGTTCGCCGCGCAACTCGCCACCGTCGAAGCGACCGGTAACATGATCGTGGAGCGCCTGCGCCAAGGTAAAACCGTATTCGCCTGTGGTAACGGTGGCAGCGCAACCGACTCGATGCACCTCTGTGAAGAGCTGGTCGGCCGCTACCGTGGCAATCGACGCCCGCTGCCCGCCGTCTCGCTCAACACCGACAGCTCGGTACTCACCTGCATCGGCAACGACTACGGCTTCGACGAAATTTTCTCTCGGCAAATCGAAGCCCTCGGTAAAGCGGACGACATTCTGGTCGGCTTCTCCACCAGCGGAAATTCTGAAAACGTCGCCCGCGCCTTCGGTGCCGCGAAGCTGAACGGCGTGACCACCATTTTACTCGCGGGCAAAGACGGCGGTAAGATCAAAGCCATCGCCGACCACAGCATCGTCGTCGAAAGCGACAACACTGCACGCATTCAAGAGCTGCACACTTTCATCCTACACGCTTGGCTCGAACTCGTCGAAAATCAAGATTGGGGGTAAAGAGAGCTGAGAGCTGAGGGCTGAGACTTGAAATGGGAAGAAGGCCGAGACTTGAAAAAGAGAGCTGAAAGCTGAGACCTGAGACTTGAGGTGGGAAACCTGAAGAGCTGAAGCTAGAGACAACTAAAAAGAGAAATGAATAATGCAGAAAGAACTCAGGCGCTCAGGCAGCGAACCAAAGAATTCGCGGGAGCAGTGGTACGATTTTACGTAGGATTAGACCGACGACGCGAAGAAATCTCTGTATTAGGCAAACAACTGTTACGCTCAGGAACATCTGTTGGTGCCAATTATAGAGAAGCGAGTCGCTCACGTAGCGATGCCGAATTTATAGCGAAAATCGAATTGTGCGCACAAGAGGCCGATGAAACACAGTATTGGCTCGAACTATTATACGAAGACTGTGGAATCTCAAAAATACACACCCAACCAATCTGGGACGAAGCCGACGAACTCATCCGAATCTTTGTAACAATGTCCCAAAACACGAAAAAACGCAAAGACTCCGAGTAACTCAGCCCTCAGCCCTCCCACCTCAGCCCTCCAGTCTCAAGTCTCCCACCTCCCACCTCAGGTCTCCCACCTCAGGTCTCCAAAAATGGATATTCAAGCTACTTTAAACAAATTCGCCAAGCTACGTATCGTCGTCATCGGCGACATCATGCTCGACCATTACATCATGGGCGACGCCACGCGGATCTCGCCTGAAGCGCCTGTCCCTGTCGTCTCTGTCGCACGCGACACCTACGTACCTGGCGGCGCAGCCAATGTGGCCAACAACTTCGCGGGCCTCGGCGTGCCAACCACCCTGATTGGCTCCTATACCAACGACCCCGAAAGCGTGCTGCTCAACGACGTGCTCACCCAACGCGGCATTCAACTTTCACCCATTGGGCAAAAAGACGGTGCCACTACTATTCTAAAAACCCGCGTCGTCGTGCAACGCCAACAACTGTGCCGCATCGACCGCGAGGCCAAGCCGGCTGCCTACACACTCGACCACATTTTGCAGGAGCCTGAGTTCCTCGAGTTGATCGCCAACGCAGATGCCATTCTCTTGTCCGATTACGCCAAAGGCGTAGTCAACAACGCCTTGCTCAAGGCGGTGAGCAAGCACATCGCCACACTGCCCCAGCAGCCGTTGCTAATCGTCGACCCCAAGCCGAAACGCCACCTCGACCTACACGGCATGACGCTGATGACGCCTAACCGCGCCGAAGCCCTACAAATGGCAGGCTTCGACAGTAGCTCGGATGCTGACTTCGACGACGAAGCAGTGTGCGCCGCGATCTTCAAAAAATATAATCCTCAGAAACTGGTCATCACGCTCGGCGCCGAAGGTATGCTCCTCGGAGAGAACGGCAAAATCATCGGCCGCATCGC
>Ga0209504_1000750_pt1 | contig 26894 bp, 26 predicted proteins | sample COGITO_mtgs_1005_FD_184791 | JGI IMG/M metagenome (GOLD analysis project Ga0209504, IMG submission 184791) | Pelagic marine microbial communities from North Sea - COGITO_mtgs_100511 (SPAdes) (version 2) | ecosystem: Environmental > Aquatic > Marine > Epipelagic ...
GTAACGGGAACGAGTTACCGGCCGGGTCGTAACTGCGCAGGTAGAAGGTGAGGGGCGCTTGATCTAGGGGTGGCAGCTTGAACAGCATATGGCGAAAGTCGTGGTCGCGGCTTTGTTTGTAGCTCACTCGTTCGCCTGATTCACGCTCCTGCCAGTTGCCGTCTGCACCGGGCAGGTAAAGGCGCAGGTCAAGTTGGGTGACGGAGCCCACTTCTAACCACCACTGGCTTGGTGAGTTGCTCTCACGTTGCAGGGTGACCTTGATCCACCAGGGACTGGTGCTTTGGCCGACGCTGGCGCGGCCATTAGCCGGTTTGAAACGGCTTTGGATGGCGGGGTCGGCCATGTCGACAATGCTTAATTGCGCACCGCGATCCTCCAGTAGCTCGATGTCGCCATTCAGGGACATGCCGCTGCTGTCAGGTGCCAGCACGATAGCGGCGCTTGCCAGGCTGGGCCAAAGCACCACACTCAGCGTAAAGAGAATAGAAAAGGCTAAGCGTTGCACCGCGTGCGCTCCTTGATCTCGGCTATTGATGGCCGATGTTATTGGGCCGAGTATAGCCCTAAGCCATTACTCTGACGCCACAAGACTGAGGCGATTTGCTGCCATTAAACCTAGCTGATTGGTCGGGTTTGGTTAATTTTTGTGCTATATTTCGCGCCCGCGATTTTTCATCCCTGTTCGCCAACGCCGGTCACTTTCCATGTCCATGCAAACCGCCAAGCCATTATTCGATTATCCAAAGTACTGGGCCGAGTGTTTCGGTCCTGCGCCTTTCCTGCCGATGAGCCGGGAAGAGATGGATCAGCTTGGCTGGGACAGCTGCGACATCATCATCGTGACCGGTGACGCCTATGTGGATCACCCCTCTTTTGGCATGGCGATCATTGGTCGGCTGTTGGAGTCGCAGGGCTTTCGCGTCGGCATCATCGCTCAGCCGAACTGGCAGTCGAAAGACGACTTTATGAAGCTCGGCGAGCCGAACCTGTTTTTCGGCGTCGCGGCCGGCAACATGGATTCGATGATCAACCGTTATACCGCCGACAAAAAAATCCGCTCGGATGATGCCTACACCCCAGGCGGCATGGCCGGTAAGCGGCCGGACCGTGCCAGCCTGGTGTACAGCCAGCGTTGCAAAGAAGCCTATAAGCATGTGCCGATCGTGCTCGGCGGTATCGAAGCCTCCCTGCGCCGCATCGCTCACTACGATTACTGGCAGGATCGCGTGCGTAACTCGATCCTGATCGACGCCAGCGCTGACATTCTGTTGTACGGCAACGCCGAGCGCGCCATCGTCGAAGTGGCCCAGCGCTTGTCCTATGGCCACAAGATTGAAGACATCACCGATGTGCGCGGCACCGCGTTTATTCGTCGTGATACGCCGCAGGGCTGGTACGAGGTCGACTCCACGCGTATCGATCGACCGGGCAAGGTCGACAAAATCATCAACCCGTACGTGAACACCCAGGACACCCAGGCTTGCGCGATTGAGCAGGAAAAGGGCCCGGTTGAAGACCCGAACGAAGCCAAGGTTGTCGAGTTGCTGGCCAGCCCAAGGATGACCCGCGACAAGACGGTAATCCGTCTACCATCGATGGAAAAAGTCCGTGGCGACGCGGTGCTCTATGCCCACGCCAACCGTGTACTGCATTTGGAAACCAATCCGGGTAACGCCCGTGCGCTGGTACAGAAGCATGGCGAAGTGGACGTGTGGTTCAACCCGCCGCCCATCCCGATGACCACCGAAGAAATGGACTACGTGTTTGGCATGCCCTACGCGCGGGTTCCGCATCCGGTCTATGGCAAGGAGAAAATTCCAGCCTACGACATGATCCGCTTCTCGGTGAACATCATGCGCGGCTGCTTCGGCGGCTGTACCTTCTGCTCGATCACCGAGCACGAAGGGCGGATCATCCAGAACCGTTCGGAAGAGTCGATCATTCGCGAGATCGAAGAGATTCGCGACAAGGTACCAGGCTTTACCGGCGTCATTTCTGACCTTGGCGGGCCGACCGCGAACATGTACCGCATCGCCTGCAAAACCCCGGAAATCGAATCCGCGTGCCGTAAGCCATCCTGCGTGTTCCCCGGTATCTGCCCGAACCTGAACACCGATCACTCGTCGTTGATTCAGCTGTATCGTAGCGCCCGCGCCCTGCCAGGTGTGAAGAAGATCCTGATCGCCTCCGGCCTGCGCTACGACCTCGCCGTCGAGTCGCCGGAGTATGTGAAAGAGCTGGTCACCCACCACGTCGGTGGTTACCTGAAGATCGCCCCGGAACACACCGAGGAAGGTCCGCTCAATCAGATGATGAAGCCGGGCATTGGCAGCTATGACAAGTTCAAGCGCATGTTCGAGAAGTACTCGAAAGAGGCGGGCAAAGAGCAGTACCTGATCCCGTACTTTATCGCTGCGCACCCCGGCACTACAGACGAAGACATGATGAACCTGGCGCTGTGGCTTAAGGGCAACGGCTTTCGCGCCGATCAGGTGCAGGCGTTCTACCCCTCACCAATGGCCACTGCCACGGCCATGTACCACTCGGGTAAGAACCCGCTGCGCAAAGTCAGCTACAAGAGCGACGGCGTGACTATCGTCAAAAGTGAAGAGCAGCGTCGCCTGCACAAGGCGTTCCTGCGTTACCACGACCCGAAAGGCTGGCCGATGTTGCGTGAAGCGCTGACCCGTATGGGGCGTGCTGACCTGATCGGGCCGGGCAAGAATCAGCTGATCCCGCTGCACCAGCCGGCTACCGACGGCTACCAGAGCGCGCGCCGCAAGAACTCGACGCCGGCCGGCAGCCACAAGGTTGCCAAGGACACCACCAAGAGCAAGCCGATGCTGACTCAGCACACCGGTTTGCCGCCGCGTGACACTGGTGCGGCAGGTGGCAACCCATGGGACAAGCGTGAGCAGGCCAAAGCGGCTGCGCAGGTGCGTAACCAGCAGGCCGCCAAAGAACGCTCTGATGCTGCTAAAGGCAAAGGTAAGAAGCCGGTGAAGAGGCCGGCTGTGCCGCGCTGATTCTCCGCCATAAAAAACGCCAGCCTTGAGCTGGCGTTTTTTATGGGGCTGGTTGCAGGCGTGGGGGCTGCGCAGCCGTAGGATGGGTTAGTCGCGTAGCGGCCGTAACCCATCAAGTCGATAGTGTGGTCGGAGATGGGTATCGCTGCGCTCAACCCATCCTACGGTCTATAAACTTGTCGCAGCTAAAGCTCCTCCCACAGCCTGCATACATCCGTGGGAGGGGCTTTAGCCGCGAGCGTGTAAGCCACCGGTTTAACAGTTGCCGTACCGCTTCTGCGCTTCAATCGCCAAGCCGCTGCCGATGCTGCCGAAGGTGTTGCCTTCAACATGCTGGGCATTGGGCAGCATCGCCGCGACGCTCTGGCGCAGCGCTGGAATGCCGCTGGAACCGCCGGTAAAGAACACTGTGTCGACCTGCTCAACACTTACGCCGGCGTCGCTCAGCAACTGGGTGACGCTGGCGCGCACGCGCTCCAGTAGCGGCTCGATGGCATTCTCGAACAAGTCGCGGGTCAGCTCGGCGACTAGGCCGGGTTCAAGGCGGCCCAGGTCAATCGGTCGCGCATCCTGCTCGGTGAGGGCGATCTTGCTGTCCTCCACTTGCATGGCCAGCCAGTGGCCGTCGCGGCGCTCGATCAGTTGAAACAGGCGGTCGATGCCGGTGGGGTCGACGATGTCGTAGCGCATGCTTTGCAGCTGGCGCTGTGACTGCGCGGAATAGACCGCGTTGATGGTGTGCCAGGTCGCCAGGTTGAGGTGGGTGCTGGTGGGCATCGGCGCGGCACTTTTCATTTTGCTGCCATAACCGAACAGCGGCATCACGCCAGCCAGCGAGAGTTGCTTATCGAAGTCGGTACCGCCGATGTGTACGCCGCCAGTGGCGAGAATATCCTGGCTGCGGTCGGCGACGTTACGCCGCTCGGGGGCCAGGCGCACTAAGGAGAAGTCCGAGGTGCCGCCGCCGATGTCGACGATCAACACCAGCTCTTCCTGGCTGATCCCCGACTCGTAATCGAAGGCCGCCGCTATTGGCTCGTATTGGAACGATACGTCTTTAAAGCCGAGCTTGTGCGCCACGGCAACCAAGGTGTTCTGTGCTTCCAGGTCGGCCACCGGGTCGTCATCGACGAAAAACACCGGGCGGCCCAGTACCACTTCTTCAAACGGTCGGTCAGCAGCGCTTTCTGCACGCGCTTTCAACTCACCGATAAAGAAACCGAGCAGGTCCTTGAAGGGCAAGGCGCTGCCGAGCACGGTGGTTTCGCTTTTTAGCAGCTTGCTACCCAGTAGGCTTTTCAGCGAGCGCATCAGGCGGCCTTCGTAGCCTTCCAGGTACTCGTGCAGAGCCAAGCGGCCGTAGACCGGGCGACGTTCTTCCATATTGAAGAACACCACCGACGGCAGGGTGATTTTGCCGTCTTCCAGGGGGATCAGAGTGTCGGCGTCTGGCCGTAACCAGCCGACAGTGGAGTTGGAGGTGCCGAAGTCGATGCCGCAGGCGCGGGCGGGTGTAGAGAGAGTCATGCGGCGCGCTGTTCCTGAAAAAATGACCGGGAGCGGTTTTGGTGTCGTGTGGCGATGGCCCAACGAGTGCGGTCATGGCTGGCAGACCAGTACGCACCGGGCGCTGTATCGCGTGTAAGCCCCCGATGGGGCAGCACATGGATGTGCTGAACACAAAAAACGGCCGCGCATTCTATGCGAGTCGTCAGGCGAATGCTGTGCTTATTGGGCTACGGCGCGACGAACGTTGTGCCGCCCAGTGTCAGGCCTATCAACACGGCATAGCGGGCGGTTTTCGCCAAGCTGACGATCAGCAGAAAAACCCACAGGCGTTCGCGCATCATGCCGGCTACCAGCGTCAGGGGGTCACCGATAACGGGTACCCAGCTCAGCAACAGCGACCAGCGGCCATAACGCGCATAGCCGCGCTGCGCTTGCAGCAGGCGCGCGTCGCTGATCGGAAACCAGGGCCTGTGGCGAAAGTGCTCAAGGTAGCGCCCCAGCAGCCAGTTGAGCAGTGAGCCCAGGATGTTGCCGACGCTGGCGACGGCCAGCAGTGCCCAGGGCGAATACGCCGCGCTGAGCAGTAGGGCCACCAGCACGCTCTCCGATTGCAGCGGCAACAGGGTGGCGGCGCCCAGGGCCGAAATAAACAGCCCCAGATACGCTGAAAGCGTCAGCACCCGTGCTTGCCGGGCTGTGTCGCTTAGGGCTGCTTTTCCTGTTCAGCATTGGCCATCACGTCTTCCAGCTTGAGGCCGGTGAGGCCGTGGATGGTGCGCCACAGGAAATAGAAGATGGCCATCAGCATGATCATCGACGGGATCGCGATCATCGGATAGCTGAGCAGGTTCATCCGCCCCAGCTCGGTGTTAAAGGCTTCGCTGCCGGCCGGGCTGATCACAATCCACTTGGCCAATACGTAGTTCATCACCGAGGAAAAGAAGAAGGTGCCGCTCAGCCAGTAAGTGGCCATAAGCAGGCGGGCGTCGAACTGTTCGGTGTTGCCGGCCTGCTCCAAGCGTTCATGGATCTTGTCGACGTTGAGTACCGTTTTGTTGAACAGCATGGTGCGGATCAACGGGTAGCGCGTACGGGTCGAGACGAGGACGGCGATGCCGATCAGCCCGGGGATCGCGGCTTCCTTAATCGCCAGCCACTGGTTATCCAGTTTAAGCAGGCCGATACCGCCGGTGAGCAGCACGCTGACCAAGCCAAGCAAGGCGATAAAGTTGAATTTGCGGTACTTGAGCAGCTCGAAACTGCCCCAGCCCAAGGGGAAGGCCAGCGCCAGCATGAGCGCCCCATCGGGCCCCAACTTGGCCTCACCACTGAGCTTCATCAGAATCAGTGAAGGGATGATGATGCTGACCAGCAAATCGATCAGTGGACGGGGTTTGTGCGTGGCCTGAGTGCTTTGCGTGGTATCGGTCATGTCATTCAAGGTGCAGGAAAGAGACGCGATCATCGCCTGCCTGGGCGGCGGCTACCAGCCCAGCCGTCGCCTGGAGTGTGAAAAAAAATGACCAGACGTCATTTTGACCGTTGCTCAGCAGCGGCCCCGAGCCTGGTATCAGCGCGAGCGAGCCAGAAAAAACCGTTATTCAATGATGCGCTGGCAGATTCTCCCACGGTTTTTCTGGCGGATAACCGGCGGTCCTGCATTCGGCGAGGCTAATAGACTGATGCTAAAGTGATATCAGTGCCCCTGCAGTAACGCATACCGTGCTGTTTGGTGCGGTGCCCGGCGTGACTAGGTTTTGGGAGTTATGTTGATGTGCAGTCGATTTTTGTCGAGATACTCATTACTGATTCTTGCGCTATTAACCAGTTGGACGGCCTCGGTGTTGGCAAAGGATTGCGTGGGGGTGGTGGCGGCCAGCGCCACTCCTTTTTGGCTGCAAGTTGAAGCTGGCGCGCGACAGGCCGCCAGGGAGCAAGGGGTAGACATGTATTTTCGCGGGCCCAGCCGCGAAGGACGGGTAGAAACGCAGCTGCAGATGATCAACTGGGCTCTGGAGCACGGTTGCAAAGCGCTGGTTATTGCGCCCAGCGGTACTGAGATCATTCCGCGTATGCGCCAGTTGGCAGCTAATGGGTTGACCACCATTTATTTTGACCGTGATCTACCCGGCAGCGCGGTGCGTGGTGTGGTGGCCACCGACAACTTTCTCGCCGGTGTGCAGGCCGGGCAAGCACTGGCGTTGGCGCTTGGTGGCCGGGGTAAGGTGGCCTTACTGCGCTTGCAGGCGGGTGTGCCGTCGACCAGTGAGCGTGAACGTGGTTTCCGTCAGGGCGCGCAAGACGGCGGGCTGAGCATTCTGATTGATACCTATGTTGGCGACGATAGCCAGGTTGCAGTGGATGTACTGGCTGATCAGGTGCCACAGCTGGCGGGCGTGTTTACGCCCAATAGCACCAGTTCACGTGCGGTGCTGGCGGCGCTACGCCGGCTCGGTAAAGCCGGCAAGTTATTGCATGTGGGATTCGATGCCGATGATCTGCTTCTGGATGCGTTGCGCCAGGGTGATATCCACAGCCTGATGATTCAACAAGCCCATGCCATTGGCTATCAGGCAGTCCAACTGGCGGTGCAAGGCTTGCGTGGAAAACTCCCGCTTGAGCCGGTGAACGTGGCGCTGCAGGTCAGATTGGTGAATCGCGAAAATCTGGCGCAATGGGAGCAATCGCGGGAATCGGAGCTCTCGGCCAATCGCTAGGCTTTTGTGCGTATTAGCGCCTCAGATTCGCCGGCTGGTGGCCCCATGGCTATTTCTCATTGCGTTGTTATAGCTCCGCACTTTATGTCTCGCAGGTGGTACCCATGACGTTGAGACTCTTGATCGGCATGTTGTTGCTAAGTTGTGGCACCGCGCTGCTGGCGGCTGAGTTGCGCCTGTATACCGAGGACTACCGGCCAATGAGCTTTATCGACAAGGGTGAGTTGACTGGCATGGCGGTGGAGGTGGTCGAGTTGCTGGTGCAGCGGACCGGGCAAGAGACGCGTATCGAGCTGGTGCCCTGGACCCGTGGTTACCAGCAGGTTCAGCATGAGGCCAACAGCGGACTGTTCTCTACCGTGCGCACGGCTAAGCGCGACCCCTTGTTTCAATGGGTCGGACCGATTGCGGTGGGGCACACCAGCTTCTATGCGCGACGCGGTAGTGGTTTGAAGGTGCGTACGTTGCAGGAAGTTGAGCGGCTCCAGAGCGTGGCGGTGCCCAAACAGTGGTACTCCTACGAGTACCTCAGTGATAGAGGCCTGAAAAACTTGTACGGCGTTCCCACGCCACAGCAGATGACCAAGATGTTCAAGCATGGTCGGGTAGCGCTGCTGGTGGCCAATAACTTGACCCTGGACGAGATGCTCGCGGAGCAGGGCATGCGCCGTGAGGAGGTCGAATTACAGTTCACTTTTATGGACAACAGTGCCTATATCGCCTTTTCCAAGAACACCGATCCTCAGTTGGTACAGCGTTGGCAGCAAGCGCTTGAACAAGCGACGCGTGATGGAAGCCTGCAGCGCATTCAGCAGCGCAGGTTTAGTGAGCCTTACAAGGTGCCTGGAATAGCACCGACACCTTGAGGTAATCCGGCGGCACTGAGCTAGCCTGACTGCATGGTTCGGAGATTTGATCATGCTGCTACGACGTTGCCTGCTGAGCATTTTGCTGATGGGCTGCCTGGTTGACTCGGTATTGGCCGAATTGCACCTGCTCACAGAAGATGCCCCGCCAACCAGCTTTAGCCGCGATGGCGAGCTGCAAGGCTTGGCCGTGGAGGTGGTGCGTGCGTTGATAGCGCGTACGGGCGATCCTGCCAAGATCGAACTGTTGCCCTGGACGCGTGGTTATCACCTGGCTCAGCAGCAGGCAAACACGGCAATCTTCTCTACCGTGCGCACGCCGGAGCGCGAAGCCAAGTTCCAGTGGGTGGGGCCACTGCTGATTGGCACCACCAGCTTCTACTCGCTGAAATCGCGCAATTTGCATTTTGACAGCCTGCAGCAAGCTGCTGAGAGTGGCCCGCTTGCCGTGCCGAAGCAGTGGTACACCTTTGAAACGCTGAGTGCGCGTGGTTTCAAGAATCTGTACGGGGTTACCAGTTCGAAGAATATGGTGACCATGCTCAAGCATGAGCGGGTGCAATTGATTGCCACTGAAGACCTGACCCTTGAGGACGAACTGGCCAGCGGCGGTTTACGCCCGGATCAGGTGCAGGTGCACCTGCCGTTTATGCGATCGGCCTACTACATCGCCTTCTCCCCGCAGACCGATGCGGCGCTGGTCGAGCGTTGGCGGCGCGCGTTAGATGCCATGCATCAAGATGGCAGTTTTGCCCAGATATTCCGCCGCTGGTTGCCACATGCCGAGTTGCCCACCGCTACCGAATAGCACGCCGCGCCGCATCGCCGGCCTGCTAACCTGGCGACTAGCCTGTTGTCACCTCGTTGAGCCTACTTATGCCTTCCCCACGTCCTGCCCTGCTTGATCTTGCTGCGCGTGCCCAGTTGTTTGCCCATTTGGCGGCCATGGAAAAAGCCGGCGTGCCGGTCGAGCGGGCGTTGCTCAGCGTGCAAGTGCCAGCGCGCGCCAAGTCTGCGCTGGTCAGCTTGCAAACACAGATTGCCGGCGGTAGCGATATGGCCAGTGCCGGGCTGCGCAGTGGTTTGTTTACCCCGCTGGATAGCACCCTGCTGCGCGCCGCCCAGGCCAGTGGCTGCCTGGCGGCGATCTACCAGCGGCTGGCCGAGCGTTATAACCACCGGGCGCAACAGGCCGCTGCAATCAAATCACGCCTGCTGATGCCGGCGGCGGTGTTGGTGCTGGCGCTGTTTATCCAACCGCTGCCGACGTTGGTCGGCGGTCAACTGAGCATCGCCGATTATCTGTGGGGCGTGCTCTGGCCGTTGCTGGTGCTGGGGGCGCTCTATGCTCTGGGCCGTGGGCTTTATCTGCGTCGCGAGCACGCACCTGCCGGCGCGGCTTCGCCCCTTGATGGCTTGTTGGCGAGCGTGCCGATCCTCGGTCCAGCGCTGCTGCGGCGTAATCTGCGGGATTTCTTCGACAGCCTGGGGCTGATGCTGGAGGCTGGCATGCCCATGCTTGATGCTTTGCCCAAGGCCTGCGCGGTGATCAGCCATGCGCCGCTGCGTAAGCGTTTCAGTGCTGTTCATCTGGCGATACAGCGTGGGCACAGCCTGGCTCAGGCGCTATCCGCCCTCGACTTTCCCGGCCAGGGCTTGGCGCTTGGGCTGATTCGCACGGGAGAGGCCAGCGGAACCTTGCCGGCCAGTCTGCTCAACTATGCCAGTGTAGAAAGCCAAAAACTGGATAGCCTCAACGAGCAGTTGGCCACCTGGCTGCCGCGCCTGTTGTACGCCGGGGTCATGCTGTGGATGGCCTATGGTTTACTCACCGGCGCAGGTTTTGGCCCGCGTTTGCCGGCTGAGCTGAGTTAAGAGCGTCGTGGTTTTGACGTTGAAAGGCGGGCGTAAGGCTGCAGGTCGATAATGTAGTTTTACTACGTGGCTGGTTTTGTAGTTTTGCTACATAATTGCTCGCCCTAGCCGAACCTGACCAATGGTGCATTCCCATGCAAAGAGCTTCGCATCATGACTTGCGCGCGCAATTTCGTGCACTTCTCGCGTCGAATAGCTGCTATCACACCGCTTCCGTGTTCGATCCTATGGCTGCGCGCATTGCTGCTGACCTTGGATTTGAAGTGGGTATCCTGGGCGGTTCTGTAGCGTCACTACAAGTGTTGGCCGCTCCTGACTTTGCCCTGATAACGCTCAGTGAGTTCGTAGAACAGGCCACTCGGATTGGCCGCGTCAGCCGTTTGCCGGTGATCGCCGATGCCGACCATGGCTACGGCAATGCGCTGAATGTGATGCGCACTGTGGTTGAGTTGGAGCGCGCAGGGATTGCCGCGCTGACCATCGAGGACACCCTGCTGCCAGCGCAATTCGGGCGCAAGTCCACAGACCTGATCAGCATTGACGAAGGTGTTGGCAAGATCCGCGCGGCGCTGGAGGCACGGGTCGATCCGGACTTGGCCATCATCGCTCGCACCCACGCTGGCGTGTTGGCCGTGGACGAAGTGATTCGCCGCACCCAGGCTTATCAAGCGGCCGGCGCCGATGCCATCTGCATCGTCGGGGTCGAGGATTTTGACCATCTGGAGCAAATTAGCGCTGCCTTGAGCATTCCGCTGATGCTGGTCACCTACGGCAACCCCAAGCTACGTGACAACGAGCGCCTGGCAAGCTTAGGCGTACGCATTGTGGTCAACGGTCATGCGGCCTACTTCGCGGCCATCAAGGCCACCTACGACTGCCTGCGTGAGCAGCGTGGCGCGCAGTCCAGCGACCTCAGTGCAACTGAGCTGACGCACACCTACACCCAGCCGGAGGATTACATCGTCTGGGCTGAAGAATTTATGAATGTGAAAGAGTAGCCCGCCGATCAGCTGCGCTTGTAAATAGCCGCGCTGACGTCCATATCTTCTACTCAGTGCAACGTAGGTGGAGACGATTATGGCGGGCGGTTGGAGCAGTGACGGGGCGGTGCAAGAACAGATCGACAGCAGCATCGATGACGCCATTCAACGTGTGCGCAGCCAACTGCCCAGCGGTGAGAGCCTGACCCACTGTGAAGCTTGCGATGCAGTGATCCCCGAGGCGCGCCGCCAGGCGATTAAGGGCGTTCGCCTGTGTGTGGTTTGCCAAGCCGAACACGACAAAGAGCAGGCCCAGTTCAGTGGCTATAACCGCCGTGGCAGCAAGGACAGCCAGCTGCGCTGACGGCGCGGCTTGAGCAGTTACGGCACTTTTCGGCGGTTATGGCGGTCATAGCACGGTGTATCGATGATCACGGAAGAGGTTAAGCCCATGACAATTTTTGAAGCCCTGCGCATCAGCCACGACCGTCAACGTGAGTTGGCCGAAAAAATGGTAGCGACCAGCGGCGACAGCCCTGAACGCCAAGCGCTGTTTAGCCAACTCAAAGAAGAGTTGGCCGCGCACTCGGTGGCCGAGGAGCGCCACTTCTATGTTCCGTTGTTGCAAGATGACCTGGGCGTTGATCTTTCACGGCACGCCATCGCCGAGCATCACGAGATGGATGAAATGATCGAAGGCTTGGAAGAAACCGACCTCAGCAGCCCGAGCTGGCTGGCCCAGGCCAAAGCCTTGTCGGAGAAGGTGCATCACCATCTGCATGAGGAGGAACAAAAGTTCTTCCAAATGGCCGGCAAGCTGTTGAGCGAGACGCAGAAGAGCAAGCTCTCATCTGCCTACCTCAGCACCTATGACGAGCAAAAAGCTGCCACAAGCTGAATCCTGTGGCCCGTGCTTAATGCACGGGCTTGGCCTTTAAGCCCCAGGCCAGCGCAAGTACTCAGGGCACGACAGAGTAACCGCGCCCCGTCATGCAATTAATGTACGCCTGCTGTGAGTTGCTGCTGGTGTCGGCGTTGCGCCGCTCCTCACGACGGTTTTGGCGCTGGCGCGAACCGCCGACCACTACGCCGACAGCGGCGGCATCGCGGGCCTGATTCTGCCGGTACTCCTGCTTGATATCGTCATCCACCCGGTCATACACCTCATCGTGCCGACGGCCACGCACTTCGGCTGCGGTTGCACCGATCGCGGCGCCTTTGGCGGCTCCACGCAGGCGTTCACCGCCTTGGCTATTACTGGTGCTCGTCGTTGCGCTGCTCGGGGAGGTGCCTGCCTGGCTCTGGCAGGCGGCGATGTCACTCTGAATCTGTTGCTGGCTTTGGGCCTGCAGGGGCGTCACGGTTTGCGCCTGCGCAAGTGGCAGGCTAAGCAGCAATAAATAGCCGAACAGGCATGGCCGTTTCGAGAACTGATACATGGGGCGCCTCCCGCGCGAGTACTGGAATGTGCAGTCTAGCCCCGCGCGGTGATTACTCCGTGCCGCAGGTCAGAAAAGGAAGTAGCGCTGCGCCATCGGCAGTACATCGGCCGGCTCACACCAGAGCAACTGGCCGTCGGCTTTGACCTGATAGTTCTGTGCGTCCACCTCGATGTTCGGCAGATAATCGTTGTGGATCAGGTCAGTCTTCTGCACCTCACGACAGCCTTTGACCACGCCAATCTTCTTCTTCAAACCGAGCTGCTCGGGCACGCCGGCATCGAATGCGGCCTGGCTGATAAAGGTGAAGCTGGTGGCGTGACGGCTGCCGCCATAGCTGGCAAACATCGGCCGGTAATGTACGGGTTGCGGAGTGGGGATCGAGGCGTTGGCGTCGCCCATCAAGCTGGCGGCAATCGCGCCGCCCTTCAAGATAAGTGTCGGTTTTACGCCGAAGAAGGCCGGGCGCCAGAGCACCAGATCCGCCCATTTGCCCACTTCAATCGAGCCCACTTCATGGCTGATGCCGTGGGTGATCGCCGGGTTGATGGTGTACTTGGCGATATAGCGTTTAACCCGGAAGTTGCTGTTGCCTTCACCGTCGCCAGGCAGCGGGCCGCGCTGCTTGTGCATCTTGTCGGCGGTCTGCCAGGTGCGCGTGATCACCTCACCGACGCGGCCCATGGCCTGGCTGTCGGAGCTGATCATCGAGAAGGCGCCGAGGTCATGCAGGATGTCTTCGGCGGCGATGGTTTCACGGCGGATGCGCGATTCGGCAAAGGCCACGTCCTCGGCGATGCTCGGGTCGAGGTGATGACACACCATCAGCATGTCGAGGTGCTCGTCGATGGTGTTGCGGGTGAATGGCCGGGTTGGGTTGGTCGAGCTGGGCAGCACATTCGGGAAGCCGCAGGCCTTGATGATGTCCGGGGCGTGGCCGCCGCCCGCACCCTCGGTGTGATAGGTGTGAATGGTGCGGCCTTTGAACGCGGCCAGGGTGGTTTCGACAAAGCCGGACTCGTTCAGTGTGTCGGTGTGAATCGCCACTTGCACGTCGTATTGGTCCGCGACGCTCAGGCAGTTGTCGATGGCGGCCGGGGTGGTGCCCCAGTCTTCATGCAGCTTCAAGCCAATGGCGCCGGCTTTGACTTGTTCAATCAGCGGCTCCGGCAGCGAGGCGTTGCCTTTGCCGGTAAAACCCAGGTTCATCGGGAAGGCATCGGCGGCTTGTAGCATGCGCGCCATATGCCAGGGGCCCGGCGTACAGGTGGTGGCGTTAGTGCCGGTAGCCGGCCCGGTGCCGCCGCCGATCATGGTGGTCACGCCACTCATCAACGCCTCTTCGATCTGTTGCGGGCAGATAAAGTGGATATGGCTGTCGATGCCGCCGGCGGTGAGGATCATGCCCTCACCGGCGATCACTTCGGTGCCGGCGCCAATGGCGATGGTCACGTCGGGCTGGATGTCGGGGTTGCCGGCCTTGCCGATGGCGGCGATGCGACCGTCTTTAAGGCCGACGTCAGCTTTGACGATGCCCCAGTGATCGATGATCAGCGCGTTGGTGATCAGGGTGTCGACCACATCGGCGGCGCAGAGTTGGCCTTGGCCCATGCCATCGCGGATGACTTTGCCGCCACCGAATTTCACTTCCTCGCCGTAGGTGGTGAAGTCTTTTTCCACTTCAATCCATAGCTCGGTGTCGGCCAGGCGCACTTTGTCGCCGACGGTGGGGCCGAACATATCGGCATAGGCTTGGCGGGAAATTTTCATCAATAAAGTCCTGACACAGTGTGTTCGCTGTCGTGCTGTGGGAGGGGCTTTAGCCGCGATACGTTGGCGTCGCGGCTAAAGCCCCTCCCACAGGCCCTCTATACGTGCGTTTAATCCAAGTCGCCCATGACTCGGCCGGCAAAGCCGAACACCCGGCGCTGCCCGGCGAGATCGACCAGTTCGACTTCACGGCTCTGCCCTGGCTCGAAACGCACCGCGGTGCCGGCCGGAATATTCAGGCGCATGCCGCGCGTGGGCTCGCGCTCAAACGCCAACGCGTCGTTGGTTTCGAAAAAGTGAAAGTGCGAGCCGACCTGAATCGGCCGGTCGCCGCTGTTGGCCACGCTCAACGTCAGGGTGCGGCGGCCGGCATTGAGTTCAATCTCGCCGTTCTGGATCTGGTATTCACCGGGAATCATTGCGCTATCACTCCAGCATCAGTTGCATAAAGGTCAGGTCGAGCCAGCGGCCGAACTTACGGCCTACTTGCGGCATTTGTCCGCTGGTTACAAAACCCAGGCGCTCGTGCAGGCGGATCGAGGCGCTGTTGCCGCTCTCGATGGCGGCGACCATCACGTGCAGGCCTGCCGCTTGCGCGCGCTTGATCAGCGCCTGCATCAGCTGCGGGCCGAGGCCCTGGCCGCGTTGATCGCTGCGCACATACACCGAGTGTTCGACGGTATGGCGGAAGCCTTCGATGGCGCGCCAGGTGCCGTAGCTGGCGTAGCCGACAACCATGCCAGCAGCGTCATGCGCGACCAGTACCGGGAAGCCGGCAGCACTACGCTCAGCAAGCCATGCTTGGCGATTGCAGAGGTCGACCAGCGTTTCGTTCCAGATCGCCGTGGTGTTTTCGACTGCATCGTTATAGATAGCGAGGATGGCGGGCAGGTCGGTGGCTGTGGCGTCTTGGATCTTCATTGGCTGTTCCTGGAGTCCATTCAAGGTCGGTGCAAGCGCCGCTCAGGCGATCGGTTGGTGGACGGTGACCAGCTTGGTGCCATCCGGGAAGGTTGCTTCTACTTGGATTTCCGGGATCATCTCCGGGATGCCTTCCATCACCTGATCACGACTCAGCAGGGTGGTGCCGAAGTGCATCAGGTCCGCCACGGTTTGGCCGTCGCGGGCGCCTTCCAGCAGGGCGGCAGAGATATAGGCCATGGCTTCCGGGTAGTTGAGTTTCACCCCGCGAGCCAGACGACGCTCGGCCACCAGGCCAGCGGTGAAAATCAGCAACTTGTCTTTCTCTCTCGGTGTTAGGTCCATCGTTTTGCTCCGTTCGTAGGGGGGATGTTGTTTTTCACATCCACCTGTTGGTGGTGGACAACGCTGCGCGATTGTCCACCCTACGTGCTCCAGATTCTTGGGGGGATAGCTCTGCGGCCGAGCAGGGTCGGGCGCAGCAGGTGCCAGAGTTCGATCAGCCAGGCGCGCGCATGCAGCGCTTCGTTGGCCAAGCAGCGGGCCACCAGCAAGCCCGGCAGTTGAGTCAGGTCGCCGCGCACCGGCGTAGTCAAATTACGGCAGCGCTCGAGCAATTCGCTGTCGATTTCACCACTGATCAGCAGGGTGGCAAATACCGGCTTGCCGTCCAGGCCGATGGGCGAGTCGAGCAGGCCATCGCCACCGGTCACGCGCTGGCGTTCGTGCCAGAGCAGTTGGCCGTCGCGGCGAATATTCAGTTGCGCCTGGAAGTGCCCGGCGTCGAAACGCTCACCGCTGGCCGGGCGGCCGAGGGCGATGATGTCCCAATACAGCAGCTTGGCGTCACCCGCTAAGTCGATCTCGGTGGTGATCTCCGCTTGGGCGCCGGCGTAGACGATGGTTTCCTGCGGCAGCCATTCCAGGGTGGCACCCGCTTCGACGCGCAGGGTGAGTTGCTGATAGGCCGGGCCGGCAGCGCGGTACCACTTGGCCGCGCCGGGGCTGGTCAGTTGGGCCCAGGCGTTGGCACCGACCGTGGCGCAAATGTCCAAGCGATCACCGCCGGCGATGCCGCCGGGCGGGTGCACGATGATGTGCTGGCACACTTCTGGGCCTTCGGCGTACAGGTGCTTTTGCACCCGCAGCGGGCCTTTATGCCGGCGCATAGTGGGCCGGGTAGCGTCGCCGTCGCGGCCGTAGGCCAGCTCCAGTTCGGCCTGCCAGCTTGGCGTGAATAGGCTTGCGGGGGCGTTCATGCGCTCACCTTATTACGCCGTTGCCACCAGCTTTGGCCGGCGGAATACAGGGTCAGTAGCGCTAGACCTAGACTGACCAGCAGCCACCATTGCAGGTGCATGCCGTAGTAGGGCGGTGCGTGCATAAAGCCGCTCAGCCAGAACCCGGCTATCGCCAGCGCGAGCAGGCTGGCGCACAGGGCGCGGCCCCACGAACGGCAATAGGAGCCGGGGCGCAGCACGGCCAACAGCAGCAGGCACTCGGCCAGGATAATCGCGCAGAAGGTCAGCACGGTCTGCAGCGGGTAGGCGGGCTCAGTGCCGGGCGGCAGATGGCGGAGCATCCAGTAGTCAGGCATAAAGCCGCCCCAGACGACCATGGCCAGGCCAGCTATTGCGGTGAGTGGCAGAAGCAGGTGGCGCCAGATCATTATTGGGTACTCGGGCCATAAGCGAAGCGCCGATTATGCGCAAAGTGCAGGCTCGGCGTCGCCATTCAGATCGCAACCAATCCGCGCACGCCATCGGCTTCCATGCTTTCACCGCGACCTTGCTGGACAACTTCACCGCGGCTCATCACCAGGTATTGGTCGGCCAGTTCGGCGGCAAAGTCATAGAACTGCTCAACCAGCAGGATGGCCATGTCGCCGCGTTCGGCGAGCTTCTTAATCACCACGCCGATCTCTTTGATCACCGAAGGCTGAATGCCTTCGGTGGGCTCATCGAGAATCAACAGGCGTGGCTTGCTCGCCAGTGCACGACCAATCGCCAGCTGCTGCTGTTGCCCGCCGGAAAGATCGCCGCCACGGCGCTGCTTCATCTCGCGCAGCACCGGGAATAGCTCGTAGATAAATTCCGGCACCACTTTGGCGTCGCTGCCAGGGAAGCGTGACAGCCCCATCAGCAGGTTCTCTTCCACGGTCAGGCGGCCAAAGATTTCCCGGCCTTGAGGCACGTAGGCGATGCCGGCGTGCACGCGCTGGTGTGGCTTGAGGTTTGTGATGGCCTTGCCTTCCCATTGCACCGCGCCTTCTTTGGCCGGAATCAGGCCCATCAGGCATTTCAGCAGGGTGGTTTTACCCACGCCGTTACGCCCAAGCAGGCAGGTGACTTCGCCGACCTTGGCCTCGAATGACAGGCCGCGCAGGATATGGCTGCCGCCGTAGTACTGATGCAGTTGTTCAACTTGCAACATGTCGATGTCCTTATTTCTGCGTAGGGTGGATGGCGTTTTATCCATCCACCGTGCGGTGTTCTTGGTGGATGAGAAAAGCGTCATCCACCCTACGTCTGTGTTGTGGGAGGGGCTTTAGCTGCGACGCTTTTGATCATTAAGAGCTCGCGGCTAAAGCCCCTCCTACAGGTATGCATTGCCCACCCAATTGCCTGGTCAGCGGCCGAGATAAACCTCAATCACACGCTCATCGGCCTGCACCTGCTCCAGCGAGCCTTCGGCCAGTACGCTGCCTTGGTGCAGCACGGTGACGTGGTCGGCGATGCTGCCGACGAAGCCCATGTCGTGCTCGACCACCATCAGCGAATGCTTGCGCGCCAGCGACTTGAACAGCTCGGCGGTGAACTCGGTTTCGGCGTCGGTCATACCGGCCACCGGCTCATCCAGCAGCAGCAGTTGTGGGTCTTGCACCAGCAGCATGCCGATCTCCAGAAACTGCTTCTGGCCATGGGAGAGCAAGCCGGCTGGGCGTTGCCGTGAGCTGTCGAGCCTGATCGTTTGCAGCACTTCATCGATGCGATCTTTCTGCTCGCCCGTCAGTTTGGCGCGCAGGCTGGCCCACACCGACTTGTTGGTTTTTTGCGCCAGTTCGAGGTTTTCGAACACGCTGAGCGCCTCGAACACCGTGGGCTTCTGGAACTTGCGACCGATGCCGGATTGAGCGATTGCCACCTCACTCATTTGGGTCAGGTCGAGGGTTTCGCCGAAGTAGGCGACGCCGTTGTCGGGGCGGGTTTTACCGGTGATCACGTCCATCATGGTGGTTTTGCCGGCGCCGTTAGGGCCGATGATGCAACGCAGTTCGCCGACGCCGATGTACAGGGTCAGGTTGGTCAGCGCCTTGAAACCATCGAAGCTGACGTTGATGTCTTCCAGGGTCAGGATGGTGCCGTGGCGGGTGTTTAAACCCTTGTTGGCCAGGCTGCTGGCGCCAATCGCATCGCGGCTACTGCCGGCGGGATCAAAGGCCGGCTCGAGCATCAGCTCGGGTGTCGGAGTGGCTTTCATTGTTCTTTGCCTTTTTTCAGAAGACCAATCACGCCTTGGGGCAGAAACAGCGTCACGACGATAAACAGGAAGCCCAGGGCGAACAGCCAGTATTCGGGGAAGGCCACGGTGAACCAGCTCTTCATGCCATTAACCAGACCGGCTCCAAGCAGCGGGCCGATCAGCGTGCCACGCCCGCCCAAGGCGACCCAGACGGCGGCCTCGATGGAGTTGGTCGGCGACATTTCGCTGGGGTTGATGATGCCCACCTGCGGCACATACAACGCGCCGGCCAGGCCGCACAGCACCGCGCTGAGCACCCAGATAAACAGCTTGTAGCCGCGCGGGTCGTAGCCGCAGAACATCAGGCGGTTCTCCGCATCGCGTAGCGCCGTGAGCACCCGACCGAATTTGCTGCGCGCCAGCGTCCAGCCCAGGTACAGGCTGGCCACCAGCAGCGCGACGGTGGCGAGAAACAGCACCGCGCGGGTGTGCGCCGAGGTGATGTCGAAGCCCAGAATCGTCCTGAAATTGGTAAAGCCGTTGTTGCCTCCAAAGCCGGTTTCGTTGCGAAAGAACAGCAGCATGCCGGCGAAGGTCAGGGCCTGGGTCATGATCGAGAAATACACGCCCTTGATCCGCGATTTGAAGGCGAAGTAGCCGAACACCAGTGCCAGCAAACCGGGTGCTAGCACCACCAAGCACAGCGCCCAGAGGAAGTTGCTGGTGCCGTACCAATACCAAGGCAGTTCAGTCCAAGCGAGGAAGCTCATAAAGGCTGGCAAGCCATCACCTGCCGCCTCACGCATCAGGTACATGCCCATGGCGTAACCGCCGAGGGCGAAGAACAGGCCGTGACCGAGCGACAACAAGCCGGCATATCCCCAGACCAGATCGAGCGCCAGGGCGACGATGCAGTAGCAAAGGATCTTGCCGACCAGGGTCAGGCTATAGGCGGAGATATGCAGGGCGTTTTCCGCCGGCAGCAGGTGCAGCAGCGGCATGGCGATCAGCACAGCCAGCACCAGTAAGCCGATGGCCATCGAGACCTGCGGGCCGAGCTTGGCGCTGGCGCGGGCCAGCAGGCTCTTGTTAACAGGCGTGGGGTTCAGGGGCATAGTCATCAGTCGATCACCCGTCCTTTCAAAGCAAACAGACCTTGCGGGCGTTTCTGAATAAACAGAATGATCAGCGCGAGGATGAGAATTTTGCCGAGTACGGCACCGATCTGCGGTTCGAGAATCTTGTTGGCGATGCCCAGGCCAAAGGCGGCCATGACGCTACCGGCCAGCTGGCCGACGCCGCCGAGGACCACCACCAGGAAGGAGTCGATGATGTAGCTCTGGCCGAGGTCCGGGCCGACGTTGCCGATCTGGCTCAGGGCCACGCCACCGAGGCCGGCGATGCCGGAGCCGAGACCGAAGGCCAGCATGTCCACCCGCCCGGTTGGGACGCCGCAGCAGGCGGCCATGTTGCGGTTCTGGGTGACGGCGCGCACGTTGAGGCCCAGGCGGGTTTTGTTCAGCAGCAGCCAGGTCAGCAGCACGACAAACAGGGCGAAACCGATAATGACGATGCGGTTATACGGAAGCACCAGATTCGGCAGCACCTGGATGCCGCCCGACAGCCAATACGGATTGGCCACCTCAACGTTCTGCGCACCGAACACCACGCGTACCAGCTGGATCAGGATCAGGCTGATGCCCCAGGTGGCCAGCAGGGTTTCCAGCGGACGACCGTAGAGGTAACGAATCACCGTGCGCTCAAGGGCCATGCCGATGGCAGCGGTGACGAAGAACGCCACTGGCAGCGCGACTAACGGGTAAAGGGCAATGGCCTCGGGGGCGAAGCGCTGGAACATCACCTGCACCATGTAGGTGGAGTAGGCGCCGAGCATGAGCATCTCGCCGTGGGCCATGTTGATCACCCCGAGCAGGCCGAAGGTGATGGCCAGGCCCAGCGCCGCGAGGAGCAGGATCGAACCCAGCGAAAGGCCGCTGAATGCCTGACCGAGCAGTTCGCCGACTAGCAGTTTGCGTTTAACCTGAGCCAGGCTGGTTTCGGCAGCGGTGCGTACTACGGCATCGCTTTCTACCGCTGGATCCAACAGGGTCTCCAGGCGAGTGCGCGCCAGTGGGTCACCGGTTTCACCGAGCAAGCGCACGGCAGCCAAACGCACGGCGGGATCGCTGTCGACCAGTTGCAGGTTGGCCAGGGCCAAAGTCAGGGCATCGCGTACCGCATCATCGCTTTCGCTGGCGACCTGGGCGTTAAGCAATTGCAGCTGCGCCGGCTTGGCGCTTTTCTGCAATTGCTGAGCAGCGGCCAGGCGCAGCGCTGGATCGTCTGCCAGCAGCTGGTGGCTGGCCATGGCGGTGATAATCAGGCCGCGCAGGCGGTTATTCAGGCGCAGTTTGCGCGGGGTTTTCGTGGCTACAGCGTCGCCTTCGACGGGTTGGTACTGGCCGTGCGTTTCGATAAAGGCGTGCTTGGCACTGTCGGCAGCGACGCGGCCTTGTTGCAGTGCTTCAAGCAGCGGCAGGCGAGCGGCATCGGGAGCGGCAGACCATTGCGCCAGCAGGTTGGCCTGCTTGGACGGGTTGGCCGCGACAAAGTCATTGGCGTCGCCTGCTTGGGCGGCCAGAGGCAGCATCAGCAGCAGGCTGAGCAAAATTCGGGTAAAGGCAGTGGGCATAAAGGACAGTCCTTCGAGGGAGGTCGTAGCCCGGATGCAATCCGGGGCGGCCTTTCCCGGATTGCATCCGGGCTACAGGCAGCGGGCAAACCCACTCGCTGGCTGCTCCCCCGTGTATCGGAGAGCGCCAGAGGGCGGGGGTTGCCTTAGTTCGACTTCACCGCGTAATCCGGCTTCTTGTCGTTGCCTTCGATGTACGGGCTCCATGGCTGCGCGCGCAGCGGGCCTTCGGTCTGCCACACCACCGAGAACTGCCCGTCTTCCTGCACTTCACCGATCATCACTGGCTTGTGCAGGTGATGGTTGGTTTTGTCCATGGTCAGGGTGTAACCGCTTGGCGCGGCGAAGGTCTGACCGGCGAGAGCGTCACGCACCTTGTCGACGTCTGTGGTGCCTGCTTTCTCAACCGCCTGGGCCCACATGTTGATGCCCACATAAGTGGCTTCCATCGGGTCGTTGGTCACGGCCTTGTCGGCGCCTGGCAGGTTTTTGGCCTTGGCGTAGGCCTTCCACTTGTTAACGAACTCGGTGTTGACCGGGTTCTCCACGGACTGGAAGTAGTTCCATGCCGCCAGTTGACCGACCAGTGGCTTGGTGTCGATGCCGCGCAGTTCTTCTTCGCCCACCGAGAAGGCCACCACTGGGATGTCGGTGGCTTCGATGCCCTGGTTTGCCAGTTCTTTGTAGAACGGCACGTTGGAGTCGCCGTTAACGGTGGAGATCACCGCGGTTTTGCCGCCGGCGGAGAACTTCTTGATGTTGGCCACGATGGTTTGATAATCGCTGTGGCCGAACGGGGTGTAGACCTCTTCGATGTCTTTTTCGGCTACACCTTTGCTGACCAGGAAGCTGCGCAGGATCTTGTTGGTGGTGCGCGGATAAACGTAGTCGGTGCCGAGCAGGAAGTAGCGCTTGGCTGCGCCGCCGTCTTCGCTCATCAGGTACTCGAGCGCAGGGATGGCCTGCTGGTTTGGCGCGGCGCCAGTGTAGAAGACGTTAGGCGACATCTCTTCGCCTTCGTACTGCACGGGGTAGAACAGCAGGCCGTTGAGTTCTTCGAATACCGGCAATACGGATTTGCGCGACACGCTGGTCCAGCAGCCGAAGACCACATCGACTTTGTCCTGGGTCAGCAGCTGGCGGCCTTTTTCCGCGAACAGCGGCCAGTTGGAGGCGGGGTCAACCACTACGGCTTCAAGTTGTTTGCCATTCACGCCGCCCTTGGCGTTGATTTCGTCGATGGTCATCAACGCCATGTCTTTCAATGAAGTTTCCGAAATGGCCATGGTGCCGGACAGCGAGTGCAGGATGCCGACCTTGATGGTCTCGGCGGCTTGCACGGTCCAGGTCATGCCCATGGCGGCGATGGATGCGGAAAGGGTGAAGGCCTTGATCAGATTACGACGTTGCATGGTGCGATCTCCATTCACGAACTTAAGTGTTTGAGCTGCTGGTTTTAGTTGTTTATTTGGCAGTTGAAACAGGGCCGATTCTTAAGGCTTCACCGCTGGTGTTGGCATGCTGCGCTGACGCGCGTTATGCAGCATGTGCAGGGTGATGGTGTGCACTTGTGCCTTGCTGACCTCTATATGGGTCTTGAGCAATAGCTGTGCCTCTTCGCTCCGACGCGCCAAAATCGCTTCGATTATTTCTCCGTGCTCAGCATAAGTAGTGGCTACGCGCGGGCTTTGGGTGAAGTCCAAGCGCCTGATAATGCGGATCTTCTCGCTGACCTCGGCGTGTAGGCGGGCCATTTCGCGGTTGCCAGTGGCCTCGACCAACAGGCAGTGAAAACGCTCATCGAGCTGCGAGACTTCACGGCCGTCCTGCAAACGCTGCTCGGGTTGCACCAACCAGGTGCGCTTGAGTTGCTCCAGTGCGGCGGGATGCTCATCTTGGGTGCGTGCACACAAGCGTCGCACGGATTCCAGTTCGAGCACGATGCGCACCTCGTAGAGTTCCGCGAAGTGTTCAAAGTCGAACGGCTTAACCTGCCAGCCGCTGCGGAAATACACCTGCAGGTAGCCCTCGCGTTGCAGGCGATACAGCGCCTGACGCACCGGGGTGCGGCTGACGGCCATGCGCTCGGCGATTTCACCTTCGGAGAAACGGTCGCCTGGCAGCAGGCGGAATTCGAAGATGTCGTCCTTGAGCTGCAGGTAGATGCGCTCGGCGAGATTCCCCGCACGCTCCTTGGCAGCTTGTGGCACGGCGTTCAGTGGCATCCTGGTTTAGCCCTGCTGCTGGCTGGTAATAAAGGCGCGCCAGCCACCGAAGCTGGTGATGTTGCGCGCTCCACTCAAGGCGTACGGCTCGCAGATAAAACCTTTAACGCTGCGACCATCGGTCAGGCTCAGGTTGCCGATGCCCAGTGGTGCAGGGATCTCGGCGACGAACTCGCCAAAGCGTGCCAAGGGGATGTCCCACAGCTCGACGATGATCGCCGCACCATCTGCGGTGACCCGCGCCAGCCCAGGTTTGGGCGGTACGGTGCCGGGTAGGGCGTAAAGGTTGTAGCTTGGTGCGGTGAGGGTCTGCTCCACCAGTACCGCATCGCGACTGGTTAGCTGATGGTTCAGTGGCATGCCGGTGAGGTGCGCGCCGACCACCGCCACCCGTACGCAGCCAGGAGCAGGCTGGTTGCTCCGCGTTGCAGGGGGTAGGGCGCGGCCAGTGGCGCCGAGCGGCAGATTGAGTGCGTGTTGCCAGCGTTGACCGAAGGCGGCCAGGGCTTGGTCATGCCAGGCTGGCGCGATCAGGGTGATGCCGGCTGGCAGCCCGTCGCTGCGCATGCCCGCCGGTAGCGCCAGGGCGCTGAGGTCGGCGAGGTTGGTGAAATTGGTGTAAGTGCCGAACTGGCTGTTGAACAGCACGGGTTCGGCTTCCATCTCGGCGAGAGTGCGAATGGTCGGTGAGGTCGGTACCACCAAGGCGTCGAAACCGGCCAGCGCATCGTTGATCTGCCGGCTCAGTTCGGCGCGGATGTATTCGGCTTTGTAGGCATCACAGGCGCTGTATTTCAGGCCGTTTTCGACGATGCCGCGCACCACCGGGTTGATCGCGTGCGGCTGGTTCTTGAGCATGTCATCGAGGGCGACCGTGCGCTCGGCGATCCAGGAACCGTAATAGAGCTGTTCGGCCAGGGCGCGGAACGGGCTGAAATCGATTGGGGTGATGGTTGCGCCCAGTTCGCGCAGGCGCGTAATGGCCTGCTCGAATACCGCCTGGTTCTGGCTGTCGCCAAAGAACTCCAGTTGATCGGGAATGGCCAGCTTAGGCGCAGCCGGCATGTTGACGGGTGCGCGATTGGGATTCTGCCGCGAGTAGGCATCGCTGGCGTCATAGCCGCCGACGATCTGGGCGACGCACTGAGCGTCGGCCACGGTCAGGGCAAAGATTGAAATGCAGTCGAGGCTGCGGCAGGCCGGTACCAGGCCGGTCGTCGACAACCAGCCTTTGCTCGGCTTGAGCCCGACAATATTGTTGAAACCAGCGGGTACACGCCCGGAACCGGCGGTGTCGGTGCCCAGTGCAAATGGCACCAGGCCGCGCGCCACCACACTGGCTGAACCGGAGCTGGAGCCGCCGCTGACATAAGCTGCGTTGAAGCTATTGGCCACGGCGCCATAAGGCGAGCGGGTGCCGACCAGGCCGGTGGCGAATTGGTCGAGGTTGGTCTTGCCGATCAGGATGGCGCCGGCCGCACGCAGCTTGGCCACCACTGTGGCGTCGGTTGCAGCGGTGTAGGCGAACTCAGGGCAGGCGGCCGTGGTTGGCCAGCCAGCGGCGTCGACATTGTCCTTGATGGCGAAGGGCACGCCATACAGCGGTAACGTGCTCAGTTCGCCGTTGGCACTTTCCAGCAAGGAGGACAAACCATCGAGCTGGGCGTTGAGCTGAGCCTCGCTGGCCAGCGCAATCCAGGCGTTATCCGCCGTACTCAGTTCAAGGCGCAGGTGGTGCAGCAGTTCGGCTGGTGACTGGCCGTCGCGGAAAGCCTGTTGCCAGTCGGCGAGAGTGAAGGCGATAGGGGCGTTGGACATGCTCTGAAATCCCATCTTGTATCCAAGTGATGGAATGCTTAGAGCAAGCCCGGTGCCAGGTTTATGAAGTTGTTTTATTTCAACGAGTTAGTTTGTGTTTTCGGCGTTATGGCGCGAGGTGTCGGGCGCTTGATGCACCGCGGCGGGGCTGCTTGCCAGCTTATGGTGCGCTGCTCAGGCGGCCCGGCATACATTCGGGCTGGATCAGAGGGCCAGGTAGTTCTTTACCCCGGTAAAGATGATCTGCGCGGCCAGCGCGCACACGAACAGGCCCATCAGGCGGCTGACGATTTGTAGGCCTTGGTCGCCCAGTAGGCGTTCGAACTGGTTGGACATATACAACACCACGCCTACGGTGAAGCTGGCCAACGCAATGCCCAGCACGGCCACGGCTTTATCGCCCCAGTCCGGTTGGCTGGCGCCCATCAGCAGCAGTGCACCGATGGTGCCGGGGCCGACGGTGAGCGGAATGGTCAGCGGGACGATGGTCACGTCCTGCTGTACGTTGTCGCTCTGCACCGCCGACTTGCCTTGAGCCATGCCCAGCGCCGAGATAAACAGTACGCTGCCTGCACCGATACGGAAGGCGTCGATGGTGATGCCGAACAGGGTGAAGATATGCTTGCCGAACAGGTACAGCAACACGCTGGCGATCAGCACACCGAGGGCTACTTTCCAGGCCAGGCGCTTACGCTCTTTGACCGTGTAGCCGCGACTCAAGCCGATAAAGCACGACAGCACGAAGAACGGGCTGTAGAGCACCAGCAGTTTCAAATACAGGCTGAATAGCGCGGACGCCATGGGACAGACTCGCTTGGCAAAAGAACGGGCAGGGTAAGAGCGTAGCGGCCGTGGGGCAACCCACGGCGTCAATCAGGAGGTCAGGGCGTCGCGTTGCCGGCGGATTTCCCGCTCGATGACCCAGTGTTCGATCAGCTCGCGCAGCTGTGACATTTCCACCGGTTTGGACATGTGCCCATCCATGCCGGCCTGGCGTGCCCGCTCTTTGTGCTCATTGAGGATGTGCGCGGTGAGTGCCACCACCGGCGTGCGCGAACGCTGTTCGGCGGCCTCCCAGGCGCGCAGTTGCTCGGTGGCGGAGAAGCCGTCGAGCACGGGCATTTCGCAGTCCATCAGCACCAGGTCGTATTGCTGGGCTTTCATTGCACTGAGGGCTTCTTCGCCGTTGCTGGCGGTGTCCGGCTGCAGTTTGAGTTTGCCGAGCATGCCGCGAATCACCTTGGTGGAGATGGTGTTGTCCTCGGCCACCAAAATGCGGAAGTCGCTGGGCACGTTCAATGGCGCACTGACCGGCGCTGGGCTGAACATTGGCGAGTCGCCCTTGCCGCGCTGCGCCAACTCATCGGCCAGGGTGGTTTTCAGGGTGTAACCGGCTACTGGCTTGGCCAGGATGCGTTTGATCCCGGCGTTGCGCGCGATGATCTTGCTCGGCGCGTTGCTGATACCGGTGAGCATGATCACCAGAATGTCGTGATTGAGGTTGGCGTCTTCCTTGATCCGTGCGGCCAGTTGCATACCGGTCATGCCGGGCATGTCCTGATCGAGCAGCACGGCATCGAAGTATTCGCGC
>Ga0209504_1000751_pt1 | contig 26855 bp, 18 predicted proteins | sample COGITO_mtgs_1005_FD_184791 | JGI IMG/M metagenome (GOLD analysis project Ga0209504, IMG submission 184791) | Pelagic marine microbial communities from North Sea - COGITO_mtgs_100511 (SPAdes) (version 2) | ecosystem: Environmental > Aquatic > Marine > Epipelagic ...
CATAAATGCAAGTGGAGTCTGTGTTATAAGTGAAACTCCGGACATTGCAAATGCTCGCATCGAATTTGAAAATGGCTGTGTAGCGAACCTTACAGCAAGTCGGATTTCTATGAAAAACATGCGTAAAAGCCGTTTTTTCCAAAAAGACGCCTATATAAGCGTCGATTTCTTGGAGAAACAAGTGGAGGTTGTAAAAATGAAAGATGCGCCAGAAAATATTGGAGATTTTGATATGGTATTGCAAAATGCAGAAGGTGTTAAGAAACAGATTTATTTTGAAACTCCTGAAATATCACCAAATAATGCTATTTTAGAAGAACTAGAAAGCTTTTCGGATGCTATAAATAATCAAACAAAACCAGTGGTCACGCTTAGGGATGGTACTGATGCTTTAAGGGTCGCTTATCAAATTATAGATTGTTTTTAAATAAGTACATATGAAAAATATTGCTGTTATTGGAGCAGGGGCTATGGGAAATGGAATCGCACATGCATTTGCACAATCAGGCTATAAAGTTCAGCTTGTTGATGTTAATAAAAAAGCACTCAACAAGGCACTTCTGACTATTTCAAAAAACCTAGACCGTATGGTTGCCAAAGGAAAAATAGAAGAAACCACAAAGGCTGAAACACTTTCAAACATATCTATCTTTACAGAACTTTCTGAAGGAGTTGAATATGCGAGTCTAGTGATTGAGGCTGCAACTGAAAATATTGATTTAAAACTTAAAATTTTTCGACAGCTAGATACAGCATGTTCTGAAGACACCATTTTAGCGACCAACACCTCTTCCATTTCAATTACTCAAATTGCTGCAGTAACCTCTCGCCCAGAGCAAGTGATTGGAATGCACTTTATGAATCCTGTTCCAATCATGCCATTGGTTGAAATCATAGCTGGGTATAGCACTTCTGAAGAGGTACTTAGTTTTACTAAAGACTTAACTGAAAAAATTGGTAAAACACCTGTAATTGTAAATGATTACCCTGGATTTGTAGCCAACCGAATACTGATACCAATGATAAATGAAGCCATTGAAACCTTATATTCAGGGGTTGCAGGAGTTCAGGAAATTGATACTATAATGAAACTTGGAATGGCCCATCCTATGGGTCCATTAGAATTGGCCGATTTTATTGGATTAGATGTTTGTTTATCTATTCTGGAAGTTATGTATGAAGGGTTTAAAAACCCAAAATACGCACCAAATCCTCTTTTGATAAATATGGTCCAAGCTGGAAAATATGGAATCAAATCTGGAGAAGGTTTTTATAATTACCAAGACAATCGAAAAGCGACTATTGTCGCATCACAATTTTCATAACCCCAGACTAACCTAAAATGACCTAAACTTAAATGGCAGAAATAGTACCTTTTAAAGCGATTCGTCCTTGCAAAAAACACCTTCAAAACTTTAGTTCTAAGTCCTACAAAAGCTATACAACTGAAGAACTTAAAAATACACTTCAAAAAAGTCCACTCTCATTTCTGAGCATTATTCATTTAAAGAAAAATTTAAGTAGAGTTCTTAAAAAACCAGAACGCTTTGAATTAGTGAAAAATAAATTTCGAGATTTAAAAACTAGAAAAGTATTAATAAAAGACTCCTCACCCGCTTTTTATATTTATGAAACAAGACAAGGTGACGGGCATTTATTCTGTGGTATTATTGCAGGGGCAAGTGTAAAAGACTACAACATTAACGTGATAAAAAAACACGAGGCAACTATTACAAAACGGGAATACTCCTTTAAAGAGTATTTAAAAGCGGTACGATTTAATGCAGCCCCTGTTTTACTAACATTTCCTGATGACCGAAATATTGAAAAGGGAATTGAAGCTGCAAAGATTAATGCCCAAGAAATAAACTCTTGGAGTAATGAAAATGAAACTCATAAAATCTGGTGTATAAATAATGCTAGCGATATTAATATTCTCACAAAGGCATTCGCTAATGTGCCCTCTTTATATATTGCTGACGGCCATCATCGTTCAGCATCATCAGCACTTTTAGCCAGTGAAATGGACATAAATCTATCAGCTAAAAAAGACAATGCCTACAACTATTTTTTAAGCTATTTAATTCCCGAGAAACAACTTAAGATTTATGATTACAACAGGCTAATTAAAAACTTAAATGGTTTAACCCCTAAAGCATTCTTAGATAAAATTAAACTTGTATTTGACGTTGAAGACAAAGGGGCTGATCCTTATTCAAGTTCTCTTAAAAATGAAATTTCGATGTATTTATCAGGAAGCTTTTATTCCTTATCTTTACACAAATCCATTCAAAATAACGCAACTGCAATAAGTCAACTTGACACTCAAATACTGCAATCACACCTACTAGAACCTATTTTAGGCATCAAGAACGAGAGAACTGATAAGCGAATTAGTTATATACATGGAAAGGACAGCATGGAACAAATTAAAACAGCTGTAGATCGTAGAGATCATGCCGTAGGGTTTGGACTTTTTCCCATTCAAACAGAAGAGCTAAAAGCAATTGCAGACTCTGGCGGTGTTATGCCTCCAAAAAGCACCTATATTTATCCAAAACTAAGAAGTGGAATTACTATATATGAATTTTAATGATGTCTATAAAAACTAAATTATCACAAATTAAAACACAGATTCCAGATCATGTAACTCTAGTGGCTGTTTCTAAAACAAAGCCAGTTGAAGATTTGATGCAGGCCTACGATTGTGGCCAACGTATTTTTGGAGAAAACAAAATTCAAGAAATGGCTGAGAAATACCAAGGGATGCCTAAGGACATACAATGGCATATGATTGGAAATGTGCAGAGAAATAAAGTCAAATACATGGCGTCATTTGTTGATTTAATTCATGGTGTTGATAGTTTAAAATTACTTAACGAAATCAACAAACAAGCGGAAAAACACCAACGAATTATTAACTGTTTAATACAACTTAAAATTGCACAAGAAGATACTAAATTTGGTATGTCTCTTGAAGATGCACACACATTAATAGCTTCTGAATCTTTTAAAAACTTAAAAAACGTAGCTGTTGTTGGAGTCATGGGAATGGCTAGCTTTACGGATAATACAATACAAATAGAAAAGGAATTTAAAACTCTTAAAGGCAACTTTGATAAACTAAAAGAAATAGCCTCTAATCTTAAAATTATATCTATGGGTATGAGCGGGGATTATACGTTGGCTATTGAAAGCGGGAGCACAATGGTTCGAGTTGGAAGTAGTATCTTTGGCACTAGAAATTAAACCTATTAAACCCCAATTATTTACGCTGTATTAGACATAGAGACCACCGGAGGAAAATTTAATGAAGAGGGCATTACAGAAATAGCTATCTACAAATTTGATGGCCATAATATTGTTGATCAATTTATCAGTTTAGTTAATCCCGAACGCGATATTCAGCCTTTTGTAGTTAACCTTACAGGAATTAATAGTAAGATGCTAAGGTCGGCTCCAAAATTTTATGAAATAGCCAAGCGTATCGTAGAGATCACAGAAGGATGTGTAATAGTCGCCCACAATGCTCAATTTGATAATCGAATCTTAAAAACTGAATTTAAACGACTCGGATTCAGTTTTGAGCGTGAGAACCTGTGTACTGTAGAGCTTTCAAAAGAGTTAATTCCAGACCTTCCTTCGTATAGCTTAGGAAAACTAGTTCGCTCACTAGGAATACCCGTCAGTGACCGACATCGTGCCGCTGGAGATGCGACAGCCACCGTCAAACTTTTTAAAATCCTACTTGATAAAGATGTTGAAAAAACAATCATAAAAGCAGCTATTCGATTAGACCCCAAACATCAAATGGAACCCAAGCTGACTGACATTATTTCTAAGCTGCCTCCAGTTACAGGAGTTTATTACGTCCATAAGTCTGATGGTGAAATTGTTTATATTGGCAAAAGTAAAAACATTAAAAGCAGAATTAGCCAACACTTTACAGGGCAAACCACTAAATCAAGGAAAATTCAGTTAGAAGTTTCTACGGTCTCATATGACGAAACTGGAAGTGAATTAGTTGCACTTTTAAAAGAAAGTGAAGAAATTAAACGGAACAAACCCAAATTTAACCGGGCCCTTAGACGAACCATATTCACGCATGGGTTGTTTAGTTTTCAAGACGCTAACGGGTATGTAAATTTAAAAATTGATCGAATAAAAGGAAATCAAAAACCCATTACAACTTTTTCCAACAATGATAGTGGTAAAAGCTTTTTGATTAAAATTGTTGAAAAGAATAAACTATGCCAAAAATTATGTGGGCTATACAAAACAGAAGAAGCCTGTTTTGGATACAATATAAAAACTTGTGCTGGCGCCTGTATTTTAGAAGAATCAAGTGAAATTTATAACAAAAGAGTTTTAAATCTTATTGAGTCTAACACCTTCAAGGATCAAAACATGATTCTTGTTGATTATGGGCGTGAAGTCGATGAGAGGAGTGTAATACTTATTGAAAATGGAGTATTTAAAGGCTATGCTTATTTTAACTTAAACTTTCAAATTAACACTACAGAAGTTTTAAAGTCTATCCTTACTCCTATGGAACATAATAAGGACGCGCAACATATAATTCAGAGTTTTATGCGGCGACATAAACGATTAAAAATAATAAAACTAAAAAACTGATTCTGTTCTATTTGTTGAATAAAAACTTTAATAAAATGGACATTCAGTACTTTATTATTTAATCAATCATTTATTCATTGTGTTAATTATCTTAAACATAGCAAAGATGTTCATATTTAAAAAAATGTTTCATTGATTAAAAATATTTAATTAACTTCACAATTGAGATTATATCTTAATAAAATAGATAATGAAGTTTTTAATAAAATTAGTGTATGTTACCCTTATTTTAACTCCAATATTTGGGAATACACAAGGAATTAGCTTTACCTCTAGTGAAAGTCCTATAGTCGAAAGAACTTCTTACAATGTATTTGTACACGATCAACCAAAATTTTCAGGTAATTTCAATATTGAGTTTGATTTATCCATTATAGATTCAAAAATATTTGGATACGTTTTAAATATAAAAGATAAAAATAATCCGATCTCGTGAACTTAGACTAAATTTAGATGGAGTTAAAAAACTACTTTCAATTCCTCTACAAAAAGAACTTATCGGTTCTAGAAAATGGATAAAAATAGCATTAAATTTCAATTCATCATCAGAAGAAATTACTCTTTCAGTAAATGATAAAATGCACTCATCCATCGAAAATGAATTTAATAATATGATTATTCCTGAAATACACTTTGGAAAACACGGAAGTGTCATAGATGTTCCTTTAATGGCTATTAAAAATCTAGTCATTACTAATAGAAACAACAAAAATGTATTTAATTTCAATGAAAGTGATGGAAATAATGTTTATGATTCTAAGGGAGATCTTTATGGAGATGTTGACCATCCGAATTGGTTAATCACGGAGTCTTATCACTGGAAATTAATAAGCACAGAGTCATTTGATCAGGTAACTTCTATAACTTTTGATGAAAATAACAATAGATTTATTTATCAAAATTCAGACTCTTTGAGTTTTTATGATCATGTAACTAAAAAAAATGTATTTTTTAGTTACAAAGATACTTTACCAGTGCCTATGCGGCTTGGAACTAGCTTCTTAAATACCAATGAAAATAAATTATATGTTTATGAATTATATGATGTACCAGATGGAGGATCGACAATTGCATCAATAAATTTAGAAAATCCAGAATATTGGTCTAAGAATAGTTCAGTTGAGCTATCTCAACAAAGACATCACCACAATGGAATATTTAATACTAGCTCGAATAAGTATATAATCTTCGGAGGTTATGGTAACCAAAGATATACTAATTCCTTCAACTCATACGACATCAAAAAAAACAAATGGGAATCAGTATCATTTACCGGTGACAAAATATCTCCAAGATTTTTTTCTGGAATGACTCAAATTGGCGCTAAAAACGTTTTATTATTTGGAGGGCAAGGAAATAAGACTGGAGAACAAAGTATTGGTAAAACATATTATTATGACTGTTACATGGTTAATTTGGAAACAAAGATAATACAGAAGCTTTGGGATGTTAAACAAGAAAATATAAAAATGGTATCATCCAGAAATATCGTTCTTAACAAAGACTTATCTTCATTTTACACTCTTGGCTATTCAGAGTATATTCCTTCTACATTTTTACAATTATATAATTATTCCATTAAGGATGGTAGCTACAAAATATTTGGAGATTCAATTCCTATGGTCTCAGAAAAGATTCGAACTAATGCAAATTTATATCTAAACAAGTCCACAAATCAGTTTTTTTGTACTACTCAAGAATTTGAAGAGGATGGGTCAAATAAAATTAATATCTATTCATTAAATGGGCAGCCCGTATCAAAAGAAAATGTGTACAACATTGAAAAAAAAACAAAGTCTAAAATTGTTTTGATATTTATTGTTCTCCTATTAATGTCAGGTATCTTGTACTACTTAAAGTATTTAAATAAAATACGAAACAAGAAAAAAGACATCTTCCAAGTTCAAGTTCAAAATATATTAAAGCCTCAGGGTAGCACAAAAACATTAGAAATTAAAGCTAACTCTACTTATTTATTTGGTAGTTTTAGAATGTATGATAGAAATAAAAAAGATATTTCTTACCTGTTTAGCCCAAAAATAAGACAGTTATTTTTATTATTACTTTTTAGTAGTCGACAAAATGAAGTCCCAGGGTTAACATCCGAAAGAATTCACTCTACGCTTTGGCCAGAAAGCACCCCACAAAAAGCTAAAAACTTAAAGAATGTAATCATTAGTCAATTAAGGAATATCTTAAAGGATTTAGATGGATTAGAACTCATTTACTCCAAAGGTCGATTTTTTATGGAATTAGGAGATGAATTTTATTGTGATTATTTTAATTTCTCAATTCAATTAGATTGTTTAAGAGATGACTTACTAGATTACAGCTCTTTGAATGAACTGACTAACTTGATTAGTCCAGGAAAATTTCTATCGTCAATTAATGATGAATGCTTTGATAAAATAAAGAAAAACTTTGAATATGAAATATTAAAAATCCTTCCAAACCAATTGAAGCGTTCGTATGCAAATAAAGACTACACACATATCATCGCGCTAACAGAAATATTATTTAATATTGATTCATTAAATGAAATAGCCTTTTACTATCGTATCCATACGCTTCACAATATGGGTTTGATTTTAAAGTCAAAAAAACAGTTTAATGATTATATTATAAGGTATAATAAAATAATGGGAGATAACTATCCAAGTACTTATAAAGATGTTATTAAACAAATTCCAGATGAATTAATTTAAGTGCTAGCGGACTTACAGATTTTTATTTTCTTAATATTAATTATTTAATATTTATGCTTGTCATCTTGGATATACTTCCTGAAGAATTACCTACATAAACCATATAATCTCCTAGTTCTAGATTCCAATTAGATATTGATTCGTCGTAAAAAGATAAATCAGAAATATTTATAGTGATGATTTCGGTTGTTTGGTTTCCTGCTGCTAGATGTGTTTTTTTGAACCCTTTAAGCTCTTTTAAAGCTCTCGGAATTTTCGAGTTTGACTTACCAATATATACCTGAACAACTTCTGCCCCTTCCCTTCTCCCAGTATTTGTTAATTTATATGATAAAATTATACTATCCGAGGCTGTGTAGAACTTTTTATTTGACTTAATCTCTGATATTTCAAATGTGGTGTAAGACAATCCATGTCCGAATGAAAATAATGGTTTAATATTTTTAGTATCGTGCCATCTATACCCAACCAAAATATCATCTTTGTAGATTTGTGTTTCACCGTCACCAGGATAAGATAATTCACCAAAAAAATGAGCTGAATTATCATTTAGTTTAACAGGAAACGAAAATGGAAGTTTTCCAGATGGGTTCGAATCACCACTAATAATATCTGCAATTGCATTACCAGCTTCACTCCCTAAATACCATGTTTGCAAAACAGCCTTAACCTTTAAAATCCACGGCATGCTAACAGCATTTCCACCTACTAATACGACCCCAATGTTAGGATTCACTTTTTGCAACTCACCTATTAAGTAATCTTGATTATATGGAAGCTTTAGTTCCTTGCGATCTTCAGCTTCACAATCTTGACCTCTATTTTTATTGAGTCCGCCAACAAAAAGTACTACATCCGCCTGAGTTGCTTTTTCTATAGCATCACTAATAAGCAGCTTAGGATCTTGGTCTGAGTTTTCTGAGGTGTATCCTTTTGAAAAAATTATAGAGGCATTTTTAAAACGTTTTTTTAAACCTTCTAGAGGAGATACTTCATAATTAGCTTTTAACTCAGAAGAGCCACCCCCAGTAGTCATAGACTTTATCGCATTTTCACCAATCAAAGCAATCGTTAATTTCTTATCTGGATTTAAAGGGAAAAAATTAGCTCTATTTTTCAAAAGAACAATACCTTCTGTGGCTACTTGACGAGCAACATGACTATGTTCAACATTATTTATTTTTCCTAACGGGCGACCTAAATCTAAAGTCGTACGCATCATCAAACAGAGAATTCTTCGCACTTTATCATCTAAAACACGCTCATCAATTTCTCTACTTTTTACCAATTCCAAGAAAGATGAACCAAGAAAGTTAGCGTCAAATGCCTGTCTAGTTGGGGTTTTCGTGTCTATTGGAGACCCCATTTCTATATCAAGTCCATTTAAAGCTGCTTCTTTAGTATTGTGTGTGCCACCCCAGTCAGAGATGACAACCCCATCAAAATTCCAGTCAGTCTTAAGAATTTTATTTAAAAGAAGTTCGTGATGACTACAATGCTGCCCCCTAAATTGATTATATGCACCCATTATAGACCATGTCTCTCCTAGCTTTACAGCAGCCTTAAAAGCAGGTAAATAGATCTCATTCAACGCCCGATCACTTACCTGAACATTAATATGATTCCTCCATAATTCCTGATTATTTAATGCAAAGTGTTTAACGCAAGCTGCAACTCCATTTGTTTGTACACCTTTGATATATGGCACTACCATTATAGAAGCTAAATAGGGATCTTCTCCCATGTATTCAAAATTTCGTCCGTTAAGTGGTGTGCGATAAATATTAACTCCTGGTCCTAGTAAAATATCTTTTTTTCTGTAGCGCGCTTCTTCTCCAATACTAGTTCCATATTGATTTGACAGAAAAGGATTAAAGGTTGCAGCAAGACAAGTTAACGCAGGGAAAGCAGTTATATAATCATTTGTCCAACCTGAGTAATCCCAGTTAGACCAATTGATTTCTGCTCTAATTCCATGTGGACCATCCGACATCCACAATTCAGGAATTCCTAATCGAGGGACACCTGGTGAACTAAATTGAGACTGTGCATGACACATGGAAACCTTTTCTTTAAGGGTCAGTAAAGATAGAATACTATCTATTTTAAAATCTTTAATTTCTTGTGAAAAAGAAAGAGAATTAATGAATATAAAAAAAAGTAATAAATTTAATTTATTAATCATGTGAAGCTTTTTAAATTAACAGCAGCAGTATTAATCTTGACTGACTGAGTATGGCTTTGAAGATTGATCAGTACCTAAGTTCATATTAGGCTCGGAACTCATTTCTGTAGTAAAAACAGAACCATTCATAATATCTTTGTAAGTGATATAATTTTTAGTATATGACGACTTGTTTTTGTAAATCCCGTTGATATATATGTTTTTATTGGAATTATTTGGTGCTTTTATTTCAAACGTATTTCCATTTTGAAGATGTAATTTTACATTTTTGAATAACGGACTCCCAATTGCATATTGACCTGTCCCAGGGGTAACTGGATAAAAACCTATCGCTGAAAATACATACCAGGCAGAGGTTTGTCCATTATCTTCATCGCCACATAGGCCGTCCGGAGCAGATGAATATAGTTTATCCATGATTTCTCTTGCGCGAATTTGTGTTTTCCATGGTTGTTCAAGCCAATTATATAGATAAATAGCATGCTGAATAGGTTGATTCCCATGTGCATATTGTCCCATATCGCCCACTAGCATTTCAGTAATTTCATGAATTTGTTGGCCGTAATATGAATCGTTGAATGTTGGTGCAGCTGTAAAGACCTCATCCAAACGATTACGCATTTTTACAATACCTCCAAAAGAGTCTGCCAATCCAATTGGATCATGGAATACACACCAAGTCCAATGCCATGATGAACCCTCAGTGAAAGCATCTCCCCATTTGTCTGGTGTAAATGTTTTAGCCCAAGTTCCGTCTTTATTCTTGCCCCGCATAAATCCAATCTCTGGATCAAACAAATTAGTGTAGTTTAAACTTCTATTCCTATATAAATCAATCTCTATTTTAGGCTTATTCAAAGCAACTCCGAGTTCGGCTATACTCCAATCTGCAAAGGCATACTCTAGGGTTCGTGCGGCATTTTCATTCACTCCTACATCATAAGGAATATAGCCTAAATCGTTATAATATTCTGCACCATATCGACCTACAGAACTTACAGGGCCTACACTTTTGCTGTTTTTTATAATTGCCTCGTAAAGCGTTTCAATGTCATAGCCACGAATCCCTCTTAAATAGGCATCGGCTATATTAATGGCAGAGTTGGACCCAACCATGCAATCTCTATGTCCAGGACTTGCCCATTCTGGCAACCAACCGCTTTCATTATACGTATTAACTAATCCTTGCATTAACTGGCTAGTATAGTCTGGATACATGATTGTGAAAAATGGAAATACAGCTCTAAAAGTATCCCAAAAGCCATTATCTGTAAACATATACCCTGGAAGCACCTCACCACTATATGGACTGTAATGAACAATTTCATTAGCAGCGTTAAGCTCATAAAACTTTCTTGGAAACAATAAGACTCTATATAGCGCTGTATAAAATGTTTTGTATTGCTCAACAGTGCCTCCTCCAACTTCTATTCTACCCAATTCTTTATTCCACAGAGATGCAGCTTTTGTTTTTGTTTGATCAAAGTTATCAGTACCAATTTCCCTTTTTAAGTTTAATTCTGCTTGTTCTAAACTAATAAAGGAGGACGCTACTTTTGCTGTTATCTTTTCGTTGTTTAACGTTTTAAAAGTTAACACGGCCCCTGCATGATAGCCTTCTGCACTTAAAGCCTGAGTTAACCTACTGTTATCAACTTTAGAATTTTTACTGGTTACCCATGTTTGTGAGTCTTCAAAATCTTTATCAAAATAAATTACAAAATAATTGTGAAAGTTTTGGGGAACACCTCCAGAATTATTGCGACAGTAACCTACTATTTTGCGTTCTTCAGGGAACACTTTCACCATAGATCCCTTAAAAAAGCCATCAACTAACACATGAGCATTGTCTGTTTTAGGAAATGTAAATTGAAACTGTGCTCCTCGTTCAGTTGGAACTATTTCAGTTGTGACATCATAGTCTGCTAAATATACCTTGTAGTAATGTGGCTTGCTAATTTCTGCTTTATGTGAAAACCATGAAGCACGTTTGTCTTCGTTTATTTCAAGTTTTCCAGTCTCAGGAAACAAAGAAAAAGCTGCATAATCATTAATCCAAGGACTTGGTTGATGTGTTTGCTTGAAGCCTCTAATTTTATACGCGTTGTAAGTGTACCCCCATCCATTGCCCATTTCACCCGTTTGAGGAGTCCAAAAATTCATACCCCAAGGAGTTGCAATTGCAGGATAAGTATTTCCATTAGACAGTTCAAAAGCGGAGTCAGAGCCAACTAAAGGATTTACAAAATCTACAAGGCTCACGGAATTGTTAGAATCAGCTTGACTATAAACTTCCGTAGAAGTAAATACATAAAAACAGATTAAGATTCTTAAAATTTTCATTTACTTTATTTATTAATTTAGAGACGTGACTCTGATTGATAATTGAACTTAGTTAAAACTAGGAGGCTCTGTGTTTTCTCCCCACGATTTATTTGGAGTATTGGAAGACTCGAAATCTATGGTACCCCCATTGTTAATTAAATCCCAATCGACCCAAGTAGACATATATTGCTTTCCATTAATTTTTAAGGACTTAATGTAATAGTTTTCAGTAGAACCACCATTAATAGTTAATATTCCTTTAGGCAAATTTACTGTTACTTTTTCAAATTGAGGAAGGCTAACAGAAAACCCTGCCACTCCAGGTATCATTGGATAAATTCCTACAGAAGCAAATACATACCATGCACCCATTGTTCCTAAGTCATCATTTCCAGGAAGTCCTGTTGGTTCACTAGTATACATCTCATTAAAAACTCTGTGAATAACTTCAGATGTCTTGAAGGGGCTATCCGTCCAATTATAGATCCATGGTGCTTGGAAGTCGGGCTCGTTTCCAGCAGCAAACCAATCATCATCATATGAGGCATCCAAACGCTCAAAGAATGTATTAAGTCGTTTTACAGCTGACTTAGACCCTCCAAGAGTATCAATTAATCCTTTTAAGTTATAGGGAACCATCCAAAAATAATTCTTGTGGGTTGCTTCTCTCCAGTCATGTTCAATATCTTTCCACTTACCACTAGGATATCTAGAATTCAACCATTTAATTTTAGGGTTATAAATATTTTTCCAATTCTGGGACCTATTTATGAAATAAGAGGCATCCTCTTTATTATTTAAAGCTTGGAGTGCAAATTGTCCGATAGCAAAGTCAGATGAAGTATATTCCAGCATCATTGATGCAAAGGTATGACCATCTCTCATGTATTCAGTCAAATAGGGTCGGATTTCTTGATCCTGAGAACGTATAAAAGGTACAGTAGCACCTCGTTTCATGTACTCATAAGCTTTGTGTAAGTCAAAATTAGTGGCACCAAAAGCATAAGAATTTGAAATAAGTGTTGGTGTGGGGTCACCTTGCATAATCCCTGTCTCAATATTTGCTAAAATCCAACGTCCATACCCCCCACTTTGATCTGCAAAATCAACTAAAGACTGCATCATTTCACTGCTCTGTTCAGGATATAACATGGCAACTAACTGTGCCTGTGTACGATAAGTATCCCAAACACTAAAAGAACTGTATTGATCATCTAATTTTGTCTTGTGAACTTTAAAATCAGCGCCCATATATTGCCCATTTACGTCGCTTACAATGTTAGGGTGGATCAGAGAGTGGTATAAATGGGTGTAAAATTGTGTTTTACGGTCAGCATTTGGTGAAACGATTGAAATTTTTGACAAGCATATGTCCCAAGCGTACTCTGCATTTTTTTTGTAAGCACTAAAACCACCATCAATAATGCTAGCTTTCAAGTTTTCTTTAGCATTTTCTATTGAAACGTAAGAAATTGCTATGCGATAATTGACCTCACTAATTTCTGTCGTATCAAATGAAAAGTAGGCTCCAGAATCTTTTCCAGATGCTAGACTTAACTCTTCAGATAATACATTTTTATCCCAAGTTCCACTAGAGGAAAAAGATCTGTCAAATTCGGCCACAAAATACAGCTTATAATTTGTAGAGGAGCCACAAAAATCACCTCCCTCTGCAAAGCCTTCACAACTTGAATTCGAAGTAATATTAATCATTGCATTGGTAACTTCAGTAGAACTAACCCCAGAACCAATTAAAACTGTGCCTACTTTTGATGTTTCATCAAACTTAAAATTCGCTAATCCTGAACGTTTACTAACTGTTAGGTTAGCAGTTGTACGGTCGGGCATTTCAACAGACAAAAATCCTGCATGAGATTCATTTATTGATTTATATTTATTAAAACTATCCATTTTATTAGGAGAAACTTTGAGGGAACCAGATATTGGTAATACAGGGAAATTCCCCATGTGCGGACATCCTGCTCCGCTTAGCTGATTGATTACAAAACCCTTCTGAGGAGAAAAAAAACTGGGAGTAAACTGAACCATTCCAAAGGGGTAAGTTGCTCCAATAAAATTATAACCACATCCCAATCCACTACCTTGAGAACCAATTTGTGGGTCGACAACTTTAGATAGTTGCTGAGCAGTAACCGAGAAATTAACAAAAATCAGAAATAACAAAATAAAAAACCTTGCTATACTTTTAGAAATATTTAAGATTTTAAATATGAATTTAAAAATTGGAGTCATTAAATTTATATAATTATTCATGTATGAATTTTAAGAAGAAATAAAACTTTTATAGTTTAATAATTAAAATTATTAAATATAGTAGTATCTGATTAAGTCAGAGATTAATTGTCGATTAATGGTAGATTAAGTTTTAATTTAATTAATTAATTAAATTAAATTAAAACTTGAGTTTAAAAAGTTGTTTTTTGGAGCTTATAAAACTGAAAATAATAATGATTAAATTAATATATCCTTGTTCACTATCTATTAAAAGATTAATAATTAATCAAATATAAAGGAACAAAAAAATAGTATTTTTGATGTATGTCAATAAAATATAAACTAAAAAACTGGAAAGAGAAAGTTCATGAAGTTATTTATGAAGCAGACACCCCAGCTGGTAAATTATTTGATGTCATCTTGTTATTAGTTATACTTTTAAGCATTCTTCTAGTGATGTTAGAAAGTATTGAAAGTATCGGCACAAAATACGCTTATATTTTAAATGTTGCAGAGTGGGTCATTACTATATTATTTTCCATAGAATACATAGCGCGAATCATTTCAGTTGAAAAACCAAAAACATATGTTTTTAGTTTTTATGGAATCATTGACCTTCTATCTACAATTCCTAAATACATCTCTCTTTTTGTTTTAGGAACACACTCATTAGTAGCGCTTAGAGCCCTGAGGTTGTTACGTGTATTTAGAATCTTAAAACTCACACGGTTTATTGGCGAAAGTGCCAATTTTGGGAAAGCACTTAAACGAAGTCGGGCCAAAATAGCAGTATTCATCTCCTTTGTAATCGTCCTTTGTATCATTCTTGGCACAGTCATGTACCTAGTCGAAAGTAATGAAGGGAGTGGTTTTACAAGCATACCTAGAAGTGTATATTGGGCTATTGTTACACTAACTACAGTTGGATATGGAGATATTGCACCAATCACAGCTCTTGGACAATTTATTGCCTCATTAATTATGATATTGGGATATGGAATTATAGCCATTCCGACAGGCATTGTTACTTCTGAAATGTCCAAGTCTGAAAAAGAATTGATTCCTAATAATACTCAAAACTGTGCTAATTGCAATGAAGATTATCACCAAGATAATGCAGAGTTTTGTCATAAGTGTGGTAACAAAATTAATCATGGATAAGCACCTTATTTCAATTGTAGGACCAACAGGGATAGGAAAAACGAGTCTAAGTTTAAAACTAGCTTCTTATTTTGATACCGAAATTATTTCTGCAGATTCTCGCCAGTTTTATAAAGAAATCCCTATTGGAACTGCAGCACCTACAACCTCTGAGCTAAGTTTGGTAAAGCACTATTTCATTCATCATAAATCTATTAAAGATCCTTACAACGTAGGCACATTTGAAAAAGAGGCTATCGAACAAATAAGACAATGTCATTTATTAAACCCAATGGTTATCATGGTTGGGGGGTCCGGGTTATACGTCAATGCCATCCTGGAAGGGTTAGATGAATTTCCAATAGTTGATTCCGAAATAAGAAATAAACTTAATCAAGAATTAATAACTAGTGGAATCGAAATACTACAAAAAGAATTAAAAGAATCAGACCCTATAAGTTATGATAGTATCGAACTAAAAAACCCCCAAAGAATAATTAGAGCGTTAGAAATTTGCAGAGGCACAAAGCAGCCTTATTCGTCATTCTTGAAAAATAAAAAAATACAACGAGGTTTTAAAACAATTTCAATTGGGTTAAAAGCAGAGCGGTCATTAATTTATGAACGCATAGACAGCAGAGTAGATAATATGATTAGAAATGGTTTATTGGAAGAAGCCAAGTCTGTATTTGAATACAGAACTCTAAATGCATTAAACACTGTTGGCTACAAAGAATTGTTTAAATATTTTGATGGAACATGGACGCTAGAATTGGCTATTTCAGAAATCAAAAAGAATACCAGAAGGTTTGCCAAACGGCAATTGACGTGGTTTGATAAGGATGAAAAAACACATTGGTTTGAATATAACACAGACCCCGAAAATATAGTAAACTATTTAAACAAAGAGTTAAAAAAAACCAGCTAATGGCTGGTTTTTTTCTATTAAGGATTAACTACTAATCGAAACCCTTCTCCGTGAATATTGAGAATTTCAACTTTAGGATCTAACTTTAAATACTTTCTTAACTTTGCAATATAAACATCCATACTTCGAGATGTAAAATAGTTATCATCTCTCCATATTTTTGTTAAAGCAATTTCACGAGGCATCAAATCATTTTCATGCAGAATTAACAAACGGAGTAATTCATTTTCTTTAGGGGATAATTTAGCGGGCTTACCAGAGTTATGAGATAAAAATCTGAGTTTGGAATTAAGACTAAATTCTCCAATAGTAAATTCAAATTGCTTACTATCCGCAAGGCTGTCAACCGATTTACGTTGTATAATTGCTTTGATCTTCACTAGAAGCACTTCGCTATCAAAGGGTTTATTGAGATAATCATCTGCACCTACTTTATACCCTTTTAAAACGTCTTCTTTGAGCGCTTTTGCTGTAAGGAATATAATAGGAATTTCAGTATTCTTTTCTCGAATTTCTTTAGCGAGAGTAAAACCATCTTTGTAGGGCATCATAACATCCAATATACACAAATGAAAGTCTGATTTTTTAAACTTCTCAAATCCTTCCATACCATTTTTGGCATGTGTTACTTCGTAGCCGTTGAGTGATAAATACTCCTTAAGAACTGTTCCAAAATTTGGATCATCTTCTACTAATAATATTTTTTTTAAGCTTTCTTCCATAGTATTATGCTATTAGTGGTAATTTTATAATAAAAGTACTTCCTTTGCCTTTTTCACTTTCGACAGAAACAATACCTTGATGATTATCTACAATACGTTTTACATTTGACAATCCAAGACCATGTCCTTTTACATTATGGACATTTCCAGTATGTTCTCTATAAAACTCTTCAAATATACGTTTTTGGACGGCTTTATTCATACCCTTCCCTTGATCTTTTATGCTTAATAAAATGTTGTTACCAACATTTTCAGTATAGATATCAATTTGTGGAGACTCGTTTGAGTACTTTACAGCATTATCTAAAACATTAACAATCACATTTGTGAAATATGTTTGATTGGCTAAAACAGATGATTTAACCGCATTAAAATGTGTTTTGATGTAGCCCTTTCGGTCTTCTACAATGAGTTCTACATGAGTAATGGCATCCTCAATTAAATCATGAAGCTTATAACGATCTTTACTGATATTAAGCTGTTTCTTTTGAAGTTGTGAAATACGTAGAACGTTTTCAACTTGAGCATTCATACGTTTATTTTCTTCTTTAATCATTTGAAGGTAACGCAATACTTTTTCTTTATCGCTAATAATTTTAGGATTTCTAATAGCATCTAATGCTAAATTAATTGTAGCAATAGGTGTTTTAAACTCGTGTGTCATATTGTTAATGAAATCTGATTTCATTTGAGAGATCTTCCGTTGTTTGATTAGTTGGTAAAGAGCGCTTGTGTAAGCAATAATTATGATAAGGGTGAATAACATAGCTAAAAGTGTAACTCCAATTATAGAGGATACGATGAATTTTTTTCGTTCTGGAAAATTAATAAATAGCATGAAATCGCTTTCATCATTATCATCTAAAAATATTGGGACTCCAAGCAATGGGATCAAAGATTGATCAAAGTTATTTGATTGAATTTTAGTACCTATATTATTGTGGAAAATTGCAAATTCAAAGTCAATATCAATATTATCTTCTTTTAACTTTTTACTTAACAGGTTTTTAATATCAAAGGATGTTACCCTTTGGTGAATTGGTGTATTTTTTATTTCAGATTTATATTGCGTTTCAAAGGTTGCCTTTTGTAATTTGTCCATATTAAGGACCTTTTCAAAAGACTGTTCATTTGAAGTAACCATATCTCCGGCAAAAACATTATTGTCGTATATTTTAGTTGTTGTTTTTCCTTTAAAATTACTTAGGTCTAAACTATCTACATTAAGATCTATAAGAGAAGGAACTTTGAAATTTTCTTCTAGTATTCCTGTATTATAAACAATTATTTGATTGGTTGTATTATCTTGTTTGTAAACTGTAATGTTCCGGATGGCAGTGGTGTCTGGATCTCTCCCCTCTGAAATTATTTTATTTAAGGCTTTGACATACTTTTTATATTCATTGTCCGCTAATTGAGTGGTAGTGTAATTCAATGCTTTTTTAACATTAAAAGAAAATTGTCCCTCTTTGGTTTCTAGAGAATTATTTATAAAATAAGCCTGAAGGAAAATGATTCCTATCAGAGAAAGGCTCATTAAAATAACCAGTAAAGTGAATAATTTTTTATTCATATTTCAAAATTATGATTTTAAACTATGTTAAAACCTCTTTTAACCTTAGCTTAACAAAAATGTTAATTTATAATGGATTAATTATTTTGTTAAGAATTATTTTGTGCAAAATTAGAACTTCAGACTCAGTAGTTGCAATTAAATTATTGTGAATAATAAAATCAGAAAATTTAATTTTGTCAGCATCGGGCAATTGATTGCGAATAATTGAATAAACATCGCTTTCAGACTTCCCATCTCTTTGAACAACTCGTTGAACTCGGTCTTTTAAAGGAGCTACTACTGAGATGATATAATCAAAGTTATTTTGAGAGTTCATTTCAAACAAGATCGCAACCTCTTTTATGACGTAGACAGATTTTTGTTTGGACAACCAGGACTCGAAATGAGTTTTAACTGCGGGGTGAACAATAGCATTTAACTTGGATAATAGATTGGTATCGTTAAAAACTTTAGAAGCTACAAAAGCTCGATTTAAGCGTCCATACAGATAAGCTTTTCTACCTAACAATTGAATTAAACTATTTTGAATTTCTTTGGAGTTTTCCATTAAAATATTAGCTTCTACATCAGAACTATAAATTGGCACCCCTAATTTTTCAAACATAAAAGAAACGGTACTTTTACCACTGCCAATACCACCAGTAAGTCCAATAATTTTACTCATTTGTAGAGGTTATTATAAATTCTAGTTGAGTGATTTTTAACTGAGCTGTTTTTACATCAAAAGGTTGTTTAACTAAAACTGGATTTAAATAGTTATTATCTGCTGTCAGTAAGTTAAAATCACACTCAACTGTGAAGTCAGTTTCGTCAATACTAGCATAGGCCTCTAGAGAAGAATAAAATACAACCGAGATTTCTTTAGGAAAAAAATTGATAATTAAATCCTCTGGAACATTAACAATTGTAACAGGAACATTAACCACACCTTCTGTAAATTTACCGACATTTGCAACAACAGAAACCGATTGATGCGATAAATTGAGTTGGCTTAAGCTTGGGGAAATGTTTAATTCTGCAGGGATATCAACAGATGAATTTATTTCATTCAATTCTATTTTTTTAGTTTGAACGGAGTTGATCGTCTTTAATATAGATTCTGGACCTATAACAGTGATTGAGTCTGGAGTAGATCGGAAATCATCTATCAAGTCGAACCCCACTGCGAATGTTGGATTAACGATAACCACAACTGGCACTTTTTTAATAAACTGACTGTCAAAAGGAAAAACTACTGTATCCGGATTAATGGATTTGACGACTATTTTTGAATCAAAATAATTAATTATTTTGTCCAGTTGTTCGCTTTCTGACCAAACATACTGAGTGTTATTTTTTCTTAATTGGGAAAAATCAACTTCAATGACTGGTTTTTCAATGTAATATTTCAGGAGTTCAAATCCTCGGCCAGAAATAGTGACATTAACCGATTTTGGGACTTCTGAAATTATAACTTCGTTAGACTTTAATTCTGTTGGAGACAATTCAAAACTTAACGTTTGAGTGGAGTTGTTGGAAAGCTTAACAAGTAATGAAATTAAAAAAGATAAAAACAAAAACAGTACAAAAACATTAAGACGTTTTTCTTGGGCTGATTTTGTTTTTATATTTTTAGTTTTCTTGGTCATTCAGAACGGAAAAATAAATTCGGGAACAACTGTTTCTCACTCTTGTTTGATAATGCTAATTTTAAGTTTGATTTGATAAAACCTAAACCATAAGCAAAAAACTGAACTACAATTGCTGGTATAACTAAAAAAGCGGCAATTATATTTTTAGTTAATCGAAATGCTCCAATCATAGCGGCTAAAAAATAAAGACCAAAAAGTAGCAAAAACCAATAGAAATCTAGCACAGCTAATAAGCTACTAATAACCAGCCCTAAAGTGAATATTGAAGGAAACCAATAGGCTAAACGTTTAGAACTTGGATGCCATTTGTTGAGGATTGGGCGAGCTTGTCCAAACTTATTAACCTGAATGTAAAAGCTCTCTAAAGAGATCCGTCGTTTATGATATACAAAAGCTTCAGGTATCAAGTGTAAATGGTAGCCCATTTCTTTAAGTCGAATAGATAAGTCTGGATCCTCACCAGGGTGAATACTTCCAAATCCACCTGTAGCTTGAAAAGCTTCTTTAGAAATCCCCATATTGAAACTTCGGGGTTCGTAGTTTTCTACAGAAATATTATTGCCTCTGATTCCGCCTGTTGTCAAATAGGAAGTCATAGAGAAGTTAATAGCCTTTTGAAGATCTGTAAACGAATCATTAGCAGCGTCAGGGCCACCAAAACCATCTACATAATGTAAGTTTAATTTAAAAAGTACAGCGCTTAAATAGTCTGTCGGTAAAACACAATCAGAATCAAGAATAATAAAATACCGTCCTTTGGCACGTTCCATTCCATAGTTTCTGGAGTGACCAGGCCCAGTGTTTTCTTTTACATAATAGCTGATTTTAAGTTGCTCTGTATAATTATCTACAATTAACTTTGAATCCAAAGTAGAGCCGTCTTCAACTATTATTATTTCAAAGGTTTTAGGTGCACTCAATGCACAAAAGCTTTCTAAAAGCTCTCTGACTTCTTCCGGTCGATTAAAAACTGGAATAATAAATGAAAAGTCACTTGCAATCATATACACAAAGTTAATCAAAGAGATTGAATTAAAGTAAGAAGATTGTGTATAAAAAAAGCCTCGCTAATTTCTTAGCGAGGCTTTAAATTTTAGAATTAAATTATACTTTAATTCTTAATCACTCTAACTGTCTTAACAGTGTTGTTAATTGACACTTGTACAAAATAAGCACCTGTCTGTAATGCAGACATATCTACTGTGCTATCCGTTGTGTTTGGCGTCGATCTAACAACTGCTTGTCCTAACATATTATAAACAGTAATACTGTCAATAGAAGCTTGCGCTTTAATTGTCAATACATTGTTTACTGGGTTAGGGAAGAAGTTAAAACTAGATACTGGATTAACATCATCTATTCCTAATGCAGTTGAATTGATGAATCTAAATGCCCAAACACCTCCACCGAAGTTGATGTGTACTGTCATATAAGTTTCATCTACTGATATTACTTCATAAGTAATTGTATCACCTGCTGGTGCTCCATTTTCACCTGTATTATGAACCTTAGCTAATCCTAAGAATGCTCCAGATCCAGAAACTGTAACTGAAGTATCTGTATAAGTATAATTAGCAGCATTTGATCCATCGTGAGGCGCAATTGGTGCACCACAACCTTCGCCTTCTTGGCCTTCTTGCCATCCTTCTAACCATGTTTGGTCACCTAATACATTTTCAAATGTACCATCGGCTCCAAATCTGTAGATGTCATCAAATAAACATGCTCTTGTAGTTACATCATCTGCACTATTTGACCACCAAGATCCAACTGAACCTGCATCTGGTCCTACTGCTAATGATCCTGCTGTAGGGTCTAAATACCAATCTCCTGCCCATGTTGGCGCAGTGAATGGGGTACATGATACAGTAAATGTAACTGGACCAGAAGTTACCGAAGTATCAGATGCTAGGTAAACATTAACTGTACCACCAGCTGATTCTACACTTTCAGATAAAGTTCCTGAAACTGGAGCTAAAAGTACATTACCTGCACCATCAGTTACATAAACCCAATCGTAATTGTTTTCTGTTGAACCTCCTATATCTAGAGTAAGAACTTCTCCTGCATTGTCTACAGTAGAAGTAAATAATAAGTCTGCTGCATTAGCTTCTGTAAAGTTAGTAGCAAAGCCAGATCCTCCACTTGATCCTGTTGGATAGTCATATGATAATGTCTCTCCACAAGAAGGACCTTGAAGTAGTGTGTTAAATGTGGATGGACCAGCATATTCGCTTAAATCACCCTCTCCACAAATATTTACAACAAAGAAATCATAGCTTGTACTTGGAGCTAATGAACCTTCAGGAATAGTAACGGATGTAGTTGTAATATTTTCAACATCTCCGATTACATAACCACCAGCAGTTCCTTGTGCAGAACCAGCAGGTTGAAGCTCAACCATAAAGGCTGTACCACTTGAAACCCAACTTAACGTAGCACCAGTAGGTGAAACACCTGTAGCAGTTAAACCTGTAGGAGCTATACACGAAGGTGCGGCTATAACAGCAGTATCTAAAATAAAGTCTGTAGCCTGAGGAGTAGGCCAAGTTGAAATATGTATGTAGTATACTTCACCAGCTATTAACGGATCAGAAGTAAAGGATAGTGCATCACTTGATGAGCTCGTTTGAGAACCAACACATACTTCACCACCTTCTGTTGGACAACCTTGAGACATAGCAACACCACTCCAAGCTCCTTGACCGGATACAGTTACACTTAGTGTTTCTCCATCTGCAGTAGCTGTGTACATAAATAATGCATCGTCACCACCGTCATAAGAACCTAGACAAGTACTATCATTGAAAAGGTCTCCCCATTCTGATGTATTTCCAGTTTGAGTAGTTCCAGGCGTTAATGCTAATGCACTATCACAAGGTCCAACTGGTCCACATGTTCCGTCAATATAACAAGTACCAAAACAGTGCTGTAATGTATAATCGTCAGCTCCTACTGGTGCTAATAAACGATCATCGTATTGTCCATCTGCACATTCTTGATCTGTAAGAACTTCTTTAGCTCCCCAATCGCCACCATCATTTGGACTATTTAAGAAAATATAGTTTCCTGTAACACCTTCTTGTAATGAAAGAGTCACTTCCCATGTTCCGTCGCCATCAGCGTCAGTCATTGCATGTGCCGTAGCATCTCCAATAATTCCTCCACCTAAGTACATCCCATTAGCACCTACTTCTATAGTTGAAGTATTTACTGTAAATGTAACATCTGTATAAAGTGTAGCAACTGGCTCTGTATAAGAACCTACCATGTTTTTCATGTAAGCAACTACTTGATCGTTATTGCCTTCTCCATTAAATTGAACAACTATTCTATCAACATCATCACGAGACATTGAAGCGTCGTCGTTAAATGCAAATGTTAGTGTTGTCCATGTATCTGCTGTAATATCTTGTATAATTACATTTTGATTCGTCCAAGGAGTACCCTCAGATGAATCTTGAAGCTTTAATGCTAGATTCACTGGTGCAGTTCCTGTCGTTGTAGTACCATCTACATATACATCCACTGTGAATGTGTTCATAGAACTCATGTCAACTTTAGATGTAAATTGGATTTGCATATTTGAATAAGCAAATGTTCCATCGTCAGTATACTTCATGGCATCATCATCATCAGCAGGGTTTGTAGTAACCCTTTGAATAGGTGCTTCACCATCATTATACCAAAGACCAGCTTGACTCATCGTATGAAAGTCATGAGAAAAAGCCGTAACTAAATCAGTAGAAGCTCCTGTGGCTTGTTGGCCAATAGCTAAAGGATAAACACATCCTGAATCCCACATGTAGTAAGAACCGTCTGTACAGTTTACATCTCCATATGTCCATGCACCGTCAACTTTATAAGCCCAAGTGTCCGTGTACTCCCAGGCTTCACCTGATCCATCAACACCAAGTTCACCATATGTTTCCACTACTGTACCGTTCATTGATAAAGTAAGAGGATCATCTCCATTGTAACCATTCCAGTTATTTACACTCTCATCAACAACTACATCAAATATATTTGATGCGTTCATGTAGATATTAGCAGCATTTTCAGCATTACTGAACCAAAATAATATATCGTCACCAGCAGATGCTGAACCACTCAAAGTATAAGTGTTATTTGCAGTAAACCTATCAGATGAAGAAGAATACGTCTCCATAGAATAAATACTCAAATCAGCTATATCAGCCGTCGCTTTCAAATGAAATCCTCTGAAATATTTTCCAGGAAGTGAAAAGTCTAAAACACCCTGCATGGATAAATCTGAAATTACATCTCCTGCTTCTTCGACAGTGACAGTACCATACATGTTACCTGCATGTGGTGAACATACGTAATCAGTTGCTCCAAGTTCATTGAAAGTGTAACTAAATACATATCCAACTCCATGATATCCGCTATCAAAAGTTTCAGTTCCAGAAGTAGTTACAAGATTATGAGTACCTGAACCCCAAGTCCATTCTACTGTGTCTCCGACTTCAATAGTAATTTGTTGATTTGCATCACTCCCTGTGTTACCCCAGCCTAACTGGTGAGTGGTTTGAGCTCCCACACAAAGTGAGATAAATGCGAAAAATAAAAGTAATTTTGTTTTCATTTAAAGTTTATTAAGATTTATATTATTGTTTGATAAATATAGTAATAAATTTAAGTTAGTAGGGTTAAATAAACAATACAATAACAATACAAAACGTATTCAACAATTATTAGAATACAACTAATTAATCTATCTTTCAAAACAAAATAAAAGAGTTCATATGAAAAATGGGGAAATATTAAAATATCTAAAAAATGTATTAGATAACATTCCTAAAAATTGGCTGAATGACACAACTCATAGGCTTAATTTATATGATGAAAAATTGGCTAAAGTTCAATTTTTAGAACACTTTGAAGCTTTAATTAATGATAGTAATTATGAACGTTCTGCGCTTGACAATTTACCTACAGCATTCGATTATATTAGATTAGGACATCCATTATCTTGTTTGCTGGAGTGGTCTATAGGCAGAAGGTATAATTTGAAGGCGGAAAATATAATAAGCTTTTCATCAAAAACGGTTCCAGTAATGGCAATCTTGAGGGAAAATTTATTGAACAATAAAAATACACAAATAAATTATATAGGAGAAGTACCTGAATTTTTAGAAAAAGGAATTCTTGAAAAAGTTTATGGATACACATTTGAATTAAATAAAATAAACTCAATTGATGAAATATCAACCTTTAAGGGATCTTCTGTTTTTATTTCAAATCAAACTAAAATCTCTGACATCAGTTTAATAAATAGTGTAGACTTCTATGTCAGCTGGTGTGATGAACTTGGAAGTATCTTGTTAGTTAACGGCAAAGCGAATGAAAGTTATATTACTAATATTCAACATGTTAGAAGACGAGAGACAATTGCAATGACTCCTGCCAATTGTCTTGTAGCTCTAAATTCCCTGATTTATGATACTTCTTTGAGTACAATAAAAGTCCATAACTCTATATTTATAAAACAAGTAAACGATTCAATCTTAGACATTACAAATACTAAAATACAACCGCAAGTTGGTTCTAGTGGATTATCAGTCCAGTATGGAATCATGATGGGACTCATTCATTATGCTATAGAAAAGCACAAAGAAAAAGATATTAAACTTATTGTACCCACGAATTGTTATGGCGGCACTAATGATCAAGCGAGACGGATAGCTAACTGTATTGAAAATGTAGAAGTAATCGATTTAGATGTTGACAATGGCATAGATATGGCTGAAAATATAGAGGTTATCTTAAACGAAATCGCTAATGAGGACTCAATTGCCTTTATAATAGCTGAAATACCTACAAATCCTAGAGTAGAAGTACCAAATCTCACAAAACTTAGAGAGGTGCTAACCAAAAAACGTAAAACCAGAAATAATTTTACAGCAGTTCAACCTGTTTTTATATTAGATCAGACCTTTTGCCCTAATATTCCGTTTTTAGAAGAAGACAGTTTATTTTCAAATGTGATGGCTATATCCTATGTTAGTGGATCAAAATTTCCAAGTGGAGGCCTCTGTACTGCTGGGTATTGTGTGTCTAATAAAAAAGCCGAAATTCTAATGGCTAAAATTGGAACTCATTTAAAAATGTGTGATAATAATGCAACAGAATACCAAATTGAGATTCTAGCTAAGCAATTACCATCAATGAATAAAAGAATATATGATGCCTACAAAAACACACGTCGCTTCGTTGAATTTATTAATTCGGTATTACCAGACGCTAAAATTAACTTTGTTTCAGAAGAATTAGCAGATGAAGGCTTTACTCCATCTGTTTTTTCATTAGACCTTCCTTCTATAGGTAATTCCATAAAAGAGAAAGAAACTTACAAAAGAGAGCTAAATCTTAAATTAATCAATTTGATGATTGAAAAGATTAGTGAAGAAAGTAAGTTTTGTGTAAGCTATGGACAACTAAAAGGATGCTATTGGACAATCCCCGCTACATCTACTCAAGGAACAACAAAGGAAGAGAATAAAGACTACATTGTTCGAGTTGCTCTTTCACCTAAAATGGATGTTAGGCGACATGAGGAAATATTTGTAGAGTTCATAAAAAGTATTTAATTATTATCGATTTCACAATTTCAGACAAAAAGCTATAAAACAAAAAATCCCTAACAAATAAATGTTAGGGATTCTCAAAAAAGGCGGTGACCTACTCTTCCACAAGTGTAGTACCATCGGCGCTAATGGGCTTAACTTCTCTGTTCGGGATGGTAAGAGGTG
>Ga0209504_1000753_pt1 | contig 26822 bp, 20 predicted proteins | sample COGITO_mtgs_1005_FD_184791 | JGI IMG/M metagenome (GOLD analysis project Ga0209504, IMG submission 184791) | Pelagic marine microbial communities from North Sea - COGITO_mtgs_100511 (SPAdes) (version 2) | ecosystem: Environmental > Aquatic > Marine > Epipelagic ...
TTTCTAAAAATATAAAAATATATAATAATAGAGATAATAATATAAAAAAATATTTTCATTATATATATATAATTATTTAAAAAAATAATAATGATAAATAATAATAATGATAAATAATAATATATCAAAATATCCATGTGTATCGGTATTAACTCCAACGTATAATAGAAAAATTTTTATTGAATTATGTATGTTTAATTTAAATAATCAAACGTATCCTAAAGAAAAACTAGAATGGTTTTTATTAGATGATAGCGATATACCATATACTGCTGATGAATTAAATAATATAAGATCGAGTATTCATCCTATTAAATTAAAATATGTTTATGAAAAAACAAAACAAGAAATAGGAACAAAAAGAAATAAATTGGTAAAAAATGCTACATATAAAACAGTCATAATGATGGATGATGATGATATATATCAATCTACATATGTTCAAAATTCCATAGATACAATGATAGAGAAAAATGTTAAGTGTGTGGGATCAAATCAAATGATTTTCTATCATCAATCAAAACCAGATAAAAGATTAACAATTATAAGATGTCAGGCAAAAAGACAAATACATGAAGCGACATTGTGTTTCACAAAAAAATATTTTAATTCGATGCAGGGTTTCAAAAAGAACTCACAAGGCGAAGGAGTAGGATTAATTGATCACAATGATAAAAATGTAGAAAATATTCCTATAGATGATTTGATGGTATGTGTTGCTCATAAATGGCAGACTTTATCTAAAGATCCATTTTATGAATATACTAATCATGTACAACCATATGAAAATAGAGATGTATTAAAAAAACATTATGATTTATTAGAGAAGATACTAAATACTGATAACTAATATCACTTAACCAGCAAGATTTGTTTGTGACTGATCAAATGCTTCTTTAGATTTAAGAGCCCACATTTTCTTATCTTCTTCTGATACTAGTTTCCATACATTACCTGCTCCTTTAACTTTACCTACAGGTTTACCGGTTTCTTCGTTGATTTCTAGTGCTGCTTCTTCTATAGATGCTTGGTTACCGGGTTGGGATTTAAAGAATACAAATGAAGATGCTGGTTTGCTAGGTTTATCTGATTTTTCTTTCTTTTCTTTCTTTTCTTTCTTTTCTTTCTTTTCTTTCTTTTCTTTTTTCTTGGGTTCAGGTTTTGGTGGAGGATTATCATTACCTTCATCATTACCTTCATCATTACTTTCTTCATGATCGTCATTGATATTGTCATTGAATACTTCAGAAACTACAAGTGTGTTATTACTAGAATTATCTTCTATATTTTCGGTAATGGGTTGCTCCATATCATCAAATGGGATTAGTTTCTTAAGACTATCAATAGTTTCGCCATCAATGATCTTGCTATTGTCAAGAAGTATCTGAAAGATCTGATCGCGGAGGTTTTCAGCGGGAATACGGTGAAAGTCCATTTTATATGTTTAATTATCTTAAATATCTAAATCAAATTTATTGAAAGTATTCTTAAATACATAAAGATTAAAATATATTTATATACATATGATAGAAGGTTTATCTGAATCACAAGTGAATGATATTCTATCATCTAAAACGTTCTTAAATAAATACAAATCTTATGAAAAAGAAGTAGATACAGAAAAACTGAATAATTTTTTCGATGATATTGAAACAAATAGGAATTATTTCAGATTAAATATAAAAAAATCAAAGAAATATATTAATCGTAATAATGATACAGATATAATAAAAAACATTAATTCTAATATAAATAAATGTACTGATACAAATTATGAAGAGATAATAAAATTGATCATAAATGATATAAATCAAAATGAACATTTATTGAATTTGGTGATCGAAAGTATTTTAGAGAAATCTATAATACAACCAACATTTGTTCATAATTACGTAAAAATATTAAATGAGATAAATAATCATAAAAATATATTGCGAATAATAAATAATACATTAAATAAATATCAACAATTTATATTTGATCATACTACAGTGCGTTCAGAAAATGTGTATGATAATTTATGTAATGAAAATAAAAGGACAGATAATATGATTGGATATTTAATGTTGATGACATATTTAGATAAAGAAAAAATTGTTTGTGATAAAATAAATATATTGATAAAAAATATCATGAATGATTTATTTGAAAAAGAAAATGATGAAATATTTAAATTATTAAATTGTTTATATAATATTGGTATAATATCAACAGAATATATAATAAATTATAAAAATGATTTAAAAAAATTAAAAGATAAAAAATATAATTCTAAAGTGAGATGTAAAGTAATGGATATAGAAGATTTATATAATTAATATATAATTAATATATATATATTATATTATATAATGTCAAAAGAAAAAGGTGTACCATTTAAGTTGCAAGTAGAAGAACACTTAAATCCATTGGCAGAAGGTGATGAAGAAGGTGATGAAGAAGCGGGATTTGAAAGCATAGTAGAACAAGCCAATAAAAAGACTAAAAAAAAAAAGAAAATAGTTCAACATACTAAAAAGGTACTTAAAGAAAATGCACCTGAACCTAAAGCATTAGCTAAAGGTGTAAAAGAACAAGGAAAAAGAGTAGGTAAAACAGCTAAAGAAAATGTAACACCTGAAAATTTAGGAAAAGTATATAATGATCCTGGTGAAGCAATAAATATTGTAACAGATATAATAACAGGTAAAAAATTAATACCTCAATCAGATAAAAGTAAAGCGCTTGAAATGACTGAGAAACAAAAATATGATATTTTAGTAGGTCATATAAAAGATTTAGAAGGAACAGTAAATAGATGTTGTGAAGATAAAAAATTAAGATCTAATATTCAATTTGTAGACGCTGAATCATTATTTAATAAAAATTTAGAAGATATAAAAGCCGAGAGCAAACAAAAATATGATGAGGTAATTGATGCCACAGTCAGGCAAACAAAAAGGACAACACACAGAACAGACAGAGATTTAAAAGAGACTTTAATGGAAGTAGCACCAATATCAGATACAATTCAAAGATTCGTGAATCCTCAAGAAAATATTAGAATGTTTGAAATTCTTAAATCAATAATTCTACAATATATAAGGGGCGAAGGAGAAATATCAGAATTATCACAGGAACAGGCTATGGTTGTAGAAGATATAAGAGAATTAATTCAATATAGTAATAAACATGGTGATCCACACATTAAAAAAGGAAAAAGCAGAACGTATAAACCTCCAGGATTAAGAATATCAGATATAATTAGATTAATATTTGGATATTATATTTATAATCCACAAACAAGTCAAGTAGAAGCACATATTTCTAAAGATTTAATAGAAGGACAACAATTTGGAGATCTAAGATATGATATAATTAAACAAGCCTCATTTAAAAATGATTTTATACAAATGTTTCACCAATTATATGGTATTATAAAAGATTCTATGAAAAGTACATTAACAAATTACATATCAAAAAAAGAAAAAGTATTAGAAGATGTTGTAGTAATTCAACGATTATATGATCGTGGTGCTAAGAAAAAAAAGAAAACTTTTAAAAAGAAAAAGAAAAAGGAAAAGAAAACAAAAATGAAATAAGTTTATCATAAAATAATAATATCTTTTTTTTTATTCAAATTTGCATATAATTATTATATAATATATATTATAATGAGTTATAAAAATTTAAATGAATATTTGACTGGAGAAGAACAAGCTAAATTAAAAGTAGAAAATAAGAAAAAAGAAGACACAAAAAGAGTTATATTAAATAATTTAAAAGTAAAGACTTTATATGATCCATTTACTTTTATGGAAGATTTATTAGAATCTCAAGCAGATACTAAATTTTCAAGAAAAACTATTCAACAGAAAGCAGAGATTTCATCAAATGAACAGTATGATTTAAATATGGCTGTCAATATGGAAGCTTTACAGATTAAGGTTAATGAAATAATAACAGTTTTAAATGTATGTTGTCCAGATAATAATATTGAAGATATATTTTTAAATACAGATGATAAACATACATTAAAATTAAAATTTTTAGAATTTTATTATAATGTGATAGAGAGTGAAAAAGAAGAAAAACGAAGAGAAAAAGAAGACAAAAAACAAGATAGAAATCAGGATAATACTAAAAAAATTCATAGAGATAGAGCATTAGTAAACAGAGTAAATGTTAAAGATGAGAATATACCGCAGTCATTAAATGTACTTATTAGGAGATTATTAAATCCAGAAGATAATTTAGTATTGTTTGAATTAATATCTATAATTGGAAAAAAAATAACAGAAAAAACGCCTTTATCAGAAGAAGACGAATATCTTTTAAAAGATTTAAAAGAATTATATAGATACTCAAAAGAAGGTAAAGGTGGTATAAAATCATTACAAGTAATGATTGAATTAATATTTGGTTTTATATCATATTATGATGACGGTGATGGTATGAAAGTAAAATATCGACAAGGATATCCACCACCATTATTTAATGGAGTAGTAAGATATAGAATGGTAAAGAGTCAAAAAATAAAAAAAGGATATATTACTGAAGTATTTAAAAGATCGGGATTTACAAATCCTCAATTAAATATGATATTTACTGAAACATTATTAGGAAACCCAACACCTGATAGAGCACTTCAAATATTAACAGGTTTTGGATCAAGAAGAAAGTTAAAAAATAAAAAAAGAACAAAAAATAAAAAAAGAAAAAAGAAAACAAAAATGAAATAAGTTTATCATAAAATAATAATATCTTTTTTTAATATATATGGATTTAAATTATTCGGGAATAATAAATAATATTTATTCTGGTCAAAATATAACATCACATGATAATTATGAATATATAATAGACACCATAGATAATAATATATCATCTGTCTGTACAGAAACATCAGAAATATCAGAAGATGTAAATAATGTGATTAATATAAAGAATAATATAATAGATATATTAAATTCTGTAAATGATATTGATAATTCTGTAACAGTATCAGATAAATTAGTGAAATTAACAGATTTATATGATGATTTTAAAAAAGAATATTTAGAAAAACAATCACAATATTTTGAATCAGAAAAAAAAATGAATAATATGATAAATGATTCAAAAACAAATATAAAAAAATTAGATGTAGTAGCGGATTTTATGAAAACATTAGACACTGAAGAATGTGACGATGGATTAAATTCGACAATAATAGAAAATATAAAAAAATACACAGAAAAATTAAATGAAAATGATAAATTAACAGAAGCAAAAAATAATTATATACAAAAGAGAAAAGAAATTGTAAAATATTTAAATGTGATAAAAAAATTAAATAATTTAAATGTGACAAATACATGTCCAACGTGTTTAACCAATCCTGTAAATATTTATTTAAATCCATGTGGACATACATTATGTGATGATTGTTATAATAGAATACCACATGATAATGGAATGAAATGTTTTTTGTGTAGGAATCGTGTAATGAATAAAAACCCTTTATATTTTTCGTGAATTATGTTGGGATATGATTTAATCACAATTTCTTTAATAAATCTTCCATTAAATCTCTTTCAGATGTTCTTGATTGTTTATTTTTTAAAAATATATAATAATCATTCATAGAGAAATATTTATTATAAATATTATTAACAGATATACCAATTTTATTTTTATCAAGTGATATAATAAAACCTTTATCTTCGATATGTAAGTTATTTTTTTTTATTAAAATGATGTGTTGATCGATGAATATATCATTATCTTTTTTATCATATAAATAGAAATTAAGAAGTTTTTGTTGAATATTAGGATTAAGAAAATAAACAATAGTGTTTTGTTTTTCTTCAGTTAATTCAAGAATATCTTTAAGTATTTCGGTATTCATATATTATTTAATAATATATTTTTTATATATATAATAAGAGTAGATATGATTAAAGATATTAAAGTTATAAAAGATTTATTGGAAGATCATGTAGAGGTGGAGTTACCATATCCGTTTGATGGGGATGTAATTATAAAATATATAACACAAAAAGAGGGCGAACAATATTTTTCAACGGGTGGAAGATATATAAGAATGTTAAATAAGAAAGTATTATTACAAAAATCAGGAAAATCATGGGCAGTTTCAACAGAAATATGTAATAAAGAAGGAGATATAATATATAAATCAAGATTTTTTGTTCATAAAGATTTTGAGAAAAAAGAAGATAAAAAAGTAACAGAATTAGAATCGATTATAAAATCACAACAAGAAGTGATAAAAAAATTATCACAACAAGTTAAAATGAAAGCAGAAGATAATGAAAAATTAAAATTATATATACAACAAAAATTACAAAGATAAAAATTACAAAGATAAAAATATATTATATACTATATGAATGATATATTAAAAATAATATTGTTTAATGTATTTTTATTATCATTATTAAAATATGATATAAGATGTGGATTAATAATATTGATATTAATGATAATATATATAATAACAATAAGAAGTAATATGAAAAATGATTTAGTAGAGGGATATGGTTTATATTTTCGTGATTTATTTTACATGCCGGATTTTAATGATAAAAATGAGTTTGGTGCAGTAATGCCAAATTCGGTTGAATATAATTCTGATTATGGTGAATATTCAACAAGATATTCATTTTATAAAGGAGAAGGAAAAAGAGATATAATTAATGTTGATAATCAAACATTATATAATAAAACTGATAAATTATTGAATGAATTAATTGCTATGATAGAAAATAAAAAAACAAGATGTAATGGTGATTTTGTATATGGAGATTGTAGTAAAGAATGTGGTAAAGGTAAACAAGATGTAACATATAAAATAAAAGATTCATTTATGGATGAAAATTGTGATTATGAAGATGGATATACATATACAGAAGATTGTTATTTAAGAGAATGTAATGAAGGTGAAAAATGTTCAGAAGATGATGATTGTATAAATGAATATTGTGAAAAAGGAATATGTACAAATATATTTGGATGTGATAAAGATAGATTTATAGATAATTGTCGAAACGAAAAAGAATGTTTAAGATTAAATGATAAATATAAAAAAGGACAATATAAATATAAATGGAATGGGACAATATGTAGTCAAATAGATAAAGATAAATATACTGGTAAATATGGTACAGAATTAATTGAAGAAGATGCTACAAGTAAAACAGCATCTACTACCACAACAATTATTTCTTAAAAGATAAATTGTATCTTAAATATGTTACTCTATATTTGGTAGTTAATTTTAATAAAAATAAAAAAATATATATAATAATATATGAATAAAATATTATTAATTATATTAATAAATATAATAATAATATTTGGTTATAAATATAAAATAAGTTTGTATATTTTACCATTTATATTTATAATAGGAAGTGTATTATATATACAATTAATATATGTAAAAGATAAGGAATTATTAGAGGGATTTAATGATGAAGATGTTTTATCATATTGGAATCAGATAGAAGATACCGTAGATAAAGACATAGAAACAATTGAAGATAATTTAATAAATAAAATAGATTCGATTGTAAAATTATTAACTAAATTAGAAACATCTGATAATAAAATGTCCGGAAAACAATGTGAAGGGGGGTTTCAATTAACAAAATCTCATAAAGAATGTGGGATAAATGCTTATGATGAATATAAATATGTTATATCAAAACAAGGTGATAATTGTGAATATATGCCAGGATATACATATAGAGAGGAAAAAGAATTATGTAAAATAGATCAAGAATGTAAAGATGAAGGTGATTGTGATAAGGGAGCAAAATGTGTAAAAAATAAATGTAAAATAGGATTTGAGTGTTCATCAACAGAATTAGATAATTGTAATAAAGAAGATTGTAAAAAATTAAATAATGAATATGGTGGATTTTCGTATGAATTTTTAAATGGTAAATGTACTACTTCACGTTGTAATGTAAATGAATATTTCAATTGTAACAGTAAAGATACATGTGAAGGATTAGGATTTAATTATAAATGGGATCCTAAAACACTACCGAGATGTCAAAAAAAAGAAGAAGATGTTAAAACATGTTCAGAAATCGATTGCCCGGATAAATCTTTTCCCATAATTTCAAACAAAGATAAAGCTTGTAGAAGACCATTGAACCCAGGTGAAAAAATAGATCAATTTAGCAAAGTAGTAGAAATAAACGGTAAAAAATATTTAGATGGGTGTAATACAAAAGTATGTTGTCAGCCTTCATATAAATGTGGTCAATATTTTTCTAAACCAAGTAATTCAACTCCTACTTTTTGTGAGAAATATTACAATAAAATATCAACAGATGCGTCTCCTAATGAAAAATGTTTCTCAAATAACATGGTCAAAAGTAATAAATACGGAACATACGATTTAGGGACCAATAGTTCAGGAACAATATATTATGTAGATAATAAAAAATGGCCCGTTCCTGATAACAAAATATATCAATCCAAGCAAAATTCTCTATGTAGTGATCGTGATTGCAGTGATTGCTTAACAGGTGTTATAAATCCAACTACAACACCACAATTGCCTAAATTGTGTAAAGATAAAACATTTATTGGAACAGCTAAGGGTAGATGGGGAAACTATAGTAATTGGCTGAATAACAAACCGCTTAACTCTGGAACCAGAATAAATGATCCATGTCTAACAAAATATAATATAAATAATACATGTAACAATTTTGTTTTCAGTTTACCGGGTTCATCAACCTCATCTCTCAAATATATTAAATGTGGAAACACAACGAATACTAAATATTGTTCATCATATACTTCTGATAAGTCATCAGTATGTAGTAACGTTTCTTCTCCAACAACAACACCTTCAAATACAGGTTGTACACAGAAAGGAGGTTCTAAATACTGCTCGGACAATATCAAAAAAGGTTATTTATGTGGAACAGATGGTGTATGCAGGAATCCATGCCAATCGAGTAAAAGTTGTAGTAGAGGACCTACTTGGAAGGTAGTGCTGGGGAGCGCGGCTTGCGGGGACTATTTTGAGGATTGTCCTCGCGGGTATCATCCGACTAATTGTGTATATGGATGGAATGCTAAAATTGGTGATGATTGTTCTAATTCCACTACAAATTTTATTATTGATGATAATAATCCGGGAGTATATTGTGAATATAAAAATTCTATCCAATCTACTGGTATTGGTACGGATTTCAAATGTCTAAAAACTGAATCCTATTCCGATCCGGACAAAGGCAGTTTCGCTCCACCTTAAATAATCACAAATATTTCTTTCTTAAATAAAATAATATCTCCATAAGAATAACACAATCCATTTTATTATATTCAATAATTTCAGCAATTTCAGTATATCTTTTTAATGGGATATTTTTATCTTTTTGTAAACATAATTCTTTAAATCGGATCATGGCATCTAAACCATTGTCAGTATCAGACCAAGTAGAATTAATCATACAATGTTTATACATATTTTTTCCTATTGTTTTTAATGAAAAATTAAAACAATCTTTTATAATAATAGGTTCTTGTCTGAAGAAATGTAAAAGATCAATCATAATCATTCTAGGTAATTTTATATCAGGGAATCTTTTATTTATATTTTCTAAATATGTTTTTTCAGCGACACCCCAATGATATATTTTAATATGATCATATTTAGAAATAAAATTTAACCAATTTATAATATTTTGTTTTTCAGAATCAATAGTAAGATCATCAATAGTAAAATCTTTAAATAAATATTTATCATTTGATATAATAATTAATCCGATAATACAAATATTAGGTAATTCATTTTGTGATTTATTATAAAAATAATTACCTTTTTCTTCTAAATTAATAACACTCTCAATATCTAATACAAATTCTATAGAATCTTTTTGTAATATATTTTTAAAATCTTGAGAAATATTTCGTGGTTCAATTAATAATTCGTTATGTTTGTTCATATGAATAATTTTTTCCTGAACATATTTAGTATCAGAATTTCTGAACTCATATAGATTTTTTATTAAATAAAGATTATCCCAAGTATTTATTCCAATACTGATTAATCGATTTCTTTCTTCATATGATATTTTCCATATGAGAGTCATTTCTTTAATTTTTTCAGCAAGTTTTTTCTTTTCAGATTCCCAACTACTTTGTTTATTATTCATATTAGGATATAACTCAATACATGATGGTTTAGGATATAATTGTAAATCATTTTTACGTAATCTGTTTAACCATTGTACAGCGTTAATAATATTATTTCTAAATGAATTATCAAATATGACTAAACCAATATGTTCTCGTTTATTCAATAATTGATTATTATATTTATATGATTTACCAAATAAGAAATAAATATTATATCTTGAGGTATATTTTCTTAGAGCAGAATTAAAAGCATATAATCCACATTTGTTATAAAAAACATTATATGTATTACATATTTCTCTACATCCTTTTTTAAATGTTAAAACTTCAGGGACTAAATTAATAATTAAATATTCATCTTTATCAATAGTATTTAGTGATATATTATTAATTTCATTAAATATTTTTATGAATAAATGTTTTTTAATCATAATATTACATTTAACAATTAATTTATATTTATCATTTAATAACATAGGATTAATAATTAAAGGTGTATTATCATAAATTTTAGAAATAGTGGTGTCTATATTATTAAATTTATTTATGATTAAATTAGGATAATATTGTTTAGTAATTTTAATAATATTATTAAAAAAATCATCAATATAATCAGATGAAATTTTATTAACATATTTATTAAAATAATTATTAACATCTTTTTCAAAATTTAAATTATTATTAAGATGAGTTTGTAATTCGAAGTAGTCACAAACTGGGTCATTGTTAATGTAATTACGAAGTAATCTGAATTCACGAATATCAGACAAATACTCCATTATAAAAGAAAATATATATTAATTATGATAATTAAAATAATTCATTTAAATAATTCATTTAAATCGGGATAATCAGCATTTATAATTTTTCTTATTTTATTATTATTATGATATAATTTTTCAAGTGTTTTATAGTTTTTATTATTATCAAGAATAATATTTGTTAGATTATATTCATTAGTATCAGGATTATATAGGTTATATAGTAATATGAATTTAGTAGATTCTTTAGGATCATTATAAAATAATTCTAATGTATGTTTAAGTTTATTAGATTCATGATACGTGATTAAAAGTATGCCAATATTATTCTTATTAAATAATGGTGTTTCAGATATTTCTTTTAATTTAATTAATATATCTGTATCTGTATCTTTATATTTTTTTAGATATTCACCAATAGGACCATATTCGATATTAGGTTCACAAGATTTAAGACCTCGTTTAAAAACAAGATAATCATTTTTTGTGGCATCTAAATATGTGATTACAATAGTTTTTTGTCCAAATAAAGATTTTATAATATTAGGAATTTTGTCTAAAGCCATTTCTAATGGTTGTGATTTATTTAATAAAACAGAAATATCATTATTAAAATCATAAAAATTGATTTCTCTGATGAAGGTGCTTTTATATTTAAATATTTCATTTAATTTAATATATTCTCTAGTATGTTTATCTTTTCTAATAATATCAATATAATTAAAGAATATTTCTCCATCTTTTTCAGATTTATATAAATCTCCACGATCAATATTATTTTGTAATATATTATTAACGGAATCAATATTTTTATTAATAATAAGTAATTCAACAAGATTCCATACAACTTTCTGTTTTATTGTTTCAAATGATTTTACTATTTCGCTATCTTTGTTTATAATTAAATCATTAGTATTATTATCATAGATACATTGGTTAGAATATGTTCTATCTGTATAAATATTTATATCATTAATAATTTTTTCTATTATTTCATCATATTCGGATTTTTTAAGAAATTTAAAAATTTTTTCTTTATCGATGATATCAATAATAATTTGATGTAATTTAACTTGTTTATCATAATTAAGTAAAACAGGATTATTTATAATAATATTAATTATATTAGAATAATTAAATTGTATATTTAATTTATGTGCATCAGGAACATCCGCAGTTTTATTTATTGATTTAATAACTCCTGTAAATTTCTGTGGTTCATCTTGATCAAAGAAGTGATTATTTATATTAACAAAATTTAGATATTGACCGTTATGTTTAGTAGGTGTAATAATAAATGGATGAATATCATCAACAAAATAACCATTATCATATGTATAATAAACGGATGTATCAACACTATTTTTAATATGATAAATAATAACTTGAATAATTAATTGTGTGAAATATTTCATAAAATTATAATTAGTATTAAATTTATTAGCTATATCATTACATTCAGACTCAGTTTGTAAATAATCATCAACTTTTTTAATAGAAATATTACCTAATATTAGATATTTGTGTTCACCCTTTTTATATGATTGTTCATTTAATGGTAAATAAGTATTATTCTTGTATACAATATCTGTAATTTTATTTTCATTATTAACAATTATACCTTTTTTTTCATATGTTATATAATCTATATCATCAATAGATGGTAATTTATCTGGAAATACATAAATTAATTTAATATTATCTTTAATAGATGTAGGTAATATAGGATGTATTTTATCATTATCAACGATATGTGATATTTTACAATAATTATCCACAAAGAATTCGTAATCATTTATATCTTTATCTTTAGTAATATCTTCATATGTTAATATTTCATCAGGATTCTTAGATGAATATAATATATCAATATTATTATAAATTCCATCAATGATAAATTTAATATAATTATCTACATTTGTATTAATACCTAGATCAATATTTAAATTAGATATATGATTATTAGGTTTATTTTTATTAATATAAACAATTGGTTCATACATATTATTTTTTTTGTAAATAAAATTCACTTTATTTCTTTTATCATATTTGAATAATTGCAAACATAGATTAATAGAATCATCTATGTTTTCAAATATAAAAACATGTTTGTTATGTTGTTTATTAATATTTGTGATTAAAGGTATGATATATTTATAATCTTTAATTTCATTTGATGATAAATAATCAATATAATTTCTAGATGATATAATTAGATTATAAATCATGACGACAATACGTGGACTGTGTTTTTCGAATGAGTTTAATTTAGTAGTAAAATTGTTAATTAAATCAGAATATATTTTTAAATGTTTATGATAACATTTTATTTTTTTAGAATAATCGTAATCATTTAATGATATATCTTTAAAATGATTAATAATATCATCAACATAAGTATCTAAATAAACATTTTTAAGAAATTCTTTAGTTTGATCATAATTGATCATACATAAGAAATATTTAATATCATTTTCGGTGTATTTATCAGATTTAAATAATTGTAAAATATTACCATCTCCTATATTCATCATAATAAAATATGGGTTAGATTCGATATGTGATATTAAAACGGTTTTAATATAATAATATGGATTATTAATCAATATTTGTTGGTTAGTTAAAATGTTGTTAGTTTTAATAACATTGATATTTTTGTCAATTGTTTCTTTGTCCGTTTCTCCAAGTGATAAAGCTTGTTTTATATATTTAATAATATCTTTATTTATTTTTAATTTATTGATTTTATTTTTATAATCTTCATCTAATGATATAAGAGTATGAATAAGTGAATTATTATCTTGTGTAACTCCATTAATAACAAATCCACCGAGATTATTATTTTTAATATTATCATCATGATTAAACATTCGTTGTAATTTAGGATGTACATGACAATATCGTCCTTTATTACATAGTGATAATTTACTAATATTAATATCTTTAATGACAGATTTACTGACAGAAAATTGTTCAGTATATACTTCATCAGGAGAAGATTTAATAAGAGTAGGTTTACGTTTTTTACAACAAGGAATACGTTTATCACCTACATTATTTTTAGAATCCATCCAATTGGGACCTACTACTCTAACAATATTTTTATAAACATCGTCAATTAGATCAAGTATTTTATCAGATAGATCTAATTTATCAATAAATTCTTGAAATTTGTCCCAATCTAATTCAGATATTTTATCATCAACTTTAATACCATTTGAATCAAGAATTTTAATAATATTTTTTTTAAATATTTCATCATTAAGATATTTAAATTGAGGACCAGTTCTGTTTAATATGTGTTTATCTGATTTACCTTTTTTAACTTTAGGAGGGATAATGTCATCAACATATTTATGAATATCTCTAGGATGAATAGGTAAATCTTTACTGATATCCCAGTATTTAGGACAAATATAATTAATATTTACAGATTTATCACTTGATTTTTTTTGTTTAATAGGTTCTGAATATGATTGAAATTGATCAGTTTTTAGCTTATATTTTTTTAATAATTCAGCTGAAGAATGTTTTGATGAATCACGTTTGTCATCAATAGTAATAATTTTTTTATGTAATAAGTAATTAAGAATATCATTTTTTTTTACTTTTTCAAGTTCATCATCATACAGTGCAGTGACTTGTTTATTAGCACTTGCTTGACATAATCTATGTCTTCCTCTAAACAAATCAGGATCATGTTTATCTAGTTTATGAGTAAAATAATTACTTATATTCATTATTTCTGATTCGGATGAACCACCACCACCAGAACTATCACCTTCTAATGATGAAGATGATTCCTGTTTTTGGGATAAATCAACAGAAGGTTCAGGTAAAGGGTCTTCATCATCAGATGATACAATTTCAGATCCAGAATCTGATTCAGAATCTTCATATATTGCTTTTGGTTTGATGTACGAAGGTTTTTCTATTTTGTTTTCTATAAAACTAATTTTTTTAGTATATGTATTAATTTTTTTAAACAGGTCAGAATATGTTTTATCAATTTTATCAGAAATATAATTTTTATATTGAAACATGATAAATTGAAATAATTTAGTAATACGTGATAATTCTGAGAATGATGTAATATTAAGTATTTGTATTTTAATACGATTATTAGTTTGTCTGCTAATTATTATATCAGAACCAGGTTCTTTAGATGAATATCTATATCCTTTATCATCAGTGATAGAATTTTTTTCTTCCCATTGAGTGTATATAGTTTGTGCATCTTCAAATGATATGCCATTATTTTCACGAATAACCTCAATAATTTGATCATTAGAATAATTATATTTAGGATGTTTTAATAATGATATAATCGAATCAATAACACCCATATTTTCATAATTAGATACTCTTTTATAATGAATATAGATATCATTACCTTCTTCTAAATCCATTCTTTCTTTTAGTATGCGAAAATGTGTATAAAAATTAGTGATAAAATTTTTAATATCATTATGTTTATATATAGGTTTATTCTTATTATTGATAAAATTCTCCATATAATAATCAAGATCCATATTAAAATATTCTAAATGTAAATTATCATTAATAATTAATTCATTGATATCTTCATCAGAATATATACGGTTATTATTAATTCGGTTTATGACATTATTAGATTCATCAATTATTTTCATAATACATTTTTCAGTAATAGTTATATTATTGTAATTATTTATGATTAAATCAATATTACCATTTAGATGTAGTATAAATGAGAAAAATATATCTTCATCTTTTTCAGTAGTAATATGTATTTTAAGAAAAAATACATTTTCATATTTTATGAATGATGGTACATATCCTATATTTAAGGGAATATATTCTTTATAATCTTTGATAAATGATTTACATAATTTTTTAGTGATTAATTTATCATCAGATGATAATTCTAATTTAAGTGAATCTTTGTATAATTTATAATAAGTGTCTTCATAATCCTCTAAAATAAGTTTTGATAAAAAATATTTATCTGATAATGGGAAATCAGCAAATAATTTAGTGATATTGACACTATTAATATTATCTGATTTATAACTTAATTTCATAAGTTTAAAAAGATTAATATCTTCTTCAAGTAAAAATTTATCATCATTAATTTTATTAAGCAAATTAAATATTTTATGATTATTTTCAATTAATTCATGAATATTATCATAATCTTTTTGTGATGATTTTTGATAAGCAGGATAATATAATATATCTCTTTCTTTAAAATTAGGAAAATATTTTCGTATTAATCCTAAATATATTTTTTTAAAATTATTATCTGTTTTAGAATCAAGATCAATATTAGTAATATTATTAGTTAAATCAATATTAAATTTATCAAATAATAATTCTTTTAAACTGAAATAGTAAATAGTATTGTCCGAAATATTATTATTTTCAAATAATTCATTATATTTATCATGTCGTTTTACAGATATACGATTATTCATTTCATCAACAAAATTTGTATCGGGTGAAACATCAGTGATCTTATTAGATGTAATTATTTGATTAATATCAATATCATCATAATCGAAACAGATAGATTCATTACCAGAATAAGCATATATCTCATTAATGGATATAATTTCTTTAGGATAACAATAATGAATAATCTTTTTTATAACTATATTATTAGTATCATCAGGATATAATAAATCACCATTAAATGTATGTGTTTCACCTGAGATAATATTAATAACTTTATAATGAATATTATCTTTATGATGATAAAACATGTATATATTATATATTATAAATAAAAAAAATATTATTATTTAGAAAAATCATACGGTGTGTGTGATATTTTCATACCACAGTATTCAACAGGTGTTTTAGTATAATCTATAGGATGATATAAACTTATCTTAGATAGTTCTTCTAGATTAAATTTCATATATGACCAAAATGAATCATCATGTCCTACAGTTTTATTCATAACATGTGCTAATTCATGTCCGGTAGTGAACATTATAGTATTATCATCATTAAAAGGATAATTATCTTTAGTATGTCTAAGACATATAGCTAGTTCTTCTCCTTTATTTACGGAGTAACTTTTATATTGATGATGAGGATCACATTCAATAAGTGCATTAATTTTAAGATTATTAATCATTTGTTTAACACCGGGATTTTCAGGATATGTTTTTTTCATATGACCTACGAATTTTAAAATATTTCCTTTTAGATTAGATAGTTTATTAGCAGCATCTTGTGAATTAGGTAAATCTCTAACAATATATATATGATTATCTAAAGTCGATTTAACTTTAATAACATCTTTATCAAGTATTTTATTATTAACAAAGGACAAGGATAAGAAAAATATAGATATAATTATGATTAATATTAATAAATCGTCCATATATATAATATATAATATAATATATATTATGAATAAAATGTCCGTTATAGGATTATTTGGAGGATTAGGAACATTTATATATTATTGTTTTGTTCGTGAAAAAATAAATAAAAATAGAATAATAAAAGTAAATTTTGATGAAAAACAAAATAAAATCCTAGAAATAAATCAAAATAATAAAGAAGAAATAATTAAAAATGATAAATTACCTGATATTATATCAGATAAAGTCAAATTAGATAATATAATATCAAAAGAAGTAAAAAAAATAATAGATAGTTATGTTGATGATATGATAAATAATGAAATAAAAAAACATTATCAGTTAATAGTATATGAAAATCCTAAATCATTATTTGAATTATATTTGGATGATTATTGGGAAATAATGTAAATTATAAATACTTAATAATTAAAATAATTTATATGTAAATGGATGAAAATGTCAAAAATTTTATTTATGCTGGATTTGGTGGAATGATATCAAGAACAGCGACAGCTCCATTGGAAAGATTAAAAGTATTATATCAAAATAAAAAAAATATAAAAGTATCATATTATACATATTTTCCACAATTAATAAAAAAAGAAGGTTATTTGTCATTATTTAATGGTAATGGAATAAATTGTATAAGAGTAATACCAGAATCTGCTATAAGATACAGTGTATTTGATTCAAGTAAAAAATATTTCGATAAACAAAATATGAATAAAAATTTAAATTATTTTATATCCGGTAGTATTTCAGGTATAACTGGATCTTGTGTAGTATATCCATTAGAAACAGTTAGGACTAAATTAACAGCACAATCAAATAATAATATGTATAATGGATTTATTGATTGTGTAAAAAAATCATATAATACTAATGGTATTAAAGGATTTTATAAAGGTAATGTTTTATATACAATTGGACAGATCCCATATCAAGGGACTAATTTCTTAACATATGAATATTTAAAAAATAATCATGAAAAAACACATACAAATTTATTATTATTTGGTTCAATTGCAGGTTTTACATCAATATCATGTAGTTATCCTTTCGAAATAATAAAAAGAAGAATGCAATTAAGTGGTGAATTAGGTAATCCAACTTATAAAAATACATTACATTGTGTAAAACATATGTATAAATATAACGGATTAAGATCATTTTATGCTGGATTTATACCACAATGTGTAAAATTAATACCAGCAAATTGTATATTCTTTTATACTATAGAAATATCTAAAAGTATTTATTAATTAAATTTGATATATTTATTAAAGATTAATAAAAATGGATATTGAAGAATTAATATCAAATATAGATCAATATGATGAGATCACAAAACAATTTTATAATAATTATGTTAAAGATAAAGAATTATCATTTGATAAATTATTAAAAAAATCATTAAAACAATCTTCTTTTAAGATGAATGTAAACAAAATAATTTTAAGAAAATCATTTTTAAATTTAGTTGAAAAAAATATTCTAAAGATGGATAATGATTTCTTAAAGTTATTGATAAAGAAACCTCAACGAAGTTTTTCAGGAATACAATCAGTATCTATTCTAACATCACCATATCCATCTTGGGTTGATGATGGTGTCACATATATCCAAGAATTTAGTTGTAAACATAATTGTTATTTCTGTCCAGATGAAAGAGATAAAAATGATAAAATGGTTATGCCAAGATCATATTTATCAAGAGAACCAGCATGTAGGCGTGGTTTAAGAAATAATTTTGATCCTATTGAGCAAATTTATGATCGTTTATTCTCACTTGAGAATCAAGGACATCCATTAGATAAATTAGAGTTAATAGTTTTAGGTGGTACTGTTTTAGAATATCCTCGTGAATATTTAGAGTATTTTGTTAGACAATGTTTCTTTATTTGTAATATGTATCCTTTAAAATCAGGAAGAGATATGTTATCATTAGAAGAAGAACAAAAATTAAATGAAACAAGTAAAATTAGGATAATCGGTTTAACATTAGAGACACGTCCAGATGGAATAAATCATGAATCAATATATTTTCTACGACGATTAGGTGTAACACGAATGCAAATAGGTGTTCAACATACACATAATCATTTATTAAAAAAGATTAATCGGGGTCATACAGTAGAAGATTCGATTAATGCTATACGTTTATTAAAAGATTCAGGTTTAAAAATAATATCTCATTTGATGCCTGATTTACCTTTCGCGACTATGAAAGATGATATAGAAATGATGACAAGAATATTAATAAATGATGAATTATTATGTGATGAATATAAAATATATCCTTGTGTAGCAACTGATCATACAGTAATTCAAAAATGGGCGAATCAAGGTAAATATGTTCCTAATGCTGATAGAGATCCAAAGTATTTAGAAACAGTTATTGGATATTTTATGAACAATGTTCAACCATGGGTTCGTGTTCCAAGAATTATTAGAGATATCCCAAATGATTATATATCACATGGAAATCGTAATGGACATCTTAGAGAAATCATAGATAACCAAACACCAGAATCAAATGAGATTAGAAAAAGAGAAATAAGAAATGTTAAACTTACAGAAGTACCTATATTATTAATAGATAAATTTACATCATCAGGTAAAACAGAATATTTTATCCGATATCAAACACGAGATAAAAAACATATATTAGGATTTTGTAGATTAAGATTAGGAAATGAATCAAATCCATTCTTACCAGAGTTAGATGGGACATCTATTATTAGAGAATTACATGTATATGGAAAAACAACTATTGTCAGTGATAAATCTGGAGGAGTTCAACATTTAGGATTAGGAAAAAAATTGGTCAGAAAAGCAGAATGGTTGTCTCTTAGGAATGGGTATACAAAAATATGTATAACATCAGGGGTTGGTGTCCGTGAATATTACAAAAATAAATTAGGATATAAATTGGTAGGATTATATATGAAAAAAGATTTAAATGAATATTATATATTATATATATTAATATTACAAATATTATGCCTGATTTATTTGCTAGTTTTATAGTATTAGCATCATTTTATGTTATAATATGTAAATGTAGAAGAAAAGATAAAAAAAAGAAATACATTTAAAATTTAATATTATTTTTTACAGATATCAGTCTTAAAGAATCAAAATAAATTTGAGATATTTTTTTTAACTTAAGTAGAATCAACTTATCGTTCAAAAAGAATATGAACAAATACGCAAAAATGATCATCGCAATGTGTTTTATCGTTCTTGCTTCTTCTACTGCTGCTCACGAAAAAGTCCTTATCAAAGAGGTAACTAGTCTTCTTCTTCACCGCGGTAAGATGACTACTGGCCGTCGCTCAGCACCTGTCCCACAGATTAACTGTATTTCTAACTGTAATCACTCTCCTGATACAATCTATTGTAGCAACGCTGGACACGATGGTGAAGATGTAGTATGGGAGTGTAAGTCTGATCCTGTAGGAGCATCTTTAAGCAATCTGAATGTCCAGTGTGAAGGATACGACTATCCAGATGATCCTTACATTCTCAAAGGGAGTTGCGGTATTGAGTTCAGAATGACTTCTACACCCAGGTCTTCACCTAGACATCATACAGACGGTCAAGGACCTAATCCTTTGGGTGGTTTGTGTTTTCTCATAATTTTCTTGGTATTCATTTCATGTATCGCGGGTGATGGTGGTGGAAGTTCATCCAGTTATTCTCCCAGATATCGATCTTCATCTTCGGACTTTTGGACAGGCGCGGCGACAGGATATGCTATAGGAAGCAGTGGTGGTGGTAGTTCTTGGGGTAGAAGTAGTAACAGTTCATGGGGTGGTGGAGGAAGTAGTTCTTTTGGGTCAAGTTATGCTAGCACTAGTCGTCGTTAATTTATACAATATAAATGTTTAATAGATAATTATTTTTTCTTTTTCTTTTTAGTTTTCTTTTTCTTTTTCTTTTTAGTATTCTTACTCTTTTTAGTTTTCTTACGAAATTTAGAACCTGTAGATATTTTAGATTTAATCATATCATAAATGTCTTTATTGGAAAATCCCATGATTGTAGCAAAAGTTTCTTCATCAGCGCTACTTAAAACAGTTCTTAATGCAGTTCCGGACATTTCACCTATACCAGGGATTTGTATATCAACATGTGGAGCAATTACTAAATAAGCGTGTTTACTATATGATTGAAGATCATTTTCATTTCCATCATAATTTTGATAATATGTGGGTTCACCATTTTTTTTTAAACCAGGTTTAAATCTAGGGTTTTCAGACATATCTTTTTTCCCGACAGCATAAAGAACAGCAGTTGTTTCAGGATCATATTGTTTCAATAGTTCATTTGCCATATAAGGACTTTTAACCTGAACAACTTCTTTTATACCATGAGCATTAATAATTGCTTGTTTTTCATCAAAATTAAATGGTGATTTAGGAAGTTCAACTTTATTAGATGTAACCATATAAGTATCAGCACCGATAGCATCGAAACGCGCTTTTAACATTTTAAACGTAGTAGCATGATGTAAACCACAAGGTTGGAATCTTCCCGGATAACATACTACCAATTTTGTTATTTGAGATTTTGCTGTAGCCATTTATATAATATAATATATAAAAAATATAATATAACATAAATTTGATTTAAAAATAAATGATAAAATAAACAATATGGGTAGATCTTTCAAGTTAACTAACCGTCCTCAGAAAAAGAAACAACCTAAAGAAAAAGAAGAAATAAAAGTTGTCTATGACCATCGTCCTCAAATTAAAACGAATCCTACGTTGATTGCCGAAATGTCAAAGAATATGTGTATCCCGTCTGATTTATGGGATGGTAAGGAAAATATGTGTAGACCTGGATCATATAGAACGTATAAGTTTCGTGAAGGATGTTGTGTAGGACCTACAACTAAATGTATTTGTGAATATCCTTACGAGTAATTAATACTCATCATTAATAATTTGATTAAAAATTTTAATACTAACTTTTAATCCTTTATCGGATTCTAATTTATCTATAATTTTTTGTTTTGATAATACTTTATTGTATCGTGAATAATATTGTTTGATATTAAATTTATTATTTTCATTAAATTTCTTTTTTTTATTGTCTTGTTTGTTTTCGATATATTCATATTGTAATTCAAGTCCATCGGATGTTTCTTTGTATCCGGAAATATGAAGATTACCATATGTGATTTGAGCATGACATTCTGTACAAAGTGGGACTAGATTATGAGATTTATTTTTATGAAAATGTCCGGTATTTCCATTTGAATCACAATCAGCCTGTTCGAATATATGATGTGTTTCACAAGCAGGGTTCTTACAACCGGGCATTTCACATTCACCCATCAATACATTAGAATTATAAACACTTTTCTTTTGATTAACAATATGTCCAGAATCACCATTGAGACGGAGTTGGATTTGATTTGCGATAGAAATAAATCTCTTATCTAATCCCAGTGATTCGGCAATTTTGATGCCATAATGATTAGGTCCTACACCAAGTGTAAGTTTTCTATCAAATATGATCTTTTCACCCTCAAATGATACACTCATATGATATATTTTTAGATTATTTAATTCTTTAACTTCATCAATATTTACTAATTCTGATAGATGTGATGTAAACATAAATGATGATTGTTTTTCACACAGTATTTTAAGAGATGCTGATACAAGCGATATTGCCGAAGATACTTCTGTTGTGGAACAAACTTCATCACCAAGAACAAGCGAATCTTTAGTAGCACTATTAAGAAAACTATGAATATCAAGACACTCTACTACAAATGAACTTTGAGATTTAAAAATATTATCATTTGATATGATTCTTGTAAATATATTTTTGTATGGTTTAAAACAGAATGTTCCTGCGGCAACATATAATCCTGCTTGTGCCATAATGAGATTCAGTCCTATAGATTTCATCAGTGTGCTCTTACCACCAGCATTAACACCATATAATAAAATACCATCTTGACCATCTTTACCTAATACAATATCATTTCTAATAAATTCTTTTTCAGAAATAGATTCAATAATAGGATGTCTCATATCAGTTGATTGGACAAATGCTTTATCAGCGGTAGAATCTGTTTTAGGACGATGATAATTATTTGTTATTGACAGATAAGCACCACAAGAAATAAAATCAACATCCGCAATAAATACATTATTTTTTTTGAGTAAATCGTGTGATCCATCATAAATCTCTTTAATAGTTTTGTCCCATAAAATTTTATTCATATTTTTGATTTGTTTATTTAGTGTGAGTAATTTAGTAGAAATAGTTCTGATAATATCAAGATCAATAATAGAGTTAGACCCATCTTTAGGAGTAAGTTTAAAATTAGATTTATTACAAGTATAAATTATATCACCTTGTTCATTCTTGATATATATACTTTTGCTTGACATATTATTAAATTTTTCAAGAATAGTTAAACCTCGTTTTTTAGTACAATAAATAAAATGATCATGTTTGTCATTATAATCGTATCTCACTGCTTTGATTCCTTTTTTAGTATCAATCATAGATGAAAACTTTTCACATATCTTATGTATGTTGTTCATATGTTCAGTAATTTCATCATCTAATGCATCGATTTCAGGATAAATTCCTTTTTTAAAAATAGATTTTTCAATAGAATTATTAGATGATACTGAACCAAAATTATCAAAATCAAAAGTGTTGTTAATATAATCATAATACTCATTAAAACTATTAAATGATTCTTGATATGATGAATAATCTAATCTTTCATTTGCTATGACAAGATTAATAACATTCTTAACAAAATCGTATGAAATAAAATCTGCGAAAAGATCATTAGGTTCATACATATCAGAGATACCCATTTTTCTCAATGATTTTTCTAAATCGGGTATTTTGCCAAGATGTTTTCTAATATCCTCATAAAAATTATCATTTATAAATAATGATATATTCTCATATGATTGTTCGATTTTATCACAATCCATGCTGGGTGCTAATAAACGTTCTTTAAACTCACGACGACCCATTGCTGTTTTAGATTTATTTAAAAGAGTCACTAGAGAATCTCCACGACCTTTATAGAAATTATTATTATTAACAACATTAAGTTGTCTGACACCATCAGATGTGATAGTAAGAAAATCAATATTATCTAATTCAACAGGCTGTTCAATATTATTAATTAAATCTGCTTTATGAAGATATACATGATGAATCATAATGATATATGAAATCAGGACTTCAGATTTTCTTTCCCAATTAAAGAATTCAATTGGTGATAACAATCCGGTTAATTTAAATATTTTTTGAAGGATTTCATTTTGGTAACCAATTTTAGAGAATTGTTTAATATCTTTTTTATAAATATGAAAACTGTTACATTTATCAAGAATATCAAAAATATTAGTGAGTTCATTATCAGAATAAGTCACAGAATCAGACATATGAACTACTGTCTCAACAATAGAGAAAGAATTCATAATACGATTAAGTTCGTTTTGCCAATAGTTCTCGTCACTAATTGGAGATGATATGTGATTAACAATGTTTTTTCCAGTTTGAACATTGATGAGAGAAATACCAACAGTATGGATTTTTTTATCATTGGTTTCACCACAGTCGATCCATATGCTCGCAAGATAATTATCTACATCTCTACAAAAATCATTAATTACAGTTCCAGGAGAACACACTTCAACAATGTCTCTTCGGGGATTAGGAGCAGGAGTGACCTGATCTATAATTGTAATAGTATAACCTTCATCTAATAATACCTTTTTAAATTTATTAACACTGTGATCAGGGAAACCTAACATTAGGGGATTCGATATATTGTGTTCTTTTGATTTATCTTTTCTTGTAACAATAATATTAAGAATATCAGATAATTCATGTAGATTAGGACCAATAACCATATCATCAGTATTAACACTATAACATTCATAAAAACTTCCTACCATCATTAAACAAATAGATCTTTCTCCGTATTTTTCAATAGATTTATTGTGATAATCAACATACAATTTAAATATAGCAGATCCTTCTTCACTCATTATTTATAATATAAATAGAGATTATATTTTTAAGTAATTCTTATATATCATAATATAAATGTGTTTGTGTTGTAAAAAAACTAAATTGGTTTATGATATTTATTATTGCTTCGCTTGTCAAAGATATTTTAAATCAAAAAAAGAATATGATAAACATATGAGAAAATATCATAAAATTTGATTATTTAAATATAAAATAATAATAATATTGTAATAATGAAAACAATTTTGTCAACGCGTGGTTATAAAATATCGAAAAGATATATCACAAATAAACAAATAGAATTAATAAAAAAAGATTTAATCATAAAACCATATACATTTGATATGACAGGATTTAATGATAAATCTAAAGAAGAAGATAATTCATATGCAATTTATAGTGAATCTGATAAGTATTTTGTAGTGCCTAGGTATTGGGGTATCTCCAATTTCGGACCTCCTGTAGAAAATAGGATCCCATCTGGTTTAGATATAAATGTAGAATTTAAAGGTGAAATGCGTGATTATCAACAAGATATTGTTAAGAAATATATGAAAGTAGTTGGAGATCAAGGAGGATCTATAATTAATCTTAAGACAGGTGGGGGCAAGACAGTTTTAGCATTATATATAATATCTTTGTTAAAAAAGAAAACAATTATTCTGGTTCATAAATCATTCTTAGCAGATCAGTGGATAGAAAGAATACTAGAATTTCTACCAGGTGTTAAAATAAGTAAAGTCCAAGGAACCAAATCAGACTGGTCAGGAGATATAGTAATTGCGATGATACAAACCGTTTTAAATAGGGAAATTCCAGATAATATTACGAATGAACTAGGGTTTTTAGTCGCCGATGAATGTCATCATTTAGCTGCGCAACAATTTTCAAAATCACTTGTTAAATTAAATCCAAGATATCATATGGGTTTATCTGCTACAGTGAAAAGAGCGGATAATCTAGGTAGGATATTCTCATATTATTTAGGAGATATCTGTTTTAGATCAGAAGTAGATAAAAAGACAAATGTAGAAGTGCGATTAATAGATTATAATTGCGACCATCTTAGCTATTGTAAAGAAGAGAAACTATGGAATGGAGTGATTTGTAGACCTCGAATTATAAATAATATATGTGCTTGGGGACCAAGAACTGATTTTATAATGAACATTATTTATAAATGTTATGATATGGGAAGAAAAACATTAGTATTATCAGATCGCAGAGAACACTGTTTAGAAATGGTGCGATTAGCGAATGAGAAATATGGTTCTGAAGTAGCAGGTGCTTATCTAGGCGGGATGAAGATTCATGAATTAGACGCAAGTAATAATAAAATGATTATAGCAGGAACCTATCAAGCATGTTCAGAAGGATATGATAACAGAACACTTGATACTCTTATAATGTCAACGCCTATAGGAAACATAGAACAAACTGTAGGAAGAATACTTAGACAAGAAAATAAGTATCATCCATTAATATATGAAATAGTTGATGATAATATTCCATGTTTAAAAAA
>Ga0209504_1000757_pt1 | contig 26783 bp, 21 predicted proteins | sample COGITO_mtgs_1005_FD_184791 | JGI IMG/M metagenome (GOLD analysis project Ga0209504, IMG submission 184791) | Pelagic marine microbial communities from North Sea - COGITO_mtgs_100511 (SPAdes) (version 2) | ecosystem: Environmental > Aquatic > Marine > Epipelagic ...
GCCTGACCCTGGATGGCTTAGAGCTGGTCGAGGTAGCCCCTGGCGTGGACATCGAACGCGACATCCTCGCACGCATGGACTTCGCCCCCATCGTGCGCGCACCGAAACTGATGGATGCACGGCTGTTTTTGCCACCGCCGATCGGGCTGGGACAAACACTGCAGGCACCTTGAGCGTGATTAGCGGGCCCGATGGGCCCGCCTTTTTATCGGTACATCATCACGCCCAGGCGCCGCAGTGATTGCCTGCGCCGGGCCGGACTGGCATGGTGCGCCTCTCTCACAGACAAGGATTGTTGCCCATGAGCCTACCTGCTCCCACTCCGCTCGTTTTCTGCTCTCATCCCGTGGAAGGCGATCTGCCCTTTCTGACCTGGTCGGAGCTGACCCTGGAAATCGACGGCCAGCCCGAACACGCGGAAAACCTCCTGAGTCTGGCTGGGTTTCTAGTGCGCCAGGCACTGATAGACCAGAACCCCGAACGTATCAAACATCCGCGCGATGTCGAGCCCCTGCTGTACGGCCTGAAAGCGCATGTACAGCTGTACTCAGGCGGCAGCCTTGATTTAGGCGACGATCAACCAGACCTTGAGCTGAGCGAGCACCAGGTAGTGCCCGGCATGGCCATCGGCAATCTGCTGCTGGTCGCCAACGAGCCAGGCTGCGTGGGGATAGAGGAACTGCACCAACGCCTGAAACCGGTCGACGCCATGGCCAATGCCCTTGCCAGGTTGCAGGAGTCCGGCATGGAGCCCCCCATGCAACTGACCTGTGCCTTGCTGCCAGGCATGACCATCACTCTGACCCCGGCTTTCGCCGATAGCCAAACCCTGATTTACCCGAGCCGCCTGGACACCTATCAGGAGCAGCTCAAGCTCGAAGAGCTGGCCGGCCTGCCACAACAACGCTGTGAAATCATCCTCGGCGACCAGCAGCTAGATGAAACCCAGCAGGCATATGGCATAGCCTACGACATCCTCTCGGTCATGCTGCGCCTGCTTCGCCAACGCGCACTCGAGAACGATCAACCCGATCTGTCAGCACGCCAGCAGGAATGGGAGCGCATACGCTTGGTGATCGGCAGCGGGCTAAACTACAGCGCGCAGTTCATGCTCAACCCCGAGACCTATCTGCCGGCCTTCGGTAACGCAGTACGCGGCCTGAAGCTGGCGGGTACACAGAGCATTTTGCTGCCAGACCATCTCGACCTGCCCGCACTGGAGCAGATATGGGAGACCCTCGCGCATGAGGAAATGCGCCGCGAATGGCAGAGGGTTCAGTCGAGCAAAGACGCGAGCGATCGCTCGCTGATGATCAACCTCGAAGTAAGCTGCAAACTGGAGGTGCTCGCCATCGGTGCAGACCAGCAACTGCAGGTGCTGGAAAGCTACTGCGACAGTGAGTTCATGGTAGAGGGTGCGGAGGCTGTGGCAGCAGAACCCACACTACTACCCTCAACCTCCGCCCACACGCAGCCGACCCAGGCCGAGCCGATGCATAAACTGCAGCCACTGGAAAACGCCAGTGTCAGCGCAGCAGCTAGCAAGCGACCGACAACCCGAGGCTTCGCCATATTGGCGATTGTGGCGTGCCTGATCATCGCGGCGATCATGATCAGAGGCTAGGGCTGGTTCGCCCATCTAGCGCCAGCCTAGGATTTCACTCGAACTGCACACTCAGCGCTTGTCCAACTTATGCCGCGCCGCATACAAGCACACCAACTCCATCGCCACCGCAGCGCCAGCGAGGGCAGTGACTTCGGCGTGGTCGTAGGGCGGTGAAACTTCGACCACATCCATGCCGACCAGATTAATGCCGCGCAGGCCGCGCAGAATCTCCAACGCCTGATGCGTGCTCAGGCCGCCGCACACTGGCGTGCCGGTGCCAGGGGCAAAAGCTGGATCAAGGCAGTCGATATCGAAGGTCAGGTACACCGGGTTGTCGCCCACCCGCGCGCGAATCTGTGCAGCGATCTGCTCTGGCGTGCAGCGGTGCACCTTGCGCGCATCCAGCACCTGAAAGCCCATCACATCGTCATTGGTGGTGCGCAGGCCGATCTGCACCGAGCGCGCCGGATCAACCAAGCCTTCGCGCGCAGCGTGGTAGAACATGGTGCCGTGATTAACGCCCTGCTCGCTGTCATCGGCATCCGGCCAGGTGTCGCTGTGGGCATCGAAGTGCACCAGCGACAGCGCGCCGTGTTTACGCGCATGGGCCTTGAGCAGCGGGTAGCTGATAAAGTGGTCGCCGCCCAGGGTGAGCATGGCGCAACCGGCCTGGACGATATGTTCGGCATGCGCCTCGATGGCCGCCGGAATGCTGTGCGGTAGGGCGTGATCGAAATTACAGTCGCCATAATCGATCACCGCCAGGTGGTCGAACGGGTCGAACTCCCAGGGATAATGCCGCTCCCAGGCGCTGGTTACTGAGGCCGTGCGAATCGCCCGCGGGCCAAAACGGGTACCGGGACGATTGGTGGTGGCAGTGTCGAAGGGTACGCCGCTGACGACCAGATCCACACCTTTCAGATCACGGCTGTAACGCCGGCGCATAAAGCTGGTGACCCCGGCATAGGTCGGCTCCGACGATGTGCCGTAGAGGCTTTCGCGGGTAAATGCCTGGTCGTTGCCGTTAAATTCTTCCATTAGCGGGTACTCAATACTGACTGCGGAAAGTGGTCCAGATACGGGTGCGTTCACGCTGCTGGCGCAACGGCATTAATTGCTCGGCAAACAGCCGTGCTCGTACGGTTTCATCGGGGTAAATATCGGCATCGCCGCTGATCGCCGGGTCAACCAAGGCGGTGGCGGCCTGGTTGGCGTTAGCGAAGAACACACTGTTGGTCAGCTCGGCGATAGCCTCGGGACGCAGCATGTAGTCGATAAAGGCGTGGGCGGCCTTGGGGTGCGGCGCATCCACGGGAATCGCCATGGCGTCAAACCACAGCAAGGTGCCTTCACGTGGTATGCGGTACTGCACGTCGAACGGCTGCTGGGTTTCCTGCGCGTTGGCCGCCGCCATAGAGGCATCGCCGTTGTAGGTCAGTGCCAGACAAATCTCCCCCCGGGCCAAGTCATTGATATGCCGACCGCTGCCGACATAGCGCAGGCTCGGCTGCAACTGGGCGAGTAACTGCGCCACCGCATCGAGGTCGGCGCGCTCGCGGCTGTAGGGGGCCTTGCCCAGGTAGTTGAGCGCAATGCTGATCACTTCCTGCGGCGAGTCGATCACCGCGATGCCGCAATCCTTGAGCTTGCTGGCATATTCGGGTTTGAACAGCAGGTCCAGACTGTTCAGCGGTACGCCCGGCAGGCGTTGTTCGAGCGCCTGGCGGTTGAAACCCACGCCAACCGTGCCCCAGGTATACGGCAGGCCGTACTGGTTGCCCGGGTCGGCGCTGGCGAGCTTGGCCAGCAACTCATCATCGAGATTGCCAAGGTGCGGCAATTGGGTGCGATCCAGCGGCTGCACGGCCTTGGCCTGAATCGCCCGGGCCAGGCCGCTGGAAGCCGGGAAAACCACGTCGTAACCGCTGCCGCCCGTAAGCAACTTGCTGTCCAGGGCTTCGGCGCTGTCGAAGATGTCGTATTTGACCTTGATCCCGGTCTCATCCTTGAAGCGCTGCAGGGCTTGCTCCGGCAGGTAGGCGGACCAACTGTAGATATTCAAGGTTTTCTCTTCGGCCTGGGCGGCAAAGGCGCAACACAGCAGAAGCGGAACAAGGGCCTGACGCATACTGAATGACCTCGGTAACGTGATGAGCTGTGTGCATCCTGCCCGGCGGTTTGCTTAGCCTAAATATGAAGTGTTCTACTCTGGCATCGACATTCATCAATGTTTGGAGCCAGTATGCTCAGCCAGTTACGCGACCTTGATCTGCAATTGCTGCGACTGTTCGTTACCGTGGTGGAATGCGGCGGTTTCAGCGCTGCTCAGGGTGAGCTGGGCATTGGCCAGTCGACCATCAGTACGCAGATGGCCAAATTGGAAACCCGTCTGGGTTTTCGTCTGTGCGAGCGCGGCAAGAGCGGCTTTCGCCTAACGCCTAAGGGCGAGCAGGTGCTAAGCGCCACGCGCAAACTGTTCAGCGCCATCGACACTTTTAAAAGCGAAGCCCAGGGCATGGCCGACAAGCTGCTAGGCGAGCTGCGCATTGGTTTGTCGGAGGGCCTGGCAGCCAGCGTGTTGGAGCAAGTGGCCGAGGCAATTGGGCGCTTTCGCGGGCGCAACCAGGCGGTACAGATCGAGCTGCTTACCGCCATGCCGGCTGAGCTGGAGCGCCGTCTGCTGCAGGACCAGTTGCACCTGGCCATCGGCTATTTCTCCGGCAACCAGACCGCGCTGGATTATCAGCCGCTGTTTAGCGAGCGCCAGGTACTGTTTTGCGCGCAGGGGCATGCGCTGTTCAAGCGCCCGCAGATCAGCCTGGAAGACCTGCAACAAGCCGACCGCGTGCACCACCCTTACCGTTTCGTGCAAGCCCGCGAGCCCTTCCAGAATGCAGCCAGTTCGGCGCAGACCGAGCAGGTGGACGGCACCCTCGCGTTTATTCTCTCCGGCCAGCACATCGGTTACTTGCCCGAACATATTGCCGCGCCCTGGCTGACCAGCGGCCGTTTGCGCGCCATGCAGGCCGAAGCACTGAGTTTCGAGGTGCAATTCCACCTGGCCAGCCATCGCGGCCAGCATCCCAGTGACGCCCAGCGGGCGTTTAGCGAGGACCTGGCGCAGGCTTTTGCCACACAGTAAGAAGATGCCTGGCGGCCACTATGCCGCCAGACGCAGGGCTACTTAACGTTGCTGCGATGGCTCAGGTGGCGGCTGCAGGTGCGCCGTCAGCTGGTCGATGGCGGCGATGGTGTGGATGATGTCGGCGTGGATGGTAGCGCCGCGCAGGTCCGCTTCAAGTGCATCAGGCTCGGCTTCAAGCTGTAGATGGGGATCAAACAGCCCGGCGGTGACAGGTTGCAACAGGTTCATGGCTCTCTCCTTGCCGCTCAAAAACGGCGTGACGGGGTCAGGAGGCAGTGCAATGAAGGGGCGAACGCCCCAAAGGTGGTTGTTATTGGCTGGCGAATAGCTGAGTCGCACAGTCCATTGCGCAGGTTCAGGATTGCCCGGTTTGATGACCAGGGCATGACAGCGCGACGCGGTTTTACAATCTACCGCCCGCGGCGCAGGTGCAAGCCGCACCGCCAAACGGTCAGCCCCGTGCGCCAAGCAACGGCGGCATGGGGCAGTCGAGAATATCGGCAACGGCGCGCATCAGCTCGGCCTCGGCGGCATTGATCTGGCCATCATGCTCAATACAACGCGCCATGGCCTTGAGCAGCTGCGGCTTCTGCAAGGGCCAAAGCAGGCTCAAGCGCCGCAGCGCAGGTTCAAGCGCCGATAAGTCACTGGCGCTAGCCGGTAGCAACGCGTCAAGCGGGAACGACAACTCACCAGCGGCATGACTAAAAGCCTGATGTGCAGCAGGCTCATCCACACCGCCCGCGCGGGCCAGCAGCGACAGCACCACAGTGGTTTCCGCGGCCAGTTCCTGCAGCTGGTAGCGGCTGGTTTGTGCGCGCGCGCCTTCGACATTGCGCTCGACGATACGTAGCAACGTCCACTCCAGCAGGGCGACCCGGCCATCGGCGCGGATCAGCAGGGCCATGTTGGCCTTCAATGCCGCGAACTGATCGACCGCCAATTGCTTGAGCGCTGGCATGGCCAGATCCAGCAATGGCAAACGCATCCCAGGCGCCAGCTGGCGCAGCGGCTCACGCAACTGTTCCAGCTGCGCGGTAACCTCGGCGGCGATGCGTGGCTGCAGCAGTTGTAACTGCTGCGTCGCTTGCACCTCGACCGGGTCGAGCAGCAGGCCGTAAAGCAATGCCTGCGCACCATTGCAGCTATGCGCCGCCTCGCTCAGGGCAATATCCAGATGCGCCAGGGTGCTGCGTGCGGCCAGCAGATGCGGTGCCTGCGGATCGCCGATGGCGCCAATCGCTTCAGCCGCCGAAGCCGGGCTTAAGCCCGGTACAAAGGCACTCAGACTATGCGCATTGACGGCCGCCTCGCTGGCTGCCGCAGCCGGCATTGCCGCGCCAAGCTCCGTCACATGCGGGTAGCGGCCATCCCAGCCTGGAGTGATGCGGCGGATGCGCTGATCCAAGGGTGGATGGGTGGCCAGCATGCCTTCCAGGGCCTGGCTAATGCCCGCGGCAAAATACATATGGCTGAACTCGGCGGCATGCCCGGCCTGCAGTTGTGAGCCATACAGATTGCCACCGATCTTCTTCAAGGCGCCGGCAATGCTGTCCGGGTTGCGGGTGTACTGCACCGCCGAGGCGTCGGCGAGAAACTCGCGCTGGCGGCTTAAGGCAGCCTTGATCAGGTTGCCGAAAAAGGTTCCGGCATAGCCCAGCACCCACAACGTAACGCCGATGGCGATTACGATTGCCGCCGAGTTATCGCGGCTGGAGCGGCTACCACGTCCGCTGCTGCGCAGCAGAAAACCACCAATCAGCCCCAGCAGCAGAATGCCATGCAGCACCGACACCAGGCGCGTATTGAGGCGCATATCGCCGTGGAAGATATGGCTGAATTCATGGGCAATCACACCCTGCAATTCATCGCGGCTGAGCTGGCAGATCGCCCCACGGGTTATCCCGATCACCGCGTCCTGCGGCGTCAGGCCAGCGGCAAAAGCATTGATCCCAACATCATCAAGCACATACACCGGCGGCACCGAGGTGCCAGAGGCCAGGGCCATTTCCTCCACCACATTAAGCAGCCGGCGCTCTTCGAGGCTCTGTGGCGACAGGTTGATCAAGCGCCCGCCCAAGCGCTCGGCAATCGCCTGACCACCACGGCTCAGTTGCAGCTGCTTGTACAGACTGCCCAACAGCACCACGCCAATCACCGCCAGCGCAACGCAACCCACCAGCGGCCAACTGGGCAATACGCTGTTCGGCGCGTCGCTGGCCAACCACAACGAGGTGTGGCTCTGACCAAAGAGCTGCCAGACCAAGCCCAGCACCAGACTGGTCAAGGTGATCAGGCTCAGCACTGCCAAAACCATAAGGATCAGCAAACGCCCACTGTTACGTCGGGCGCGATCCTGTTGCTCGAAAAAATTCATTCCAGTGCGCTCTTAAAACGACACCTTCGGCGCTTCCTGGATCGCCGCGCTGTCGGCGAACTCCAGCAGGCTGGCGTCCTGAGCGTGACCGAAGCTGGCGGCCAGCAATACCGGCGGGAACGACTGCTTGTAGGTGTTGTAAGCCATCACGGCATCGTTGAAGGCCTGACGGGCAAAGGCCACCTTGTTCTCGGTGCTGCTCAACTCTTCACTGAGCTGCTGCATATTCGCCGAGGCCTTGAGGTCCGGGTAGGCCTCAAGCGTGACATTCAGCCGGCCCAGGGCGCTGTTCAGCAACCCTTCCGCGCCGCCCAACTGCGCCATGCTCTGCGCATTGCCGGGCTGCGCCGCAGCAGCCTTGAGCCCGGTTACCGCGTTATTGCGCGCGGCAATCACCGCCTCCAGGGTCTCCCGCTCATGGGCCATATAGCCCTTGGCGGTTTCCACCAGATTAGGGATCAGGTCATAGCGGCGCTTGAGCTGCACCTCGATCTGCGCAAAGGCGTTCTGAAAGCGATTACGCAGGGTCACCAGCTGGTTGTAGATGCCAATGACGAAAAAAATCAACGCGGCGATAACCGCCAGGAAAATCAGCGTGGAGATAGACATGGGGAAATCCTTATCGCATGCGGAAGAGAAGCAGATGGTAGCGGAAAAGCATTAGAGGAAATGCTCATCGGCGCAAAACTGCAGGCCCTGATGCGCCCACGGAAAACGCCGCGCGGCCTGATGCTTAGTTTATGCAGCGCTATCCAGATGCCGCATGGTGGAAAAAACTCTTGGCAAACCAGACCGACCGGTCTATATATTTAGTCCATGAAAAAGACCTCGACCCGCGACAAACTGATTCACGCCATGGCCGACGCCCTGCAACGCAAGGGACTGCATGGCGTTGGCCTGACTGAGCTACTGGAAATTGCCGGTGCGCCCAAAGGCAGCCTCTATCACCACTTCCCTGGCGGTAAGAGCGAGTTGGCGGTGGCGGCCATCGACCATATCAGCCGGCATATCGACAGCCTGTTCAGCCAGCTGTTTGCTCAGCAGCCCGATCCGCTCAAGGCGTTGCACAACTGGTTGCAAGGTGCGCTGCAGCAGCTGGAAAGCAGTCAGTTCGAGCGCGGCTGCCCGCTGGCCACCATTGCCTTGGAAAGCGGCCCGGAAGATCTGGAGATTCGCGCCGCTCTGCAGCGCAGTTTTACCGCCGTGCGCCAGGCCCTGAGCGTGCAACTGCATGCCTACGGCTACCCCAGCGAGCAAGCGGATAACCTCGCCGCTTTGTTTGTAGCGTTGTATGAAGGCGGGCTGCTGCAAGCCCGCGTGGCCGGCAGCAGCGAGCCGCTCAAGCGCGCCGCCACTGCCTTGTTCAACCTAACCCGCGAACAGTTTCCGCAAGGAGTCCGCCCATGAACACCCCAGTTATCCTTAGCGAAACCGTGCAGCTGCCGGCACTCGACGGTTATCCGCTCACCGCCACGCTATATCACGCCCCGGAGCCGATCGCGCAATTGCTGATTGCCGGCGCCACCGGCGTGCCTCAGGGTTTCTACCGACGCTTTGCCGAATACGCGGCGCGGCGCGGTTACAGCACCCTGACCCTGGATTACCGCGGTATCGGCCAATCCAAACCGGCCAGCCTGCGCGGCTTTGCCATGGATTATCTGGACTGGGCGCACCTCGATCTGGCGGCCGCGGTCGACCAGCATCGTCACCCGCAGCGACCGCTGTATATGGTTGGCCATTCGTTTGGCGGGCATGCCTTCGGGCTATTGCCCAACCATGATCAGGTCCAGGGTTTCTACACCTTCGGCACCGGTGCCGGCTGGCATGGCTGGATGCCCAAGGCCGAGCAGCTGCGCGTGCTGGCTATGTGGCGGCTGATTGGCCCGCTGCTGACCCGCTACAAGGGCTATCTGGCCTGGAGCAAACTGGGCATGGGCGAAGACTTGCCGTTGGGCGTATACAAACAGTGGAAGCGCTGGTGCGGCTTCCCACGCTACTTCTTCGAAGACCCGCAGATGCCGGATCTCGCCAAGCGTTTTGCCCAGGTCAGCACGCCGATTATTGCCGCCAACGCGCTGGACGACCTCTGGGCCCCGCCCGCCTCGCGCGACGCTTTTATGGCCGCCTACAGCGCCGCGCCTTATCAAGCACGCACCCTCAACACCGCTGCCAACATCGGACCTCTCGGCCATATGGGCTACTTCCGCCCGGCGGCGCAGCCGTTGTGGGATGAAACACTGAACTGGTTTGCCGAACTGCAGGCGCAGCGCCAGGCCGCCTGAACATCCCAGATAAAATGAGGTTGCGCTGATGAGCATAATCCCAGCAGGCTTTACCCCACTGTTTCGCAGCAGTCCCTTCCTTGATCTGCTCGGGCCGATTTACAACCAGCGCAGTGACACGGGCCTGGTGATTGGCCTGCGCGCCGAGGAGAAACACTGCAATGCACGCGGTCTGGTGCATGGCGGTGTGCTCAGCAGCCTGGCCGACGTGGCTCTGGGCTATAACAGTGCCTTCGCTCAAGAGCCGCCCACGCCGATAGTCACCAGCAGCCTGACCATCGACTATGCCGGCACGGCCAAACTCGGCGACTGGATCACCCTCGAAACCGATGTGCAAAAAGTCGGTAAAAGTCTGGCGTTCGCCAATTGCTACGTTGTGGTCGAGTCCGTGCGCATCGCCCGCGCCAGCGCGGTATTTAGCGTGATCACGCGATAACGTGCAGCAGGTCGAGAACGGTTGTGTGGTTTGGCGAATGCCATAAAAAATTGCCTGGAGCAATTTTTAACATCGCGCAGCGATGGCCCGAAGGGTGGCTGCCATGGATGGCAGGCGATAAAAAAGAAAACCCCGCGATTGCGGGGTTTTTGCAGACTGTTTGCTGACATCCTTGATCTGCTTGCCATCCTGGCAGCTGTCCCACGTGTCCCTGTTGCTAAAGTGCGCTTCCTGCGCGACGTCCATGGGCAACAGATTAGCCAGCGCTAGACACCTGGCCTAGTGGCGATCTGCAGCACACCGTGTAAGCCAATGCCTACAGTGACGAAACCAAGCAAATGCTCGGCTTTATTTTGTGACGCAGGTCTTGCTAGACTCGAACCTGTCTCACAAAAACAACAGACCCCGTCAACGGCGGTCACTGGGGCCACACATGCGCTCACTGTTTATTGCCATCGGCTGCCTAGCAGTCAGCATCAGCCCGTTTGCATCCGCCAGCGGGCAAAACCAGATCTCCGATCCCAAAACCGCCGTGAAACTGTTCTGGAGCCTACTTTACGGCCAGGGCGGCACTTCGCTGTATTGCGGCACAGCCTTTAGCGAGGAAAGTGCTCAGTTCAAGGCCAGTGCCATCTACAGCAGCAAGCAGCTGAAAAGCTCCCTGCGCTGCATAACCAACCGCCAGTGCGGAATCATGAACCCGCAGTACGTCTATATGGCTTCTGACCTGCACAACCTGTATCCGGCCATGACGCGCGTGGAGTTGGTGCGCCGCAATGCACAGTTCGGCGAACTGGACGACAGCGTACCAAGCAAGTTTGCTGACATTGGCTGCGACATGAAAACCAGTTTCCAGATGGTCGAGCCGCGCGACGAAGCCAAAGGCAATATCGCCCGCGCGATCTTCTATATGCATGTCGAGTACGGCCTGCCTATCGTCGGCCAGGTGCAGCTGTACAAGAAGTGGCACCAAATGGACCCACCGGACGCCGAAGAGAAAGCGCGCAACGACAAAATCGCCAGCCTGCAGGGCACGCGCAATCGCTTTATCGACAATCCCGAGCTGGTCGAGCAGCAGATCAATAATTAATCCGTGTTCAGCGCCGAGGTTTATGGCTGGAGCGCAGCTTGTAGCGATCGCCCGGATGGGTCAGCCGGGCGTAGCTGATCAGGTGTTCATCCGACCAGGTTCGGCGAATCACACTCAGGCACGGCGCACTCGGCTCGATCGCCAACCATTGCGCCACCTGCGCCCCCACTAGCACCGCCTCCACCACATGCTCGACATCGGAGATTGGGCAGCTGCTGACCAACACCTCGTTAGGCGTCTGCAGGCTGAAGTCATGCTGCAGATAATCCGGCACCCAACGCGGGTTGACGAAGCGATCTTCCAGCTGGATCGGCACCCCGTCTTCACGGTGGACCAAAATGCTGTGAAACACCTCTGCACCCAGGCGCATCCCCAAACGCAGCGCCACCTCATCATCCGCCGCCAGCGCCTCACAACGAATAACGTCATTGCTGTAAACATGGCCACGGCCACGTACTTCCGTGGCGATGTTCAACACATCATGCAGCGATGACTCGGCCTTGCGATCGGTGACGAAGGTACCCAGCCCCGCCTGGCGTTGCAGGTAGCCCTTCTGCACCAGATCGCGGATAGCCTTGTTGGCCGTCATTCGGCTGACCCCGAAATCCCGCGCCAACTGCTCTTCCGCCGGAATCTGATGGTTAACCGGGTAAGCGCCGCTGTGGATGCGTTCCAGCAGGAACGCTTCAATCGCTTTGTAGCGCGGGGTTGTACTGCTCACAGCGGCTCCTTGGGGTGGTCCCGGTGCGCGGATAATAACCGGCTTACCTGCCCTCTCCCACCATGGAGAGGGGTACAACGGCTTACGCCAGCGACGGCAATACCCCGCTCGGCAGCAACGGGGTCAGCACGCGCTCGGCAAGGAGCGCATTGGCGGCCTCGATATCCGGGGAAAAGAAACGGTCTTCGACGTAATAGGCTACGCGGCTGCGCAATACCTGACGCGCCTGCTCCAACAATGGCGAGCTTTTCAAGCCCTCGCGAAAGTCCAGCCCCTGGCAGGCGCCCAGCCACTCGATAGCGATCACGCCACGGGTGTTGGCGGCCATTTCCCACAAGCGCTTGCCGGCGGCCGGGGCCATGGACACGTGGTCTTCCTGGTTGGCCGAGGTCGGCAGGCTGTCGACGCTGTGCGGATGGGCCAGCGCCTTGTTCTCGCTGGCCAATGCGGCGGCGGTGACCTGGGCGATCATAAAGCCGGAGTTGACCCCGCCATTGGCCACCAGAAACGGCGGCAGCTGCGACATGTGTTTGTCCATCATCAGCGAGGTGCGCCGCTCGCTCAGGGCGCCAATTTCGGCGATGGCCAGGGCGATATTGTCGGCGGCCATGGCCACCGGCTCGGCGTGGAAGTTGCCCCCGGAAATCACGTCACCTTCGGCGGCGAACACCAGCGGGTTGTCCGAAACCGCGTTGGATTCGACGGCCAACACCTCGGCGGCCTGACGCAACTGGGTCAGGCAAGCGCCCATCACCTGTGGCTGACAACGCAGCGAATACGGGTCCTGCACCTTGTCGCAGGCTTCATGGGAGCGACCGACTTCGCTGCTGTCGCCAAGCAGATGACGATAAACCGCCGCCGCGTCGATCTGCCCGCGCTGGCCGCGAGCGGCATGGATACGCGCATCGAACGGCGAGCGCGAGCCCAAAGCGGCTTCCACGGTCAGGCCACCGCAAACAGTCGCGGCGGCGAACAGGTCTTCGGCCTCGAACAGGCCGCGCAAGGCGTAGGCGCTGGACACCTGGGTGCCGTTAAGCAGAGCCAGGCCCTCCTTGGCGGCCAGGGTCATGGGCTGCAAACCGGCAATCGCCAATGCCTCAGTGGCCGGCAACCATTCACCGCCATAACGCGCCTGGCTTTCACCGAGCAACACCAGCGACATATGCGCCAATGGTGCGAGGTCGCCGGAGGCACCCACCGAACCCTTGAGCGGAATATGCGGGTAGACCTCGGCATTGATCAGGGCGATCAGCGCATCGATCACCTGCCGGCGAATCCCAGAGAAACCACGGGCCAGGCTGTTGACCTTGAGCAGCATGATCAGGCGCACCATGGCGTCGTCCAGCGGCTCGCCAATACCGGCGGCGTGCGACAACACCAGCGAGCGCTGCAGCTTTTCCAGGTCCTCATTGGCGATGCGGGTCGAAGCCAACAAGCCGAAACCGGTGTTGATGCCGTAGGCGGTACGGCCCTCGGCGATGATGCCGTTAACGCAGGCGACACTGGCCTCGATGGCCGGGTAGGCCGACTCTGCCAACGTCAGGCGCAGCGGTGCCTGGAAGGCGGCGCGCAGTTGGGCCAGGGTCAACTGGCCAGGGTGTAGGGTGAACAGACTCATGCTCGGGCTCCTTGAGTGGCGCCAATCATAGGCAGGTCGAGGCCCTGCTCACGGGCGCAATCGACGGCAATGTCATAACCGGCATCGGCGTGACGCATCACCCCGGTGCCTGGATCGTTACGCAACACGCGGCCGAGACGAGCACGGGCTTCCGGCGTACCGTCGGCCACTATGACCACACCGGAGTGTTGCGAGTAGCCCATACCGACGCCACCACCATGGTGCAGCGACACCCAGGTCGCACCGCCGGCGGTATTCAGCAGGGCATTAAGCAGCGGCCAATCGGAGACGGCATCGGAACCATCCATCATCGACTCGGTTTCGCGATTGGGGCTGGCCACCGAGCCGGAGTCCAGGTGGTCGCGACCGATCACGATCGGTGCCTTCAGCTCACCGCTCGCCACCATATCGTTGAAGGCCTGAGCCAGACGTGCACGGTCTTTCAGGCCGACCCAGCAGATGCGTGCTGGCAGGCCCTGGAAGCTGATGCGCTCGCGGGCCATGTCCAGCCAGTTGTGCAGGTGGGCATCATCCGGGATCAGTTCCTTGACCTTGGCGTCGGTCTTGTAAATGTCCTCTGGGTCGCCAGACAGCGCCACCCAGCGGAACGGGCCGATGCCCTGGCAGAACAGCGGGCGGATATAGGCCGGGACGAAACCGGGGAAATCGAAGGCGTTATCCACGCCCTCCTGCAGGGCCATCTGGCGGATATTGTTGCCGTAGTCGAAGGTCGGCACGCCCATCTGCTGGAAGGCCAGCATGGCACGCACGTGCACGGCCATGGACTGCTTGGCGGCCTTGACCACCACCGCCTCCTCGGTCTTGCCGCGCGCCACATACTCGTCCCAGCTCCAGCCGGCCGGCAGGTAGCCATGGCGCGGATCGTGGGCGCTGGTCTGGTCGGTGACCATATCCGGGCGCACGCCACGGCGTACCAGTTCCGGGAGAATTTCGGCGGCGTTGCCGCACAGGGCGATGGACACCGCTTTGCCTTCGCCGCAGTAGCGGTCGATGCGCGCCAGGGCGTCGTCCAGATCGGTGGCCTGCTCGTCGACATAGCGGGTCTTCAGGCGGAAGTCGATGCGCGACTGTTGGCATTCGATGTTCAGCGAGCAGGCACCGGCCAGGGTCGCGGCCAGCGGCTGCGCGCCGCCCATGCCGCCCAGGCCTGCGGTTAGCACCCAACGGCCCTTGAGGCTGCCGTTGTAATGCTGGCGACCGGCTTCGACGAAGGTTTCATAGGTGCCCTGGACGATGCCCTGGCTGCCGATATAGATCCAGCTGCCGGCGGTCATCTGCCCGTACATGGCCAGACCCTTGGCATCCAGCTCGTTGAAGTGCTCCCAGGTGGCCCAATGCGGCACCAGGTTGGAGTTGGCCAGCAGCACGCGTGGCGCGTCGGCGTGGGTTTCAAACACACCAACCGGTTTGCCGGACTGGATCAGCAGGGTCTGGTTATCTTCCAGGCGGGTCAGCACCTCGACGATTTTGTCGTAGCACTCCCAGTTGCGTGCGGCGCGGCCAATGCCGCCATACACCACCAGCTCCTTGGGGTTCTCGGCCACTTCCGGGTCGAGGTTGTTCATCAGCATGCGCAGCGGTGCTTCAGTCAGCCAGCTTTTGGCGGTCAGCGTGGTGCCACGGGCGGCGCGTATTTCGGTGTCACGGAAAAGGCTCATAAGAGGCTCCTTATCAACAGATCGTCAGGTGTGGCGGCTTATAGCCAGCCCATGTAGAGCGCCAGGTAGCCCAGCGGAATGCTGAACAACAGGCTTAAAAACGTGCGCTGCAGCCAGACCAGCAACAGGTCGCGCAGGCGCAGGGGAATTCGCGTGGCCAGCACGCAAGGAATCGAGGCGGAGAGAAACAGCACGCTGCTCACAGAAACGATGGCGGTGACGAATTTGACCAGCATGTCGGCGTCTTTCAGCAACATGGCCGGCAGGAACATCTCCGCCAGGCCGGAGGAAATAGCGCGGGCCACCTCCATCGGTTCATTCAGGCCAAACAGCCAGGTCAGCGGATAAAACAACACGCCAAGGGCATCGAAGACTGGGGTGTACTTGGCGGCGAGCAAACCGAGCAAGCCGACCGCGAGAATGCTCGGCAGAATTGCAGCAGTCATGCGCAAGCCATCGACAAAGGTCTCGCGCAACGCGCTGAGCAGCGAGGGCGCACTGGCAGCCTGGCTCAGCCCCGCACGCCAGGCGCTGCCGATACGGCTTTCGCCGGCTTGCAGCTGTGGCTCGGGGCGGCTTTCGGTAGGCAAGCGTGACAGTGGATAGATGCGCGCGCTGACGGCGGTGACGCTGAAGGTCACCAGCATCGCGCTCCAGAAATACAGGTTCCAGATTTCCATCAGGCCGAGGGTCTTGGCGATGATCACCATAAAAGGCGCCGACACGGTGGAGAAGCCGGTGGCGATAATCGCCGCCTCGCGCACGCTGTAGTGGCCCTGCTGGTACATGCGGTCCGTGATCAGCAGGCCCACCGAGTAGCTACCCACGAACGAGGCCACCGCATCAATCGCCGACTTGCCCGGCGTACGCCAGATCGGCCGCATTACCGGCTGCATCAGCACACCGACCAGCTCGAGCAGGCCGAAGCCGATCAAAAACACCAGGGCCAGCGCACCCAGCGGTACGATCAGCGCCAGGCTAAGCACCAGCTTGTCGAACAGAAACGGCAGCATGCCCGGCTGGTACAGCGCCTCGGGGCCAACACCGAACAGGTAGCCAACGCCGATCAGCAGGCCGAGCACCTTGAGCACACTGAACACCGTGCGGGTCAGATCACCGCGCCAGCTGCCACTCAGCCAGGGCTGCAGCGCGCCGTAGAGCATAAACAGCATGGCAATGCTGATCACCAGCGGCCGTGCATGGGTTTGCAGGGCGCTGGCGGCGTGGTCGAGAAGGATAGTGCTGCGCCCACCGATTTCGAACGGCACAAAAAAGATCAGCAGACCAATCAGGCTGTAGCCGAGCAACCGGGCCAGGGCGCGGCCCCTGGATACGCTGGCGAACGCCGTAAGTTGTTCAGACATGGCAGCTCTCCGTGCGCAACGAACGAGGTGCCGGGCTGCCGCCATGGCGGTGCTGGGTGAAGGGTGTCATCTGTGCATTCCTCTGTATTTATTGTTGTCAGGGAAGTGGCTAATTAGCGTTTAGCCGGTCAGGGTCAACAGGTGAATCAGGCGTGCCGCGACCCTGGCGGTGCGGCTGTCGATGTCGTGCTCGGGGTTGAGTTCGGCCAAGTCAGCCAGGCGCAACTTGCCGCTGTCGCGCACCGTTTCCAGCAGCGGTTCGAGTAGCGCCAGCGGCACGCCACGCGCTGCCGGGGCGCTGACGCCGGGGGCTTCGCAGGCCGGCAGCACGTCGATATCGATGGTCAGGTAGATGGCGTCGCAGCCGGCGATAAATGCCTGCATTTCAGCGCTGATAGCGGCCAGGCTGGCCTCGCAGATCTCGCGGTCTTCGCGCACCAGCACATTCAGTTCGACGGCGCGCTGGAACAAGGCGCGGGTGTTGCTGGCGCGGCTGACACCGAGGCAGGCATAGGCGAACGGCCAGCCACGGGCGGCGCACTGCTCGGCGATCTGCGCGAAAGGCGTGCCGGAAGAACGGGCGTGAGCCGGGTCGCGCAGATCGAAATGCGCGTCGAAATTGATAATGCCGATACGAGGAGTGCCGCCAGCCAAGTGCTCGGCGATGCCCTGCCAGCTGCCGAAAGCCACCTCATGGCCGCCTCCGAGCACGATGGGCAAATGCCCGGCATCCAGCAGCGCGCAGACGTTATGACCGAGACGCGCCTGGGCACCTTCCAGATCACCAGCGGCGCACAGCACATCACCGGCGTCATAAGCGGCGCCCTGGCGATGCCAGGCTAGATTGGCCAACGCCTTGCGCATGGCCAGGGGGCCATTTACCGCACCAACGCGGCCATGATTGCGGCGCACGCCCTCGTCGCTGGCGAAACCGAGCAGGGCCACGCCAGGCTGGCTGTCCGCGCTCAGTTCCTGAATGCGCTGATGCCAGCGCGGGCTGTCGGCTTCCGGGTCGACGCGGCCCTGCCAGAGGTCCATGGAGGTGCGATCAGCGTGCATGGATATTGGCCTCTTTGCTGTAACTAATGGCGCCGTTGAAGATGCGCTGACGCAGCCGGCCCGGCTGAACTGCATAAGCCAGCTCGGCGGGTTGCTGCACACCCCACAGGCACAGGTCGGCAGGTGCCCCAACCTCGATCCGACCAAGATCCGGGCGGCCGAGGGCGCGGGCGGCATGGGCGGTCATACCGGCCAGGGCCTCACGCGGGGTCAACCGGAACAGGGTGCAGGCCTGGTTAAGAGTCAGGGTTGGGAAGCAGATCGGCGAGGTGCCGGGGTTGGCATCGCTCGCCAGGGCCATCGGCACAGCGTACTGACGCAGTAACGCGATAGGCGGCAACTGGGTTTCGCGCAGGGTATAAAAGGCACCCGGCAATAGGGTGGCCACGGTGCCGGCGGCGGCCATGGCTTGCACCCCAGCCTCGTCGAGAAACTCGATATGGTCAGCCGAGAGGCCCTGATAACGTGCGGCCAGGGCGCTGGCGCCCTGATTGGACAACTGCTCGGCATGCACCTTGATCGGCAGGCCGTGGCGTTGCGCGGCCTGAAATACCAACTCGCACTGCGCCGGGCTAAAAGCGATGTTTTCGCAGAACACATCCACCGCATCGACCAGGCCCTCGGCAACGGCCGCCGGGATCATCTCGTTGCACACCAGGGCGATATAGCCATCGCTGTCGCCAGCAAATTCAGGCGGCAAGGCGTGGGCGCCGAGCAAGGTGGTGGTGATGCGCAGCGGCAGCAGCTCGCCGAGGCGGCGGGCGACGCGCAGCATCTTCAATTCATCAGCGCTGCTCAAACCGTAGCCGGATTTGATTTCCAGGGTGGTCACACCGTCGGCCAGCAGCGCCTGCAAACGCGGCAGGCTTTGCGCCAACAACTCGTCCTCGCTGGCCGCACGAGTGGCGCGCACAGTGCTGAGGATGCCGCCGCCGGCTTTGGCGATCTCGGCGTAGCTGGCACCCTCAAGGCGCTGTTCGAATTCAGCGGCACGGTTGCCGGCGTACACCAGATGAGTGTGGCAATCCACCAGACCCGGAGTCATCACCCCGCCACGCCCGGCTTCGACCGCACCTTCAGCCATAGCTTCAGGAAATGCGCTGGTAGGCCACAGCCCCGCGACCTTGCCATCCGCCACCAGCAGATTGATCGGTTCAGCCAGCGTCGTCAGGCCATCAAAGAGGCAGAGCTCGCGCCAAAGCAGGCGCGGGGCGGACAGGGGCATGGGACTCTCCTTGAGCGAACTTGTATATACAATAGAATTCGACCATGCCGTCGTCAACCCCGCTCGTCACTCAAAAATCACTGCCGTGCGACACCTTCATATAACCGCGCTAAGGCATAACCAAAGAAATCACCGAGATAAACGGCGCATGCTGCTCAGCAGAAAAGCCCAGCAGCAGACCAACGGCAGCGCTCGGCTCACACAGCCGCTGTGCAGCCGTAAAACGTTAATGTATATACATATACAACCAACCTGTATGAGCAAGCGCCGTGAGCATTCGGATTATCGACAGCAGCACCGCCCGCCAACTGCCGTGGAAGAACGGCAAGGGCGTAACCCTGGAACTGGCCATCGCACCGCCTGACGCGGGCCTGGACGATTTCGACTGGCGCATCAGCAGCGCGCGGGTGGAGAGCGCCGGCCCCTTCTCTCATTACCCCGGCATCGACCGTAGCCTGGGACTGCTCAGCGGCGCGGGCCTGCGCCTGAATCTGCCCGAGCAGATCAGCCTCGAACTCGATAGCCGCACCCCAGTGGTGGCGTTTCCCGGCGAGCAGGATGTGCAGGCCGAACTGCTTGATGACCCGGTGCAGGACTTCAATCTGATGAGCCGGCGCAGCCGCTGGCAACACCGCCTGCAATACCGCGAGCTAAAGGGCCAGCAGTGGCTCGACAGCAGCGCGGTGCTGTTTATCTACTGCTGCAGCGGCGCAGGCCTGACGTGCGCCAGGGCCGACATGGCGCCCATCCGCCTAAGCGCCGAGCAAGGCTTGCTACTGGAAGACGAAGCCGGCCCCTGGCGTTTGACCAGCCACGGCCGCAGCGGCCTCTACCTGGCGCGGCTGGAGCCGGTCACAGCCGAGCAAGAGGCCATTGATCTGCTAAGCGATGATTGGGCATAGCCCTCAACACTCAGCAAACCCAGGCCTGTATAAACTCAAAAGTCCCGGTACTCGGCCCGGGCTTTGTTCAGTTATGAACCCATCAACTATTGCATGCTGATTTTGTAGGGTGGCTTAACCGCCTGCCGTCATCACCACGCATCACGTCATTCGGATGCGGCGTAACCCACCATCGGCGCAACGCGCTCCATTGTCTGGCGGGTTACGCGGCGCGCCACTGTCGCGTATGGATTCTCGGCAGGTATTAAGCGCCGCTAACCCACCCTACGAACTGGATATAGCAGCAGACAAAGCCAGGCCCTTAAACGCAAAAGCCCCGGCACTTGGCCGGGGCTCTGGTTTACTGCAAGCGGCGTTAGAACTGCGCGGCGTCGAGCAGATACAAGCTCTCGCTACCGGCCTTAACCGACGCAGTCAGCGAGTGGATACGCGGCAGCAGGCGAGCGAAGTAGAAACGCGCGGTACCCAGCTTGCTCACGTAGAACTCGTCCTGATCCTGCTTGGCCAGGGCAGTGCGCGCCATCAGTGCCCACATGTAGGCGTAGGCGGTGTAACCGAACACCTGCAGGTACTCGACCGAGGCGGCGCCGACTTCATTCGGGTTGGCCTTGGCGCGCTCCAGCAAGTCGCTGGTCATCAGCTCCAGGTTGGCGATGGCGTCTTTCAACGGGTTCACGAACTCGGCCAGTGAGGCATCAGCCGAATCGGTGAAGGCTTTGATCTCGTCGGCGAAGTGCTTGTAGAACGCACCGCCGCTGCCGACCACTTTACGGCCGACCAAGTCGAGGGCCTGAATACCGTTGGTGCCTTCGTATATCTGGGTGATACGGCAGTCACGAATCAACTGCTCCTGGCCCCACTCGCGGATATAACCGTGACCGCCGAAAATCTGCTGGCCGTGAGTGGTGGTTTCCAGCGCCATGTCGGTGAGGAAGGCTTTGGCCACCGGGGTCAGCAGGGCGACCAGCTCTTCAGCGCGCTTGCGGGTGGCCGCATCTTCGCTGAACTTGGCGGTGTCGAGCTGCATGGCCACGTAGCTGGAGAAGGCGCGACCGCCCTCGTTCAGCGCTTTCATGGTCAGCAGCATGCGGCGCACATCTGGGTGCACGATGATCGGGTCGGCGGCTTTGTCCTTGGCCACCGGGCCGGTCGGCGCGCGGCTCTGGATACGGTCGCGAGCGTATTCCACGGCGTTCTGGTAGCTGCGCTCACCCAGGGACAGACCCTGGATGCCCACGCCCAGACGCTCGTAGTTCATCATGGTGAACATGGCCGCAAGGCCCTTGTTCGGTGCATCAACGATCCAGCCGGTAGCACCATCGAAGTTCATCACGCAGGTGGCCGAAGCCTTAATGCCCATCTTGTGTTCGATCGAGCCGCACGACAGCGCGTTCTGCTCGCCCAGCGAGCCGTCGGCGTTGACCATAAACTTCGGCACCAGGAACAGCGAGATGCCTTTCGGCCCAGCCGGCGCGTCCGGCAGCTTGGCCAGTACCAGGTGAATGATGTTCTCGGTCAGGTCGTGCTCACCGCCGGTGATAAAGATCTTGGTACCGGACACCTTGAAGCTGCCGTCAGCCTGTGGCTCGGCCTTGGTGCGGATGATGCCCAGGTCGGTGCCGGCATGCGGCTCGGTCAGGCACATGGAGCCCGCCCACTGGCCGGAATACATGTTCGGCAGGTATTTCTCTTTCAGCTCTTCGCTGGCGTGGGCGTTGATCGACAGGCAGGCGCCGGCGGTCAGCATTGGGTACAGACCGAACGACAGGTTGGCCGAGTTGACCATTTCCTCGACCTGCGCCGAAATCGCCTTGGGCATGCCCATACCGCCAAATATCGGGTCCCCGCCAACACCGACCCAACCGCCTTCGGCGTAGGCCTGGTAGGCCGCTGGGAAGCCTGCTGGAGTTTTCACCGAGCCGTTGGCCCAGGAACAGCCTTCTTCGTCGCCGCTGCGATTCAGCGGAGCGATCACACCACCCGTGATCTTGCCAGCTTCTTCCAGAATGGCGGCGGCAGTGTCTTCATCCACCACTTCAGCCAGGGCCGGCAACTGGGCCCACAGCTTGGAAACTTCAAACACTTCATTGAGCACGAAGCGCATATCACGCAGGGGAGCTTTGTAGTCAGCCATGGGGCAAATCCTCGGACGAACCAGCAGGTGTAAAGATGTGCACGAAGTTTACCCGAACAACTTTTCAGACACATAGGGTCGCGTCGTGACCGTATATTCACAAAGCGTTTATCCAGCCCCAGTACGCAAAAGCCCGCCAGGTGGCGGGCTTTGCAGGGTTACGCCGCTGGTCAGAGGGCGAAATGTTCAGCCGGTAGTCTCATCAAGCTATCACTGCCCGCCTCGGCTCCCGCCAAGTGGGTCGCAGTACGCGGCAGCAAGCGCTTGAAGTAGAACTCACAGGTGGCCAGTTTGGCCTGGTAAAACGCCGCGTCGTCAGTACCTGCCGCCAGCTTCTGCTCGGCCACTTCGGCCATGCGCAACCAGAAATACGCCAGGGTGACGTAGCCGGAGTACATCAGGTAATCCATCGATGCTGCACCGACCTCATCCGGGTTTTTCATCGCCGCCATGCCAATTTTCTGCGTCAATGCGCCCCACTGCTGGTTAAGCGTCGCCAGTTGAGCGGCATAGCCCTTGAGCTGCGGATGCTCGGCTTGAGCCTCGCAGAACTTGTGGACGATCTTGGTAAAGCCGCGCAGCAACTTGCCCTGACTGCCCAGCACCTTGCGCCCGAGCAGGTCGAGAGCCTGGATACCGTTGGTCCCTTCGTAGATCAGGGCGATGCGACAGTCACGCACCAACTGCTCCATGCCCCACTCGCGGATAAAGCCATGACCGCCGAACACCTGCATGCCATGGTTGGTCACTTCAAGGCCGGTCTCGGTCATAAAGGCTTTGCAAATCGGGGTGAGGAAGGCCAGCAGGTTTTCCGCTTCCTCTCGTTGCTCGGCGCTTTCACCGCTGTGCGCCTGATCGATCAATTGCGCGGTGAAATAGGCCAGGGCGCGGTTGCCCTCATTAAACGCCTTCATGGTCAGCAGCATGCGCCGCACATCGGGGTGCACGATGATCGGATCAGCAGTTTTATCCGGAGCCTTGGGCCCGGTCAGCGCACGCATTTGCAAACGATCGCTGGCGTACTTGATCGCCCCTTGAAAGCTGGTTTCCCCCAGACACAAACCTTGCATGCCAGTGCCCAGGCGCGCGTGGTTCATCATGGTGAACATGCAGTTGAGGCCCTTGTTGGCCTCGCCAATCAGGTAGCCAGTGGCGCTGTCGAAGTTCATCACGCAGGTCGCAGAGGCCTTGATGCCCATCTTGTGTTCGATCGAGCCGCAGCTCACACCATTGCGCGCACCCGCCTCGCCCTGCGCATCCGGGAGAAATTTGGGCACGATAAACAGCGAGATGCCACGGGTGCCTGCTGGTGCGTCGGGCAATTTAGCCAGCACCAAATGAACGATGTTCTCGCTCATATCGTGCTCGCCGGCGGAGATAAAGATCTTGCTGCCCGTGACTGCGTAGCTGCCGTCCGCCTGAGGTACAGCGCGGGTTTTAATCAAGCCCAAGTCGGTACCGCAATGCGCTTCAGTCAGGCACATGGTGCCGGTCCAACGGCCTTCAGTGAGCTTGCTCAGGTAGCTTTGCTTCTGCGCCTCACTGCCGTGGGCGTGAATCGCCGACATCGCGCCATGGGTCAACCCTGGGTACATGCCCCAGGACAAGTTACTCGACCCCACCATTTCACTGACGATTAACCCCAGCGAGGACGGCAACCCTTGACCACCGTAAAGCGGATCAGCGGAAAGACCGTTCCAGCCACCTTCGACGTACTGGGCAAAGGCCTCTTTGAAGCCCTTGGGCGTAGTCACCACGCCCTCGTTGATTTGGCACTCTTCTTCATCGCCGGAGCGATTGAGCGGCGCCAGCACCTGCTCACAAAACTTCGCGCCTTCGGCCAGGATCGCGCTGACCATGTCCGGGGTGGCATCGCTGGCACCCATCGCCGCGTAACCGGCATGAAAGTCGAAGACCTCGTCGATCAAAAAACGCATATCGCGCTGGGGGGCTTTGTACTCGGGCATGCTGGCTTCTCCGTCAGCTAGAGCGTGGATTAGTGCCCTACGCTAAGGCCCACAACGCGGCGCAACAATCACAGTGCGAATGCTGAATACACTGCCATTAGCCGCCAGCCTCAGCCGCGCGCAGCATCAAGTTTGACCGCCCCGCGCCGCTGGCCATAACTGCGCACACAGTTGCGTCCGGCATTCTTGGCGTTATACAGCGCCTGGTCGGCCGCTTTAAGCACCTCTTCTGGGCTGCGTTGCTCCACTCCACGTTCGGCCACGCCCATGCTCACGGTTACCGACACTTGAGTTGCCGCGCTGCCGGCCCGGCGCGCCCGACCTTGTTTGTCATCCTGCGGGCGCTGCTGCTTGTCACGCAGCTGGATGCGATAAACCTCGATGGCCTGACGAATGACTTCAAGATGCGGCAAGCACTCCTCAAGCGTTTTACCGGGAAACACCAGGGTGAATTCCTCGCCGCCATAGCGGTAGGCTTTGCCACCGCCACCGATCTTGCGCAGCTGAGCGGCGACCAGGCGCAACACCTGATCGCCGACATCGTGACCGTGGCTGTCGTTAAATTTCTTGAAGTGATCGACGTCGGCCATGGCGATCACATAGCTACGCCCCAGCCGCTGCAGCCGTTCATTCAGGGCACGCCGTCCCGGCAGGCCGGTGAGCTCATCACGAAAGGCCATCTGGTAGGCCTCATGCGCCACCGCGGTCACCAGGATCAACATGATTTGGCTGCTCATCACATTCAACGCATTGGGCAGGATGAAGGTATTCGGCAGCATCCACAGCAAACCACACAACCCCAGCAACTGCGCGGCATGCAACGGCCGTGGCGCGCGCAGGTACTGCACCAGCAACAGAATCAGGCCGAGGATAAACACCGGGTAGGCCAGCTGCACCAGCGCCAACCATTCGACCTGCAACGCCGGCCAGCGCACCAACGATAACCAGTGCAGCAAGGCCTCGGGAAAGCGCTGCGCCAGGCCCACCGCCACTGCACTGACGGCCAGTAAGACTGCCGCTCGGGCGATCAGGTCCTGCAACAGATGAGTACGTTCCTGCCAGGCGGCATACAGGCTATAGAGCAGCGGCAACAACAGGCTGCAGAGGTGGAAAGTCAGCGCCGCATCGCTGCGCACCTGCCCCGTGGCGCGAAAATGATCGACCTGGCTATCGAGCAGAAAATAGCCGAGGTACAGCGTCAGCAGCAGAAACACCTCGCGCTGGCGTCCGTACACCAGACAGAACGCACCGCCGAGCAAGAGCAGCAGGGTTGGCAGCACATTAAACAGCGAGGCGAAGAACTCACTCAGCTGTGTGAGGCGAGCAAGCAGAAGCCCGCTGAGCAAGAGCAGCAGCGAGGGCAAGAAATGGCTGAAACGCACAGCGGCAAAACGCGACAAGACAGGCTCCACAAACCGCGAAAAGCAGATAACGCCGCGCAGTTTGCCTGTAACAGGTCGATTACGCACGGAACCCGCTAAGCAATTCGACCAGTTGCTTGGCGTGGCCATGGCTTTATTGATGGCATAAAAAAACCGCCGCCCCAAGGGGCAGCGGTTTTTCGACCTGCGTTGGAAATTAAGGCTTAGTAGCCCAGGTCGAAGTGAGCTTCGTCCATTTCCATCAGGTTGCTGGCACCGGACAACATGGCTTCAACATGAGTACGGGTACGCGGCAGGATACGTGCGAAGTAGAAACGAGCGGTCTGCAGCTTAGCCTTGTAGAAGGCCTCGTCTTCAGTACCGGCAGCGATTTTCTCGGCAGCCAGACGCGCCATGTCAGCCCAGAAGTAAGCCAGGCAGACATAACCGGAGTACATCAGGTAATCCACCGAAGCGGCACCGACTTCTTCGCGGTCTTTCATCGCGGCCATGCCCACTTTCATGGTCAGGTCGCCCCACTCCTTGTTCAGCTTGGCCAGAGGCTCGACGAACGCTTTAACCGCGTCGTTGCCTTCGTTGGTTTGGCAGAACTTGTGCACTATCTTGGTGAAGCCTTTCAGCGCTTCGCCTTGAGTCTGCAGCACTTTGCGGCCCAGCAGATCGAGTGCCTGGATACCGGTGGTGCCTTCGTACAGCATGGAGATACGGCTGTCGCGAACGTTCTGCTCCATGCCCCACTCGGCGATGAAGCCGTGGCCGCCATAGATCTGTACGCCGTGGTTAGCTGCTTCAAAGCCGACTTCGGTCATGAATGCTTTAGCGATTGGCGTGAGGAAAGCCAGCAGTGCGTCGGCTTGCTTCTTCTCGGCCTCGTCCTGGCTGTACTTGACGATATCAACCTGCTTGGCGGTGAAGTACACCATCGCGCGGTTGCCTTCTGCGAAGGCTTTCATGGTCAGCAGCATACGACGCACGTCCGGATGGACGATGATCGGGTCAGCGGCTTTGTCCGGCGCTTTCGGGCCAGTCAAAGAGCGCATCTGCAGGCGATCGCGAGCGTACTTCAGGCCGCCCTGGATACCGATTTCAGCGTGAGCCAAGCCTTGCAGAGCAGTACCCAGACGTGCCGTGTTCATAAAGGTGAACATGCAGTTCAGGCCTTTGTTCGCTGGGCCGATCAGGTAACCGGTGGCGCCGTCGAAGTTCATCACGCAGGTCGCGTTGCCGTGGATGCCCATCTTGTGTTCGAGCGAACCGCAGGTAACGGCGTTGCGCGCACCGATGGACTCGTCAGCGTTAACCGAGAACTTCGGCACGATGAACAGCGAGATACCTTTGGTGCCTTGCGGCGCGTCCGGCAGGCGGGCCAGAACGATGTGGACGATGTTATCGGCCATGTCGTGCTCACCCGCGGAGATGAAGATCTTGGTGCCGGATACTTTGTACGAACCGTCAGCCTGAGGCTCGGCCTTGGTACGCAGCATGCCCAGATCGGTGCCGCAATGCGGCTCGGTCAGGCACATGGTGCCGGTCCACTCGCCGGATACCAGCTTGGTCAGGTAGGTGTGCTTCTGCTCATCGGTACCGTGCTCGGCGATGGTGTTCATCGCGCCGTGCGACAGGCCTGGGTACATGCCCCACGACCAGTTCGAGGTGCCTACCATTTCGCTCACAACCAGACCCAAGGACTCAGGCAGGCCTTGGCCGCCGTGGTCTACGTCGTGAGCCAGGCTCGGCCAGCCGCCTTCTACATACTGCTTGTAGGCTTCTTTAAAGCCGGTAGGCGTTTTCACGCG